>Ga0129313_1000122_pt1 | contig 77576 bp, 67 predicted proteins | sample O1105metagenome_FD_94436 | JGI IMG/M metagenome (GOLD analysis project Ga0129313, IMG submission 94436) | Orangutan group fecal microbial communities from fecal samples from Wisconsin, USA - O1105 metagenome | ecosystem: Host-associated > Mammals > Digestive system > Large intestine > Fecal...
AGAGCTTTTTCTCCTCGCCAGAGCCTCCCCCTTTGGGAAAGATTCTCCCCGCTCCGGGGAGAAATGTCACCGCAGGTGACAAAGCGGGGAACGGGTGGATTTGCGCAGCAAAGACGGAGAGGGTTCGCTCCCTCTTTTTCGCTGCATTTCCGCCCTCTGCGGCAAAAAGAAACGAAGGTGCGCTCTTTGCTCTTTTACGTTTTGTTTATTCGTATGCAGATTATACCCTCTGGGTGGGCAAAAGTACACACTGGTCAAGGGGGCGCAGCGGGTGTATCATGGATAAAAAACACCAAAAGGAGGTTTATTTTATGTTAGAAAACAATCGCAAGGAGTATCAGCAGCGGCAGCAGATGGAAAACGCCATGTGGCTGGAGCTGTGCAGCCATCTGGAGCACGCCCCGGACCAGCGGCTGCTCAGTGACCACACGGCGGCACTGCTGCTGTCCCAGCCGGAGCAGCGGCAGCTGGACGGTCTGGAGATGCTGCGGAGCCAGCTTTTCAGCCGTCATCTTTCCGGCGGGCGGGTGGACAGCTGGTTCCCGGACTGCGTGGTGCGGTACAATCAGGACCGCAAAAGCTTTCTGGACCACGCTCTGGAGGAGGAGAATGCCGCCCAGCAGGCGGCGGAAAAGCAGCTGCCCCGGATCCGTCCCGCCAGCCAGTTTGCCCCGGAAAGGGCGGAGTATCTGGCGTCCCCCTACCTGCCCCGGGGCATGGTGAGCATTCTGGGGGGCGTATCCGGTGCCGGCAAGACCAGCCTTGCGCTGGACCTGTGCGCCCGGCTCACCGCCGGCAAGCCCCTGCCCTTTGCCCCGGACCCGGACGCCCCCGCCGCCCCCTGCCGGGTGCTGTACCTCACCGCCGAGAACGACCCCAACAAGGTGCTGCGTCCCCGGGCGGAGGCGATGGGGGCGGATCTGGACCGGCTCTACTTTCAGGACGGGGCAAGCTACGCCATGGGAGACCTGGCGCTGTATCAGGTGCTGCGGCAGCTGCGCCCGGGGCTGGTGGTCTTTGACCCCATCCAGAGCTATCTGGGGCAGGGCATCCAGATGAACCGTGCCGAGCAGGTGCGCCCTTTGCTGGACGGGCTGGGGGCACTTGCCAAGGAGCTGGACATGGCGGTGCTGCTCATCAGCCACATGTCCAAGCCCGGTCCCGGGGTGTCCAGCGCACTGGACCGGCTGCTGGGCTCCAGCGACTTCCGCAACGCCGCCCGCAGCATCCTCATCGTGGGGCGGGACCCGGACCAGCCGGACACCCGGGTGTTCGCCCACGCCAAAAACAGCCTTGGCACCCCCGGGGAGAGCCAGCGGTACCGCATCACCCCGGAGGGCACCGTCTGCTACACCGGCAGCTGCGACCTTTCTGCCGACAGCATCATCCAGCAGAGCCAGCCCGCCTCCGGCAGAGGCAGACCCGCCGCCGGTATCACCGCCGCCGTGGAGGCGCTGGAGCGGCAGCTGAGCTTTGTGGGCTGGGTGGAGACCGGCGAGGTCTACCGCCTGTGCGCCAGGGAGGGGTTTTCGATAAGCTCCCTTCGCCGTGCAAAACTCGCTTTGGACTTAAAGACCGTCCGCATCGGGACCTATCCCAACCAGAAAAACTATTGGTACCGTCCCGAGTTGGACGAAGCCGCTGTCTGTGCAGACATCACCAACGCACATAAGCAGCTGGAATTGCCGGTATGACCCATTGTTCAAAATTCTTTCGATTATTGAACAGTACCCTAATGTTCAAACATTATTACCAGTTATTATTTTTGAACAGTAGGTCTTTTTTATCGTATTAACGTATATTTTACCCATTGTTCAATTTTGAACACTAGGAAGAAAAAGCGGTTTTTCCCCTCTTTTTCTCTCGGTGACAGTACCCAGTGTTCAAAATTCCATTGTGTCATAGGGATTATTGAACAGTGGCTATTGGCTGGTGACTGCCACGCAAACCCTCTCAGTCTCGCATTCGCTCGACAGCTCTCCCGAGGGGAGAGCTTTTTACCCCTCAGTCACCTGCGGTGACAGCTCCCCCAAAGGGCGAGCCTTTTGGTGGTGCGGCGGATAGGGTCCTCGCCCTCTCAGTCACCTGCGGTGACAGCTCTCCCAAAGGGCGAGCCTTTTGGTGGTGCGGCGGATAGGGTCCTCGCCCTCTCAGTCACCTGCGGTGACAGCTCTCCCAAAGGGAGAGCCCTTGGCAAAACCGAGGACTTTGCCGTACTGCCAAAGCCTCTCCCCTCGGGAGAGGTGGCATTGCGTAAGCAATGACGGAGAGGGCGAGGATGCTGCCCTCAACTATGCCGCTGGCGGTCTCCACGGAAGCCTTCCCCCTTTGGGGAAAGACTCCCCCGCTCCGGGGGAGGTGGCACGAAGTGCCAGAAGGGGAACAGGTGTCGAGGAACAAAGTGACGAGACGGATGAGGGCGCACCGCTAGATGGTGCTAACGGCTACTCACCCCTCATCCGGCACTTCGTGCCACCTTCCCCCCAAGGGGGGAAGGCTTTGGCAGTACGGCAAAGTTGGCGGTCTCCACCAAAACCTCTCCCCTCGGGAGAGGTGGCACGGCGCAAGCCGTGACGGAGAGGGTTGCTCTCCCTGAAAGGGAGAGGTAGATTTGCGCAGCAAAGACGGAGAGGGTCCTCACCAAAAAAGGACCACCGCAGTCCCTGCGGCAGCCCTTTGGTTCAGGTCTTATCCTTGTCGGCGTAGAAAGCGCGCCGTGCCTTAAAGTAGCACTGGGGGCACATGCTGACGTACTGCACGTGGTTCTGCTGGTCGATCGCCACCTGCTCCCCCTCAAACACAAACCGTCCGTCCACCTTCCGGCAGTTGCAGATCGCCTTGCGCCCGCAGGTGCAGATGGTCTTCATCTCCTCGATGGTGTGCGCCAGCTCCAGCAGCCGGGTGGAGCCGGGGAAGCCCTTGAGGGAAAAGTCCGCCCGCAGCCCGTAGCAGATCACCGGGATGTTCAGGTCCACCGTCACCATAAACAGCTGCTCCGCCTGCTCCGGGGTAAAAAACTGGCTCTCGTCGCACAGCACGCACGCCAGCGGCTTTTGGGGGCTGTTGGCAGCGGCGACTGCCGCCGCCACGTCCATCTCCGGGGGCACCAGCAGGTCCGCTTTGCGGCGGACCCCCAGACGGCTCACCAGCTCCCCGCCGCCCTTGGTGTCCACCTGCGGTTTCAGGATCAGCACCCGCATGCCCTGTTCTTCGTAGTTGTGCGCCACCTGCATCAGGGCGGTGCTCTTGCCGCTGTTCATGGCGCCGTAGCGGAAGTAAAGTTTTGCCATGGAAATTCTCCTTACTGACAGCGGACCCTCCCGGACGGCTGGCAGCCATGGCGAGAGGGTCCCGGTGGTTCTATTCTTATAGGTAGGGGGTCACTCCTGATTCCGCAGCCGGTAGCCCAGACTCATGAGGCTGTCGCCCAAGTGGACGTTCTCCACCACCACGTCGGGGTAGGACACCGACAGGTCGTAGTGGGAAAAGTTCCAAAAGCCCTCAATGCCCAGTTCCACCAGCCGTCCGCTGACCTCCCGTGCCCCTTCCCGGGGGACACAGAGCACCGCCACCTTGGGGTGATGCTGGGCGCAGAAGGCTTCCAGCTCGTCGATGTGGCGGATGGGGATGCCGTTGATCTCCCGACCCACTTCCTCCTTTGCCACGTCAAAGGCGGCAATGAGCTTGTATCCGTTGGTGTCGGTGGTGATGAACCGACTCACCGCCTTGCCCAGACGACCGCAGCCGATGAGGATGGTGGACAGAAGGTCTCCGTCCCCAAAAAGCAGCTGTTCCAGAATGGACAGCAGGTTCTCCACCGAATAGCCGATGCCCTGCCTGCCGTTGACGTCCCCGATGCAGTTGAAGTCCTGCCGGACCTGAGAGGCAGTGGTACCCATCTGTGCCGCCAGCTCCCGGGAGGAAATGCTGGTGATGCCGTCTGCCTGCAGCGAGCGCAGGTAGCGGTAGTATTTGGGCAGCCGCTTGATGACCGGAAGGGAAGCTTTGGTAGGATTGTTCATAAGAAAGAGTCTCCTTTCTTGTTGATTTTCTGAGTTGCCGCCGCTTTTGCCGTATCACAAAACCCGGGCGGCGCAAACAATGCCTTTGCATACCGTTGTCAATCATTTAAAGTATACAGCACAGATGCAGAATGTCAATTTATTATCAATAAAAACCGTAAAATTCTCCAAAAAACTCCGCCCGATTTGGGCGGGATGTATAGAGCGGGCAGGACACGGGCAGACTGGGAGGGTAGCACACCATAAAAGGAGAGAGGCACCATGGCAGAAGACCGAGAACACCAGGCGCAGGAGGAAGGCACCCTGCTGTGCGCCCAGGGGGACCATGTGATCCACTGCCTTACGGTCATCGGGCAGATCGAGGGGCACAGCGAGGCACCGACAGGGCAAAAGACCACCAAGTACGAGCACGTGATCCCCCGGCTGGTGGCGGCACAGGAGGACCCGGCAGTGGAGGGGCTGCTGGTGCTGCTGAACACCGTGGGCGGGGACGTGGAGGCGGGGCTGGCGCTGGCAGAGCTGATCGCCAGCGTGTCCAAACCCAGCGCCACCTTAGTGCTGGGCGGCGGGCACTCCATCGGCATCCCGCTGGCAGTCAGCGCCCGCCGCAGCTTCATCGTGCCCACCGCCACCATGACGGTGCACCCGGTGCGGCACTCCGGGGTGATGCTGGGGGTGCCCCAGACCATGCACTGGTTTGACCAGATGCAGCAGCGGATCACCGGTTTTGTGGCGTCCCACAGCGCCATGACCGAAAAGCGGTACACCCAGCTGATGCTCCACACCGGGGAGCTGGTAATGGACATGGGCACGGTGCTGGACGGTCGCCGCGCGGTAAAGGAAGGGCTCATCGACCAGCTGGGCGGGCTTTCGGACGCCCTCCACTGGCTCTATCGGGAGATCGAGGGAGAGTAAAACCCTCTCAGTCTCGCATCCGCTCGACAGCTCTCCCGAGAGGGAGAGCTTTTTTGCTGTGCGGCGGGTAGCGTCCTCGCCCTCTCAGTCACCTCCGGTGACAGCTCCCCCAAAGGGGGAGCCCTTGGCAGTACGATAAAGTTTCCGGTTCCGCCAAAGGCTCCCTCCCGGAGGGGGCTGGCTGCGACCAACGGGAGCAGACTGGGGGAGTTTTTTTAGAGGGCGAGGATGCTGCCCTCAACTATGCCGCTGCCGGTCTCCACTAAAGCCTTCCCCCCTTGGGGAAAGACTCCCCCGCTCCGGGGGAGGTGGCACGAAGTGCCAGAAGGGGAACAGGTGGCTGCGACCAGCGGGAGCAGACGGATGAGGGGTGAGTAACCAATAGCAGCATCTGCCGGTGCGCCCTCATCCGTCTCGTCACTGCGTTCCTCGACACCTTCCCCCGACCGGGGGAAGGCATTGACAAAACCGCTAGCAACAGCATCCAAGGGCGGCGGGCAAAAGCTGCCACGCAAACCCTCTCAGTCTCGCATCCGCTCGACAGCTCTCCCGAGGGGAGAGCTTTTTGCTGTGCGGCGGATAACGCCCTCGCCTTCTCAGTCACCTCCGGTGACAGCTCTCCCAAAGGGAGAGCTCTTGGCAAAACCAAAAGCTTTGCCGTACTGCCAAAGCCTCTCCCCTCGGGAGAGGTGGCTGCGACCGGAGGGAGCAGACGGAGAGGGTTCGCTTCCCACTGCCCACTCCCCACTGCCCCCCCTCAATTAATATATCAGATTTGATATATTAGTTTGTCCCCACTACAGGCAGAACGGGAGGGATATTGATATATCAGTCAGAGTGCCCGGACGTGCTTTTTTTGCGCTATTGATATATCAGTTGTTTTTCCGTTTTTTCCTCTGTCCTGCCGTCCCCGCCCTGTATGCAGGCTGCCGCCGCCGGGTCCAAAAAGCCAGAAGTTTACAAATTTATTGCAACTTTCGTTGTTTTTCTCTGATGCATCCCAGTTTTCTATGCAAAACGTTGAAGTATACAAGTTGCACAGTTTTTCATCCAAAGTTTATTCATTTCAGCAATGACGTCAAATCAAAGGAAAAAAGCAGAGCAATATTTGTTTGTTTTTGTTGGTCATTGCTGTAATTTACATCTTTCTTTTTTGTCTGCCTTTTGTTATCATATTTGTATACAACGGGGCTGTGCAGAATCCCCCGTTCCACGTTTGATGTTTTCTGTATTAGGAGGAGAACAAAAATGAGCAAGGCAATTTCCCGTCGCGATTTCATGAAGGTCACCGGCGCTGTGGGCGCTGCCGGTCTGCTTGCCGCCTGTGGCGGTTCTTCCAACACCGCTTCTTCCGCCGCTTCTTCCACTGCTGCTTCTGTGGCTGCCGGTCCGTCCGATGGTCCCGTGGCTCTGACCATGAGCTGGTGGGGCGGCGATTCCCGTCACGAGGCATACCAGAAGGCTCTGACCGCTTTCTCTGCTGCCCACTCCAACGTCACCGTGGAGCCCAGCTTTGGCGCATGGTCCGGCTGGGAAGAGAAGATGGCTACCTCCTTTATGGCAGGCACCGCTCAGGACGTGTGCCAGGTCAACTGGAGCTGGCTGTTCAGCTACTCTGCTGACGGCAGCAAGTTCGTGGACCTGAACACCCTGTCCGACTACATCGACCTGACCCAGTGGGACGCCAGCGCTATGGACGCCTGCAACGTGGCAAACAGCCAGCAGTGCGTGCCCGTCGCCATGACCGGTCGTATCTTCTACTGGAACATGAACACCTTTAATAAGGCTGGCATCACCGAGGTGCCCAAGACCAAGGAAGATCTGTTTGCCGCCGGCAAGGCATTCCAGGAGAAGCTGGGCGACGACTACTACCCCCTCGCCATGTCCGGTTATGACCGCATGATCATGCTCGCCTTCTATCTGGAGTCCACCCACGACGGCAAGGACTGGGCTGATCCCACTACCTCTACCCTGAACTACACCAAGGAAGAGATCATCGAGGGTCTGGACTTCATCAAGAGCCTGGTGGACAGCCACGTTGTCATGAACCTCAAGACCTACGCCGGCAAGGCTGGCGACGGCACTGCCTGCCACCAGACCAACGAGTGGATCACCGGTAAGATCGCCGGCACCTTCGAGTGGGACTCTGCTGCTTCCAAGTACCGTGACGCTCTGGACGACGAGAACAAGCCCAGCTTCACCATCGGTGAGGAGATCAAGTACGGCAGCGTCAACGGCGGCTTCTCCAAGGTCTCCATGGGTCTGGCTGTCACCAAGAGCAGCCAGCACCCCGTTGAGGCTGCTCAGCTGATCAACTTCCTGCTGAACGAGAAGGAAGGCGCTGAGATCATGGGCACCCAGTGCGGTCTGCCCGCTTCCAAGGCAGGTCTGCAGTTTGCTACCGATGCAGGCGTGGTGGACGAGATGGTCGCTGAGGCAAACGGCAAGGTCATGGCATTTACCACCTGCCAGCTGGATCCCCTGTTTGAGGACAACAGCCTGAAGGCTACCGGCACCGGCGTGTACCAGGAAGTGTTCGACACCATGGACTACGAGAACGTGGGCGGCGCTGACGTTGTGGACATCCTGCTGGATGGCATGGAAGCTGCCGGCTACACCATCGCCTGAGTTTCCCGCACCTGACTGGGAGCAGGCATAGCGATACAGGACCCGGGGGCAGCGGCTGCCCGTACAGCCGCTGCCCTTTTTCTGCAAAAATTGTTGCACATCTGTTAAAAGTGTGTGACCGGTCCGTGTCCTGCCCCCTGCTCCGGATTTCCCGAAAAAGGAGGATTCCCAGATGAAAAAAGCTACCGCGCCTTCTGCTGCGCGTACCCCTTTCCAGAAGTGGCTGGATAACTACCAGGGCATTCTGTACCTGATCCCCTGGATCATCGGTTTCGTGGTCTTTAAGGCGATCCCCTTCGGTCAGTCGCTGTACTACAGCTTCACCGATATGAACTTCTTCAGCACCACCATCAACTGGGTGGGTCTGCAGAACTACATCACCGCCTTTACCACCCCCAAGATCACCAAGGCGCTGATCATCACCTTCAAGTACGCCTTTATTACCGTGCCCCTGAAGCTGGTGTTCGCCCTGTTCATCGCATACATCCTGAACTTCAAGATCGCATGCGTCAACCTGTTCCGTACCGTGTACTACATCCCCTCCATCCTGGGCGGCTCTGTGGCGATCGCCGTGCTGTGGAAGGCTGTGTTCCGTGACGAAGGTCTGCTGAACACCCTGATCCACATGATCACCTTTGGTCACTTCAACGGTCCCTCCTGGCTGTCCGAATCCGGCTGCGCCCTGTGGGTCATCTGCCTGCTGCGTGTGTGGCAGTTTGGTTCCGCCATGGTGCTGTTCCTTGCTGCCCTCAAGGGCGTGCCCGCCGACCTGTACGAGGCAGCCACCATCGACGGCGCAGGTAAGTGGAAGCAGTTCTTCTCCATCACCGTACCCATGATCACCCCCATTATCTTCTACAACCTGGTCACTCAGATCTGCCAGGCATTCCAGGAGTTCAATGGACCCTACATCATCACCAACGGTGGTCCCCGCGGCGCAACTACCCTGATCTCTCTGCTGGTCTACCAGAACGCCTTTAAGGAGTACAAGATGGGCATGGCATCCGCCCTTGCATGGATCATGTTCATCATCGTGTGCATCCTGACCATCATTGCGTTCACCAGCCAGAAGAAGTGGGTCTACTACTCGGACGAAAGGTAAGGTGAAACAGTATGGGAATGAAAACTGCAAATAAGGTTGCAACCTTTTTCAAGTACTTCGTGCTGATCCTGGTGGGTCTGATCATGATCTATCCCCTGCTGTGGATGATCAGCGCTACCTTTAAGGACAACAGCGAGATCTTCTCCGGCATCAGCCTGTGGATCAAGAACCCCACTCTGGACGGTTACCGCAGTGCGCTGGATAACTTTGGCGGCTCCATCAACATCCTGCAGGCTATGCTGAACACCTACTCCTACGTTCTGCCCAAGGTGTTCTTCACCGTCCTGTCCTCCTGCATCGCCGCTTACGGCTTTGGTCGCTTCAACTTCCCCGGTCGGAAGCTGCTGTTCAGCATCATGCTGGCGACCCTGTTCCTGCCGCAGGTGGTGCTGAACGTGCCTCAGTTCCTGCTGTACAACAAGTTCGGCTGGGTGGACAGCCCCTTCTATCTGGCGATCTGGGTCCACTGTGCATTTGCTACCGAGACCTACTTCGTCTACCAGCTGGTGCAGTTCATGCGCAACGTTCCCCGGGATCTGGACGAGGCTGCCGCCATTGACGGCTGCAACTCCTTCCAGACCCTGTACAAGGTCATCGTGCCCATGCTGGCACCTGCTCTGGTGTCCTGCGCCCTGTTCCAGTTCATGTGGAGCTGCAACGACTTCATGGGTCCCCTGCTGTACGTCAGCAGCCCCGGCAAGTACCCCATGTCCATCTTTGTCAAGCTGTCCATGGATGGCGATACCGGCTTCAACTGGAACCGCATCCTTGCTCTGTCCCTGATCTCTATCCTGCCGCAGCTGATCGTTTTCTTCTGTGCACAGGATCAGTTCGTTGAAGGTATCTCTGCCGGTGCCGTCAAGGGCTAAGCCCCCGGCGCACCCCGCAAAGAACTCCTGATACAGACAAACACCCCCTGTGCCCTTCCCGTATGGCGCAGAGGGTGTTTTTTTAATGATATATTCCGCTTCGCGGAACATGATATGCCCTCCGGGCAATGATGTCTGCCTGCGGCAGATGATGTGTGCCTTACGGCACATTGCCGCAAAGCGGCATATCATGTTCCCGGAGGGAACACATCATTGCGCAGCATATCATTATTCGCCAACGGCGAATATATCATTTCTTATGTCCTTTCCGGTACTGCAGGGGTCCCATGCCCATGACCTCCCGGAACACCCGGCGGAAATGGGCGGCGCTGGCAAAACCGGTCTGCTCCGCCACGTCGTTGATGGACAGGTCGGTGGTCTCCAGCAGCCTCTGTGCCGCCTCGATGCGGCGGTTGTTGATGTAGTCCACGATGGACTGCCCCGTCACCCGCTTGAACAGGCGGCTGAGGTAGTAGGGCGAAAGATAGAACCGTGCCGCCACCTCGCTGAGGGAAAACTTCTGGCGATAATCGGCGGCAAGGTAGGCGCAGATCTGCTCCACCGTCTCATTCCGGGGTCGTGCCCCGGCGGTGCTCTCCGCAAGACACTCCTGTTCCACATAGTGGAGCACCAGCAGCAGGTACAGCACCCCGGGATAGTCCGGCTCCTCCATGGCAGCCCCCATCATCTCCAGCAGGGTGCGGATGCGGTTGGTCCACTGGACCGAGCCGTAAAGCACCGTCACCTGCCCCGGGGCAAAAAGCCGGGCAAAGTCCCGCTGGGTGGCGCTGCGCATCTCCTGCAGCACGCTGAGGGGAAAGCGGCAGCCCACCAGCTCCGGCACCGCAGCGCCGTTCTGGACAAAGCAGCCTCCGCCGGCACCGATCAGCAGCGCACTGCCGGGGTTTACCAGCAGGTTCTGGTCTCCCCATTCCAGCTGACAGCTGCCCCCGGACACCAGCAGCAGGTAGCAGGTATCCTCCTCCGGCGGCAGCTGCAGCTCCCCGCCGTGGAGCCGCAGGGTAGCAGCCGTCACCCTTGCCCCGGACTTTTCCCGTTCTGCCTTCATTTTTGTCTCCCCCTTTGTTTCCCTGCCGGGACCTCCCTGCAAGGAGAGTCCCGCTTTACTGTATCATAACACGCCCGCTCCCTGCGGGCAAGTCCAACTATTGTAGGAGGTTCATCATGAATCTGTCCCTTGTCCGTTCCATGACCCGCAGCGCCGTTTTTGAGCTTGAAAACGGTCTGTGCTACCGTCCGGCACATCCCTTTGCCGTGACCCTTGACGGCGTCACCGTCTACGACAGCTGCAACACCAACGTGTTCTCCCTGTTCTCCCTGCTGCCCGGCACTACCTACACCGTAGGGGTGCAGGCAGAGGGGGAGACCTTGAGCCTTACCTTTACCACCGAGGCGGAGACCTTTTTTGTGGACGCCTCCCGCTACGGTCTGGTGGCGGACGGCGAGACCGACAACACGGTGCGGCTGCAGGCGGCACTGTCCACCTGCCCCAAGGGCGGCACGGTGTATGTGCCCGCCGGACGGTACCGCACCTCCAGCCTGTTTATGAAGAGCTGCACCACCCTGTATCTGGAAAAGGGCGCTGTGCTGCTGGGCGACAACGACCGCACCCATTACCCCATCCTGCCCGGCGTGCTGCCCTGTGAGAACGAGGTGGACGAGTACTACCTCACCGGCTGGGAGGGCAACCCCCTGAGCAGCTTTGCGGGACTGCTGAACATCACCCAGGTCCATGACGTGGTGGTCACCGGCGAGGGCACTCTGGACTGCGACGCCCAGAACGGCGACTGGTGGGTCAACCCCAAGGTCAAGCGCATTGCATGGCGTCCCCGGGCGGTGGCAGCAGTGGACAGCGAGAACGTCTGCCTCCACGGCATCACGGTGCAGAACAGCTACTCCTGGACCATCCACCCCATCTTTGTAAAGCATCTGGACCTGCTGAACTTTAACATCAACAATCCCTACAACGCCCCCAACACCGATGGCATCGACCCGGAGAGCTGCCAGTACACCCGCATCATCGGTATGAACATCCATGTAGGTGACGACTGCATCGCCATGAAGGCAAGCAAGGTCTTTCTGGGCATGAAGCTCAAAAAGAGCTGTGAGCACACGGTGATCCGCAACTGCCTGCTGGACAAGGGACACGGCGGCATCGTCATCGGCAGCGAGATGAGCGGCGGCGTCAAGGACATGGTGGTGACCCAGTGCCTCATGGACCACACCGACCGGGGCTTGCGGGTCAAGACCCGCCGGGGTCGCGGCAACACCGCCGTCATTGACGGGCTGGTGTTCCGCAACGTGGAAATGCGGGGGGTCAAGGCACCCTTCGTCATCAACATGTTCTACTTCTGCGACCCGGACGGTCACGGTCCCTACGTCCAGTGCCGGGAGGCTCTGCCGGTGGACCAGTACACCCCCAAGCTGGGCAGCCTGACCATGGAGGACATCGTTGCCACCGACGCCCAGTTTGCCGGCTGCTACTTTGACGGTCTGCCGGAGCAGCCCATCGAGAAGGTGACCATGAAGAACGTCACCATCACCTTTGACCCCGACGCCAAGGAAGGGCAGGCGGCAATGGCAGACAACCGCCCGCTGGTGAAAAAGCTTGCCCTCTACGCCGAAAACGTGAAGGAGATCGTCCTCCACAACGTAAAAATCGAAGGCTACGAGGGCGAGCGGCTGCACTTTGCAAACGTAGGACATTTTGAGGAGGACTGACACCATGACACACGCAGAGATCCTGTCCATGCTGGGCGATTACGTGGACTACCTGATCGCCAACTCCAGCGCCGAAGCACCCATGTGGAACATCGAGAAGGTCCGCAGCGGCAAGCCCAATAAGTGGAACTACATCGACGGCTGCATGATCACCGCCACCCTGAGCCTGTACAAGACCACCGGGGACAAAAAGTATCTGGACTTTTCCAAAAAGTTTCTGGACTACTTTGTGCAGGAGGACGGCTCCATCAAGACCTACGACCTCAAGGAGTACAATCTGGACAACATCAATCAGGGCAAGAACCTGTTTGTGCTCTACGACATCTTTGGGGACGAAAAGTACCGCAAGGCAATGGACACCATCCGCAGCCAGCTGCTGACCCAGCCCCGCACCAAAGAAGGCAACTTCTGGCACAAGGACATCTACCCCTGGCAGGTGTGGCTGGACGGCACCTACATGGCACAGCCCTTCTACATGGAGTACGAGACCCGCTACAACAAAATGCAGGGCTGCATCGACAGCTACAAGCAGTTCATGAACATCCAAAAGCATATGCGGGACGAAAAGACCGGTCTGTACTACCACGGCTACGACGAGAGCCGCCAGATGTACTGGGCAGACCCGGTCACCGGCTGCAGCCCCAACTTCTGGCTCCGTGCCATGGGCTGGTTCATGGTGGCAATGGTGGACGTGCTGGAGCGGATGGACGAGCAGCTGTACAACGAGTACCGGGGCATCATGGCGATGCTCAAACAGACCATCGAGGACGTGCACAAGTTCCAGGACGAGGACACCGGCATGTTCTGGCAGGTCATGGACCACCCCGGCGCAGAGGGCAACTATCTGGAGACCAGCGGCACCGCCCTGTTTGCCTACGCCGTGCTGAAGGGGGTCCGGCTGGGCTACCTGCCCCAGCGGATGGCTGCATGGGCAGAAAAGGCATTCTACGGCACCTGCGATAAGTACCTGTCCCGGAACCCCGACGGCAGCCTGCAGCTGGACGGCATCTGCCTGGTTGCCGGTCTGGGCGGCAAGGACCACCGGGACGGCTCCCTTGCCTACTACTTCAGCGAGCCGGTGGTCTGCAACGACGCCAAGGGCGTAGGTCCTCTGGTCCTTGCCTACACCGAAATGATCGCCCGCAAGTGATCTCCCTGATCTGACCCCGTTCCCTCAAGGGACCGCCTCACCAAATCCGTGGGGCGGTCCTTTTTTACGCCCCTTAAAACAGCAAAACACCCACCGCCCTGCCCCTGCATACCGCCGGGAAGGCTGTGGGTGTTTTTGGTCGGGGAGGGACCCTCTCCCGAGGGGAGAGGTTTTAGTGGAGACCGCCAGCGGCATGGTTGAGGGCAGCATCCTCGCCCTCTCCGTCTGCTCCCTCCAGTCGCAGCCACCTCTCCCAAAGGGAGAGGCTTTGGCAGTACGGCAAAGCTCTTGGTTTTGCCAAGGGCTCTCCCTTTGGGAGAGCTGTCACCGCAGGTGACTGAGAGGGCGAGGACGCTATCCGCCGCACTGCAAAAAAGCTCCCCCCTCGGGGGAGCTGTCGAGCGGATGCGAGACTGAGAGGGTTTGCGCGGCAGCTTTTGCCCGCTGTCCTTGGATGCTGCTGCTACCGGTTTTGTCAATGCCTTCCCCCGACCGGGGGAAGCCTTCAGTGGAGACCGTCAGCGGCATGGTTGAGGGCAGCATCCTCGCCCTCTCCGTCTGCTCCCTCCAGTCGCAGCCACCTCTCCCGAAGGGAGAGGCTTTGGCAGTACGGCAAAGCTCTTGGTTTTGCCAAAGGCTCTCCCTTTGGGAGAGCTGTCACCGCAGGTGACTGAGAGGGCGAGGACGCTATCCGCCGCACCGCAAAAAAGCTCTCCCCTCGGGAGAGCTGTCGAGCGAATGCGAGACTGAGAGGGTTTGCGCGGCAGTTTTTGCCCGCTGTCCTTGGATGCTGCTGCTACCGGTTTTGTCAATGCCTTCCCCCGACCGGGGGAAGGCTTCAGTGGAGACCACCAGCGGCATAGTTGAGGGCAGCATCCTCGCCCTCTCCGTCTGCTCCCTCCAGTCGCAGCCACCTCTCCCGAAGGGAGAGGTTTTGGCAGTACGGCAAAGTCCTTGGTTTTGCCAAGGGCTCCCCCTTTGGGGGAGCTGTCACCGGAGGTGACTGAGAGGGCGAGGACGCTATCCGCCGCATCACAAAAAAGCTCTCCCCTCGGGAGAGCTGTCGAGCGAATGCGAGACTGAGAGGGTTTGCGTGGCAGCGATTGCCCGCTGTCCTTGGATGCTGCTGCTACCGGTTTTGTCAATGCCTTCCCCCCCTGGGGGAAGGTGTCGAGGAACGCAGTGACGAGACGGATGAGGGCGCACCGGCAGATGCTGCTATTGGTTACTCACCCCTTATCTTTCCTCTTTAAAGATCTGCAAGATCTTCTGCAGGCTGTCCACGGTGCGGCGGAGTTCTTCCTCCCCCACCTCTGCCTGCATCCGGGCGTAGCAGCGCTTCATGTACTGCTGCTCCTCTGCCATCAGCTCCACCGCCTTGCTGGTAAGCTCCACATAGGTGCGCCCGGCGTCCCGGTCGGTGAGCCACCGGACATAGCCCTGGTCCTGCAGCTTTTCCACCCCTTTGGACAGCTCCGTCACCCGGATGCCCATGGCGTTGGCAAGGTCGGTGAGGTAGAGTTTTGCGTCCGGGCTGCTCTCCTGCCGGGTCTTGATGTAAAACAGCACCAGATAATCCGCCCGGCGGATGGTGCTGAACACCCGGTCCAGATCAAAATTGTGGAGGAAGAACCATTCTTCCGGATGGTTCTGCATGGCTTGCTGTTTCATAGGTGGTACCTCCTGTCAGCGGGCGTTGCGGGGGATGTAGGTGTGGTCGCCCCCCAGACTCTTGTAGGCGGGACGGATGATCTTGTTGGCGCTGAGCAGCTCCTCGATGCGGTGGGCGCTCCAGCCGGCGATCCGTGCCACGGCAAACAGGGGGGTGTACAGCTCCATGGGGATGCCCAGCATATCGTACACAAAGCCGCTGTAGAAGTCCACGTTGGGGCTGACCCCCTTAAAGATCTTGCGCTCCTTGGCGATGAGCTGGGGTGCCAGCCGCTCGATCTTGTTGTAGAGGGCAAGGTCCTTTTCCTTGCCCTTTTCCTGTGCCAGCTGCTCCACATAGCCCTTGAAAACCACCTCGCGGGGGTCGCTGAGGGAGTAGACGGCGTGTCCCATGCCGTAGATCAGACCTTTGCGGTCAAATGCCTCCCCGTGGAGCAGCTTTTTCAGGTATGCTTCCAGCTCCTCATCGTCCTCCGGGTCCCCCAGATGGTCCCGGATGTCCTGCATCATCTGCATCACCATCAGGTTGGCACCGCCGTGGCGGGGACCCTTTAAAGAGCACAGCGCCGCCGCCATGGCGGAGTAGGTGTCGGTGCCGGAGGAGGTGACCACCCGGGTGGTAAAGGTGGAGTTGTTGCCGCCGCCGTGCTCCGCATGGAGCAGCAGCGCCACGTCCAGCACCCGTGCTTCCAGCGGGGTGTACTGCATATCCGGGCGTAGCATCCGCAGGAAGTTTTCCGCCGTGGACAGGCTGGGGTCCGGGCGGTGGATGTACATGCTGTCGTCGTTTTCGTAGTGGTTGTAGGCGTGGTAGCTGTACACCGCCAGCATGGGGAAGATGCTGGCAAGCTGGATGCTCTGGCGCAGCACGTTGGGGATGCTCAGGTCCGCCGCCTTGGGGTCGTAGGAGGCAAGGGTCAGCACGCTCCGTGCCATGGAGTTCATGATATCGTGGCTGGGTGCCTTCATGATCACGTCCCGGGTAAAGTTGGTGGGCATGGTGCGGCAGGCACCCAGCACCCCGCAGAACTCCTCCAGCTTTTCCGGGGTGGGCAGCTCCCCAAACAGCAAAAGATACCCTGCCTCCTCAAAGGCAAAGCGTCCGCCCCGGCTGCCGTTGATCAGGTCCTTTACGTCGTAGCCCCGGTACACCAGCTGTCCGTCGCAGGGCTGCTTGACTCCGTCCACATACTTAAAGGCACGGATATCCGAGATGTTGGTCAGTCCTGCCAGCACGCCCTTGCCGTTTTCGTCCCGCAGTCCCGCCTTGACCCCAAATTCCTGATACAGGTCCTTGCTGATCTTATCGTGTTCTGCGCACAGAGGCTGCTGCTGCTCAAAGTATCCCATCACATTCTGCAAGTAGTCCATCCGCCAATTGCTCCTTTCCCATCTGTTAAAATCGGTTCCTTTTTAGATTACAGAAAGGATATTACGGTGTCAAGGTACGCTTTGTAAACAAAAATAAAACAATCGCCCCCCTCTTTGCCGCTTTTTGCCGTCAAAAAGGGGGCAGGCGCAAAAAAACACCTGCCGCTCATTGCCGGACAAAGCGCCGGCAGGGCTGCAGGTGGCATTTTTTTATTGGTCTTTACCGGCTTAGTTCCGGTCCGGCTGGGTCAGCACAAAGGTCAGCTCCGCCGTGGCGGCGCACTTGCCGTCCACATAGGCGGCAGCCTTGCCCACCCCCACCGGTCCGTGCTGTTCCAGCAGCTCACAGTGCAGGGTCAGCACGTCTCCGGGGGTCACCTGTTTGCGGAACCGGGCGTTCTTGATGCCCCCAAAGAGCGCCAGCTTGCCCCGGTTCTCCGGCAGGGTCAGTGCCGCCACCGCACCGGTCTGCGCCAGTGCTTCCAGGATCATCACCCCGGGCATCACCGGCTGTCCCGGGAAGTGCCCGCAGAAAAATTCCTCGTTGCGGGACACGCACTTGCGCCCGATCGCCCACTTGCCCGGCTCGCAGTCCAGGATACGGTCCACAAGGGCAAAGGGATAGCGGTGGGGCAGGATGGCGGCGATCGCCTCGCTGTCGTAGGCGTTGGGCTCCTGCCGCACCGTAAGCAGTTCTGCCATGGCTCAGCCCTCCCAGTGCTTCAGGGCGATGCAGGCGTTGTGCCCGCCAAAGCCCAGACTGTTGCTCAGGGCGTACCGGATATGCTGGCTGCGACCCTCGTTGGGCACATAGTCCAGATCGCACTCCGGGTCCGGCTGGGCGTAGTGGACGGTGGGCGGGGCAAACTGATCCCGCAGTGCCAGAGCGGTAAACACCGCCTCCACACCGCCGGCGCCCCCCAGCAGGTGTCCGGTCATGCTCTTGGTGCTCACCACCGTCATCTCCCCGGCGTGGCTGCCAAAGACCCCGTGGATCGCCGCCGTCTCGCAGGCGTCGTTCATGTGGGTGCCGGTGCCGTGGGCGTTGATGTGGTCCACCTGCTCCGGGGCAATACCGGCGTCTGCCAGGGTCAGCTTCATGCAGTCGATGGCACCCACGCCGCCGGGAGCGGGTGCGGTAAAGTGATAGGCGTCGCAGTTTGCTCCGTAGCCCACCACCTCGGCGTAGATCTTAGCCCCGCGAGCCAGAGCGTGGTCCAGTGCCTCCAGCACCAGAATGCCGCTGCCCTCGCCCATGACAAAGCCGCCGCGGCGGGCGTCAAAGGGCAGGCTTGCCGCCTCCGGGTCGGTGGCGGTGGAAAGTGCCTTCATGCTGGTAAAGCCGCCGATGCCCAGAGGGCTGATGCAGCTCTCGGCACCGCCGCAGACCATCACGGTCTCGTAGCCATCCCGGATCCGGTGGAAGGCGTCGCCTACAGCGTTGGTGCCACCGGCACAGGCGGTCACCGGGCAGGTGCAGATGCCCTTGAGCCCAAAGCGGATGGCGATCTGCGCCGCCGCCATGTTGGCAATGGACATGGGCACAAAGTAGGGGCTTACCTTCTCCATGCCCTTTTCCTCGCCCCGGGCGTGCTGCTCCTCGATGGTGGGCAGACCCCCGATGCCGCTGGACACGATGACGCCCACCTGCTTTGCCTCTGCCTCGGTGTCGATGCCGCTGTCGGCGATCGCCTCCTGTGCGGCAGCAAGTGCCAGCAGGGTGAACCGTGCCATCTTGCGGGCTTCCTTTTTGTCGGCGACGGTCTCCGGGTCAAAGCCCTTTACCTCGCCTGCCAGACGGCACTTGAAGCCGGTGGTGTCAAACTGGGTAATGGGACCGATGCCGCATTTACCGGCACGTGCCGCCTCCCAGCTCTCCGCCACGGTGTTGCCCAGCGGGTTCACGGTACCCATGCCGGTGATCACCACTCTGCGTTTTTCCATACAGGTATCTCCTTATCACATTGCCATGCCGCCGTCTGCACAGAGCACCTGCCCGGTGAGATAGCCGCTTTGTTCCGCCGCAAAAAATGCCACCGCATTTGCCACATCCTCCGGGGTGCCCGGACGCTGCAGCGGGATATCCCCGGTCATGGCGGTGCGCACCGCCTCCGGCAGGGCGGCGGTCATATCCGTCTCGATAAAGCCCGGTGCCACGGCGTTTACCGTCACATTCCGGCTTGCCAGCTCCCGTGCCAGACTCTTGGTAAGACCGATGAGTCCCGCCTTGCTGGCAGCGTAGTTTGCCTGCCCCGGGTTGCCCCGCAGCGCTACCACGCTGCTGAGGTTGATGATCCGTCCGTACCGCTGCCGCACCATCCGCCGTGCCGCCTCCTTGCAGCAGAGGAAGGCACCCTTCAGGTTGGCGTTCAGCACGGCGTCAAAGTCCGCTTCGGTCATCCGCAGCAGCAGGTTGTCCCGGGTGATGCCGGCGTTGTTCACCAGGATATCCACCCGTCCGTATGTCTCCATGGCGGCGTCAAAGAGCTTTTTGCAGCCCTCTGCCGTGGAGACATCTCCCTGCACCGCCACGGCGTCCACGCCCTGCTGACGGCACAGCTCCACCGTCTGAGCGGCGGCGGCTTCCCCGTGGCAGTAGTTCACCACCACCCGGCAGCCCTGCTTTGCAAGGGCGACGCATACCGCCCGCCCGATGCCCCGGCTGCCGCCGGTGACCACAGCGGTGCGGATCAGTTTATCTTCAGCCATCTGCTTCTCCCCTCCACTGTGCCACAGCTGCCTCCAGCTGTTCCGGGGTCTCCACGGCGGCGCATGCCACCGCAGAACCCAGAGTCTTTTTTACAAAGCCGGAAAGAGCGGTGCCGGGACCCACTTCCAGAATATGGTCCACTCCCAGCTCTCCCAGCCGCCGCAGGATGTCCTCCATGTAGACGCTGCTCTGGACCTGCTTTACCAGCAGCTGAGGGATGGTCTGGTCTGCCTTTTCTCTGCCCAGACAGTTGAACAGCACCGGGATCTCCATCTCCCCAAAGGGTTCGGTGGCAAAGCGCTGCTCCAGCGCCTGCCCTGCCGGTGCCATGAGCCGGGTGTGGAAGGGTCCGCTCACCTTCAGAGGCAGGCAGCGCCGTGCCCCCGACTCCTTAGCCAGCTGAGCCGCACGGTCCACCGCAGCCTTTTCGCCGCCGATGACCAGCTGCCCCGGGCAGTTGTAGTTGCAGATCTCCACGCAGCCCAGCGCCTCTGCCTCCCGGCAGCAGGCGGCAAGGGCGTCCCGGTCCAGCCCCAGCACGGCGGTCATGCCGCACTGGATGCCTTCCGCTGCCTTTGCCATTGCATTGCCCCGGTAAGCTGCCAGACGGATCGCCTGCCCGGGGGTGAACACTCCCGCTGCCTCCAGCGCCGAGTATTCTCCCAGCGAAAGACCTGCCACGTAGTCCGGGCGGATGCCCTTTTCCCGCAGCACGGCGGTGACTCCGCAGGCAAAGGCGACCATGCAGGGCTGGGTGTACTGGGTCTGGTTCAGCACCCCGTCCGGGTCCTCAAAACACACCTTGTGCAGGTCAAAATCCAGCTCCCCGCTGTCAAAGGCGGTGCGGAACGCCGGATATGCTTCGTAAAATTCCTTGCCCATGCCGGGGTGCTGTGCCCCCTGCCCGGCGTACAGGACTGCCAGTTTCATTGGTTCTGCCTCCATTCGGTCACAAGTTCTTCCATCAGCTCTGCCACGGTGTACATCCGGTCCAGTCTGCCCACGTTGTCCCCGCAGAAGAACAGTCCCTCTTCCACATTGCCCTTTACCGCCTCGATGAGGGCGTGGGTGATGCAGTAGGGTACTGTGGCGGGGTCGCAGGTCTTGAGGCACCGGGCGCAGCGGCGGGGAGCAAAGCGTTTGCCCTCTGCCAGCGCCTGCACCAGCGGGGTGTTCAGCGCCCGTCCCGGCATCCCCACCGGGCTGTGGATGATGCGCACATCCTCTGCCGCAGCGTGGAGAAGCACTTCTTTGTACGCCGGGGCGGCGTCGCATTCGTAAGTCGTAATAAAACGGGTGGCAAGCTGCACCCCGGCAGCACCCATGGCGGTGTAGTGCGCCATGTCTGCCCCGGTATACACGCCTCCTGCCACGAACACCGGGATCCGGTGCCCGAACTGCTCCTCGTAGGGGCGCAGCTCCTGCAGCACCTCCGGCAGGATCTGGTCCAGGGTCTGGCAGCGGTGGGCGAGAAGGTCCTCTTCGTCAAAGCCCAGATGTCCGCCTGCCTTGCAGCCCTCGATGACCACAAAGTCTGCGGTGCGGTCAAATGCCTTTGCCCACCGGCGCAGGATCAGCTTTGCCGCCCGGGCACTGGACACGATGGGAGCGATGGCAACATCCGCATCCCCCACGATGCCCGGCAGCTCCAGCGGCAGTCCCGCCCCGGACACCACCGCATCCACACCGGCTTTTACCGCCGTGCGGATGGCGTCGGCGTAGTCCCGGGTGGCGACCATGGCGTTTATCGCCACCAGTCCCATGCCCTTTGCCAGCTGCTTTGCCTTTTGTACCTCTGCGGTGAGGGCACGGTGGTTTGCCGCCGCCGGGTCCTTAGCAAAATCCGGTTCCCGGTAGCCTGCATCGGCGGTGGAGATGCACCCCATGCCGCCGCAGGCTGCCACGGCTCCTGCCAGTCCTCCCAGCGAGACGCCTACTCCCATGCCGCCCTGCAGGATAGGCACCTGCAGGGGCTTGCCCCGGAGGGTCAGCATTCTTCTGCCAGCGCGGCGATGCGCTGCCTCCCGCCGTCCCACAGGTCCGCAAGGATCTGTGCCACCGGGCGCACCTCGTGGAGCATCCCTGCCACCTGTCCAGCCATCAGGCTGCCGGTAACGGTGTCTCCCTCAAAGACTGCCCGGCGCAGGCTGCCAAGGGTGTACTTTTCCAGTTCCATCTTGTCGGCGCCTGCCTTTTCCTGCCGGACATACTCCCGGCTCATGCGGTTCTTCAGCACCCGCACCGGAGCGCCTACGGTGCGTCCGGTAACGATGGTGTCGCTGTCCTTGGCGTTCAGCAGTGCCTGCTTGTAGTTGGGGTGGATGGGGCACTCCTCACTGGTCAGCAGGCAGGTGCCTACCTGCACCCCGCATGCTCCCAGTGCCAGCGCAGCGGCAAGCTGCCGCCCGTCCGCAATGCCTCCGGCAGCGATCACCGGCACCTTTACGGCGTCCACCACCTGCGGCACCAGTGCCATGGTGGTCATCTCTCCTACGTGCCCGCCGCTCTCGGTGCCCTCGGCAATGACAGCGTCAATGCCCAGGGGTTCCAGATGCTTTGCCAGCACCGCTGCAGCCACCACCGGGATCACCTTGATGCCGGCGGCTTTCCACTGGGGAATGTACTTTCCCGGGTTGCCGGCACCGGTGGTCACCACCGGCACCCCCTCTTCCACCACGATCTGGGCAAAGAGGTCTGCCTGGGGGTGCATGAGCATGATGTTGACCCCAAAGGGCTTGTCGGTCAGCTCCTTGCACCGGCGGATGTTCCGGCGCAGGGTGTCGGCGTCCATGCCCCCTGCCCCGATGATGCCCAGCGCCCCGGCGTTGGAGCAGGCGGCGGCAAACTCGCCGGTGGCAATGTTTGCCATGCCGCCCTGAATGATGGGGTATTTCGTCCCCAGGATCTCGTTTAAAAGTTTCATTGAAAAACCTTTCGTTCAATGCCTTCCGGTATTACGGGGGCTCATTGCATTACATCTTACCGTAAAAAGCGAAAGCTTCCCAGAAAATAAGCCTTCCCCCAGTCGGGGGAAGGTGGATGCGAACGCAGTGAGCAGACGGATGAGGGTGCAGGCAAGCAGCAGCCTGCGGGAGATCACCCCTCATCCGGCGCTGATGCGCCACCTACTCCCCCTTTTGTCGTTGTGCGACATTTTCCCCCGGACGGGGGAAATCCGTCCCCAAGGGGTGAAGGCTTAAGAGGAATCCGCAAGGCTTTGTTTTTGCCCATTTCCCTGCTTTTCTATCAGCTGCGATCGAGAGGGTCGTATTGCAGGATCATGCCGCCCCAGGTCAGTCCGCCGCCAAAGCCGATGCAGGCAATGGTCTGCCCCGGCTGCAGCTTGCCGGTCTCAGCCAGCTCGTTGAGTGCCACCGGGATGCTGGCGGCGCTGGTGTTGCCGTGACGGTCCATGTTCTTGTAGAATTTTTCGCCGTCTGCATGGAGGGCACGGACGCAGTGGTCAATGATGCGGCTGTTTGCCTGATGGCACACCACCCATGCCAGGTCCTCCAGGGTCATGCCGGTGTCCTCCAGCACGGTGTGCAGGCACCGGGGCAGCGCCTCCACCGCAAAACGGAACACCGCCTTGCCGTCCATGGAGATGGGGGCAGAGCCTGTGCGGCTGGGTCCCCCGGCGTGGATGGCAGCGTTGCCCCGTGCCCCCAGCGTGAGGGCAAAGGGGGCGGTCTCCGCTCCCAACCGGTACACCGCCGCTCCTGCGCCGTCTCCAAAGAGCACGCAGGTGGAGCGGTCCTCCGGGTCCATGAGCCGGGACAGTGCCTCGCAGCCGATGACCAGCCCGTACTGTCCGCCCATGGTGGTCAGCAGTCCCCGTGCCACAGCGGTGGCGTACAGGAAGCCGGAGCAGGCGGCGTTCACATCCAGTGCGGGGCGGTCCTCCGGCAGACCCAGCGCCGCCTGCACCTGACACGCCACACTGGGGGTGGCGTCCGGTGCCGAAAGGGTGGCGCAGACACAGCAGCCGATCTGTTCCGGCTGCAGCCCGCTGCGCTCCAGCGCCTGCCGTGCCGCCCGGATCGCCAGAGTGGCGGCGTTTTCTTCTTCGGTGCAGTAGTGCCGGGTGCGGATGCCGGTGCGGGTGGTGATCCACTCGTCGCTGGTGTCCACGGTGCGGCTCAGATCCTGATTGGTGACCGTCCGCCCGGGCAGTGCCCCGCCGGTAGCGATCAGCTGCAGACTGTTCATGCTTTCCTCATTTCTCCGATCTGACGGAATTTCTGGTATCGCTGGTCTGCCAGCGCCTTGCCGTTCATGCGGCAAAGCTCCCGCAGATGGGTCCGCAGGGCAGCGTCCATGGACTCAAACAGCGCCCGGTGGCACCGCTGGGCACCGCCCACCGGCTCCGGGATCACCTGCTCCACGATGCCGTCCCGGTACAGGTCCTGGGCGGTGAGCTTCATGATCTCACACGCCTCCCCGCTGCGGGAAGAATCCTTCCACAGGATGCTGGCAAAGCCCTCGGGGCTCAGCACCGAGTACACGGCGTTTTCCAGCATCAGGATGCGGTTTGCCACACCCAGCGCCAGTGCGCCGCCGGAGGAGCCCTCGCCGGTGACCACTGCGATCACCGGCACCGTAAGCCCGCTCATCTCCATCAGGTTCCGGGCGATCGCCTCGCCCTGCCCCCGCTCCTCGGCGTCCTTGCCGGGGTAAGCACCGGGGGTGTCGATAAAGGTGATGATGGGACGTCCAAATTTTTCTGCCTGCTTCATGAGCCGCAGCGCCTTCCGGTAGCCTTCCGGTCCCGGCATACCAAAGTTGCAGCGCATGTTCTCTTCCAGCGTGGTGCCCTTCCGGTGTCCGATGACGGTCACCGGCATACCGTGGAACATTGCCACGCCGCCCAGAATGGCGGGGTCCTCCTTGCACTGCCGGTCGCCGCACTGCTCAAAGAAATCGGTGAACAGGGCGTCCACGATCTCGTCGATGTGGGGGCGTTCCGGATGCCGTGCCAGAAATACCCGGTCCTCGGCGGTAAGCGCCCCTGCCCCGGCAAGGATGGCGTCCTCCTGCGCCGAAAGCTCTGCCAGCTCTGCGGCGTGGATGGTGATATCGGTCATGCTGTCGTCCCCCGGGTCTCCCCGCAGAGCGGCGATCTTTTCGTCCAGAGGCGTCAGCTGCTGTAAAATATCCTTGATCATGGTCAGGCGTGTCTCCTTCCCTGCCCTGCTGCGTGGAGCCGCAGCAGCTGTGCCAGCGTCTCCCGCATCTCGGTGCGGGGCACCACCTTGTCCACAAAGCCGTGCTGGTGCTGGAACTCGCTGCGCTGGAACCCGGCAGGCAGTTTTTCGCCAATGGTCTGTTCAATGACCCGGGGCCCGGCAAAGCCGATGAGCGCCCCGGGCTCCGCCAGCATGATGTCGCCCAGACTTGCAAAGCTGGCGGTGACGCCGCCGGTGGTGGGGTGGGTCAGCACGCTGATGTACAGCCCCCCTTTGGCGGAAAAGCGCTGGATGGCGGCAGAGGTCTTTGCCATCTGCATCAGGCTGAAGATGCCCTCCTGCATCCGCGCTCCGCCGCTGGCGGAAAAGATGATCAGGGGCAGACGCTTTGCGGCGGCGTACTCCACCGCACGGGTGATCTTTTCGCCTACGGCGGTGCTCATGCTGCCCATGAAAAAGCGGCTGTCCAGCACTGCCGCCACCACCGCCGTGCCCTCAATGCGCCCGGTGCCGGTGACCACCGCCTCTTTCAAGCCGGTCTTGCTGCTCTGGGCGGCAAGCTTTTCCGGATAGCCGGGAAAATCCAGCACATCCTGGGGAGCAAGATCTGCATCCAGCTCCCGGAAGCTGCCGTGGTCCAAAATCAGGCTCAGGCGGTAGTAGCCGCCAATGGGCAGGTGCACCCCGCAGTTGGGGCAGACATACTGGCTTTTGATCCAGATCTGCCGGGTGGCACGGCGACCGCAGTGCTTGCACTCCACAAAATGGGGGTCCTGGATCACTGCACCGGCGTCCCGCTTTGCCTTGAGCTGGAAGGTGCGCTCCCGCATACTGCCCGGAAGCAGATCTCTGATACTGTTCATGGTGCTGTTCCTCGATTGCCCGATCAGGCGTTGGCGTTGATGTAGTTGAAGATGTCACCCACGGTCTTGAGCTTGGACAGCTCCTCGTCGGGGATGGACACACCGCAGGCGTCCTCCAGAGCCATGTTCAGCTCCACGGCATCCAGACTGTCTGCCTCCAGATCCTGAGTCAGGCTTGCTTCCATGGTGACCTTGTCCTCGTCGCAGTTCAGGGTGTCCACAACGATCTTCTTCATCTCTTCAAAAGTCATAATAAAATCTCCTTTGTTCCGGATATCCGGCTTATGTATGTTTGTATTTTTACCTAAAATCTTTGAGGCTTCTTACAGACATCATTATACTCAAGACGCAACTCAAGTCAACGATTTTATCTAAAATATTTTAGCTTTTACAATTCTGTCACAGTTTCCTTCCTATTTATAAAGGGGGCTCTCCGCCTTTGCCTCGCCGGAGCTTTTTTACAGTCCTCCGTGTTCTTTTTCAAAAAAGGCGCAAAAAAACACCGGCGCACCTCCCCTAAAAAGGGAAAGCACACCGGTGCCCTCTGTCCGTTTTTCAGTTCTGCGGAGCCACTTCCACCGCCCGGTCCCGGGCGGGGTCCCAGTGCACAAGGCGGATCCTTCCGCCCTGTTGGCGCAGCGTTTGTGCCATGCCGGGCAGCACCTCCGGACGCCCCAGCAGGGCGTCAGCGGCGGCATCCCCGGCGGGAGCCTCCGGGCACAGCACCCCTGCCAGCCAGTTTCCTCCAGCGCTCAGGCTCATCACCGCCGCCCTGCCTTCCAGAATGGCGGTGATCTCTTTTACCATCCGCTGATACTCCGCCTCCGTCGCCTTGTAGCTGCCGTGCCAGGTCTCAAAAAACACCGAGAACTCTGCGCACAGCTCAATGAGCAGGTCCTCGCCGCCCCGGGGATTCTCCACCACCAGCGCCAGATCCTCCGGCTCCATGTAGTCAAAATCCGGCTCCTCCCCGGTGTGCACCGTCACCTGCCGATCGCTCAGCAGCATCAGCAGCTCCCCCTGCTTCTCGGCAGTGTCAAGCTCCCCCTCGGGACCGTTCCAGTCTGTGTTCATCTGTGTGTTCCTTTCCTGCTGTAACGCCTTTTCCGGCGGTATCCTGCCTCTAGTATACCACGCCCGCCGTCCTTTGTCGATTTTCCGGGCGGGTCCCCGGTCCATGGAATCAGTTCTACAAAAAAGCACCTCCATTTTTGTGCAAAAAGCCCCGGCTTCCATGGGCGGAAGCCGGGGCGGTCCGGCGGTCGGGGCGGGCAAGCCCTCCCCGGCAGCTGCTATGCTCTGTTACGGCAGGTGGTGCCGGGTCAGACCTTCTCGATGGTGATGCTCCAGTCGGCGGTCATTGCCTCTTCCGGCTCCAGCACCTCGTGCTTGCCTGCCTCGTTGACGCTGTTTGCCCAGCCGTTCCAGGGCTCCATGCAGACAAAGTTCTCGGCGTCCTGCTGCCACAGCACGCCCTTGTCAAAGCTCTCGTCTGCGTCCACCGTCACCTTGTGCCCGTTGCCGCTGTCGGTAAGGGTCATGGGGAACTCCACGCCGGTGAGCAGGCGCACCGAGTTGTCTGCGCCCTCCTTGCGGGTCAGGGTGATCTTTTCCGGGGCGGCGGGCTGCTCGCCCTTGGCATCCTGAGAGCAGGTGGCGCACTTGATGGCAAAGTCCACGTTCTCCAGTTTGGAAGCGCAGAAATAGGGGTGGAAGCCAAAGCTGAAGGGCATATCTGTGTCGCCCTCGTTGATGACGGTCATGCTGATGGTCGCCTTGTTGCCTTCCAGATTGTAGTTCATCAGCACGGTGAAATCAAAGGGGTAGAGGAACTTGGTCAGCGGGGTGGACTCCAGCACCAGAGTCACGCCGTCGGGACCCACGCTGTCCACTTCCCATGCGCACAGGTCGGCAAAGCCATGGTTCTCCATGGGGTATGCCTTGCCGTCAAAGATGTGGACGCCGTTGTCCGGGTTGCCGCAGCTGGGGAACAGCACCGGCACGCCAAAGCGGGGACGGTTGCACTCGGAGAAGTTGGGGTGACGGGTCCAGATGTACTGCTCACCGTTCAGGGAGAAGCCGGTGATCATGCCGCCCCGCTCCGGGGTGATGACCAGCTCGGTCTTTGCCTCGGCGTCGGTGATAACGTACTGCTCATAGCAGGCACCGTTCTCGGTGACATAACGGGTAGTGATCTGATTCATAAATAAACCTCCTATTGTTGCCGCACGGGTCGCCCCGGCGGGTCATTCCTCGTCCTCGGTCTGGGGCGGCTCCGGCTGCTGCTCCTCTAACTTTTGGAAGTAGTAGTCGATGCCGTAGCGGATGAGATATTTGATCAGCCGCACCACACCATAAATGATAGCTGCATACAGCAGCAATGTCAACAGCAGCGCTCCGTTTGCACCCAGCATATCCTCTGCTTCCTTTCTGCTTTTTTACGCACAAAAAGGCTGCCGCACCGCATTTTTGCCGTACAGCAGCCTCTTTTTTGTTACAGGACCACGCCGTCCTTGAAGATGGAGATCTCACGGAAGCCGTGCTTCTCCGCCTTGGTCTGCTCGCCGCCTGCCACACGGATCACCAGATCCAGCAGGTCCTTTGCAGCCTCGTCGATGGTCTTTTCGCCGTCGGCAATGACGCCGGTGTTAAAGTCGATCCAGCCGCCCTTCTTCTCCGCCAGCGGGGTGTTGGTGGAGATCTTCAGGGTGGGAGCCGGTGCAGAGAAGGGGGTGCCCCGACCGGTGGAGAACAGGATCAGGTGTGCCCCTGCTGCCGTCATGGCGGTGGCGGACACCAGATCGTTGCCGGGACCGTAGAGCATGTTCAGACCCTTGGTCACCACCGGGTCACCGTAGCCGATGACGTCCATAATGGGGGCGGTGCCGCCCTTCTGGACACAGCCGCAGCTCTTGTCCTCCAGAGTGGTGATGCCGCCTGCCTTGTTGCCCGGAGAGGGGTTGTCGTAGACCACCTCGTTGTGGCTGATGAAGTAGTCCTTGAAGCCGTTGATCATGTGCTCTGCCTTTACGAACACGTCCTTGTTGATGCAGCGGTCCATGAGGAAGCCCTCGGCACCAAACATCTCCGGCACCTCGGTAAGGACGGTGGAGCCGCCCCGCTGACCCATCATGTCGGAGAAGCGACCGATGGTGGGGTTGGCGGTGATGCCGGACAGACCGTCGGAGCCGCCGCACTTCATGCCCACCACCAGCTCGGACACCGGGATAGGCTCCCGGTGGAACTGACCGGCGTAGGCGGCAAGGTCCTTCAGGATCTCACGGGCGGCGGCAAACTCGTCCTCCACGTCCTGACAGGTCAAAAATTTGACCCGGTCGTGGTCGTAGTCTCCCAGCTCTTCCACAAACTGGTCGTGCTGCAGGTTCTCGCAGCCCAGATGCAGCACCAGAACGGCGGCGGCATTGGGATGGCGCACCAGAGCTGCCAGCAGCTTGCGGGTCTGGGCATGGTCGTGACCGGTCTGGCTGCAGCCAAAGGGGTGGGTAAAAGTATACAGACCCTCGATGCTGCCGGTGACCAGATCCTGATTGTCCGCCACCATCTTTTTGGCAATGTCATTGACACAGCCCACGGTGGGGATGATCCAGATCTCGTTGCGGATGGCGGCACGACCGTCCTTGCGGCGGAAGCCCATAAAGGTCTCCGGCTCCACCTTGGGCAGGGGGGCAAGGTCCGGGGCAGGGTTGTAGCTGTACTCCACCTCGCCGGACAGGTTGGTGTGTACGTTATGGGTGTGCATCCAGCTGCCGGCAGCGGCGTCTGCAGTGGCATGACCGATGGGGAAGCCGTACTTGATGACGTTTTCGCCCTGCTTAATGGGCTTTACTGCCATCTTGTGACCCTGCGGGATGTCCTCCAGTGCTGTCACGGAAAGACCGTCCACTTCCACCAGAGTACCCTTGGCAATGGGATGCAGTGCGACAACAACGTTGTCGATGGGGCTGATATGAATCGCCTGCGGCATAGTCATTCTCCTTATAGTACCGTACAAAAGGGCTGCTGCCCAAAGCAGCAGCCCTTTGTTGTGCGGGTAGATCGATTTTTCAGCTTACAGGCAGCTCTTGTAAGCAGCCTCGGCGCCCTCGGTGCGGATCTTTTCCAGATCAGCCAGGACAGCAGCCTCCAGACCCGGGATCTGGGTCAGGTCCTGATCCCACATCTGGGTATTGGACAGCACAGCGTGGACCAGCTGGGCAGCGGTGTCGTCCTTGTGTGCGTAGTAGAAGTCCAGTGCCCATGCGTCATCCTGGATCTTGTAGGTGTTGCCGGCAGGGCGCTTGCAGATCAGACCATCGGCAGTGCGCTCCTGAATGTCGTTGGAATAGAAGGCGATGTATGCCGCCAGAGACATGGTCAGGCAGACCGGCAGCTTCTTCTGCTCCTCAATGTAGGAGAGGAAGGAGGGCATATTCCGAGCCTTCCACTTGGAGGTGGAGTTCAGGGAGATGCTCATGAGTTCGTGGTTCACGAAGGGGTTGTTGAAGCGATCCTCCACAGCAGAGGCAAAGTCCTCCAGGTCCTTCTTATCCAGAGGCAGGGTGGGGATGATCTCCTCGTGGAGCATCTTGTTCATGAAGCCGCGGACGCTGTCGTTGTGCATGCAGTCACGGACGATGTCAAAGCCTGCCAGATATGCGCCCAGAACGAAACCGGTGTGGGCACCGTTCAGGATGCGGACCTTGCGCTTCTTGTAAGGAGTGACGTCGGGCACCACCATGACGTTGACGCCAGCCTTCTTGAACGGCAGCTTGTCCTCCAGACCTGCAGGGCCCTCGATGACCCACACGCCGAACACTTCGCCCACGTCCAGAACGGCGTCGTGGTAGCCGTTAGCCTCTTCCAGAGCAGCCAGCTCCTTGGGGTCACGGATGCGGCCCGGAACGATACGGTCCACCAGAGTGGAGCAGAAGGTATTGGCGTTGTTCATCCAGTCGATGAAGCCCTCTTCCAGACCCCAGTCCTTAGCGTAGTTGTTGCAGCACTTCTGCAGCTCCTTGCCGTTGTTGTCGATGAGCTCGCAGCTCAGGATCACCAGACCCTTATCGGCGGCACCGTTGAATGCCTTGTAGCGCTCAAAAAGCACACGGGTCAGCTTTGCGGGGAAGCTGTTGGGGGGCACCTGGTCAAACTGGCTGTCGCCCTTGGTGTAGGCGATGCCTGCCTCGGTGGTGTTGGACACAACAGTCTCCAGATCCTCAGACCGTGCCAGAGCCAGCACCTCATCCCACTTGTCGTCCACGTAGGGGCACACACAGTCGGACACGCAGGAGATCACCCGCTTTGCATCCACCTTCTGACCCTTCTCGCTGCCGCGCAGGTACAGGGTGTACAGACCCTCCTGCTCGTTGATCCAGTCAGCCATCTGGGGGAAGTTGCCGATGGGCTGTACCAGCTTTACCTTGCCGTTGTAGCCAGCCTTTTCGTTGGCAATGTCGTAGAAGTAGTCCACAAAGGCACGCAGGAAGTTGCCCTCACCAAACTGCATGACCTTCACGGGGGCATCCTTCAGGATGTAGCCATTGTAACCGGTCTCGCCCAGAACCTTGTAGTTCAAAGTTTCCATCTCATTGATCTCCTTTTAAATTTGCTTTGCTTTTCCCAGCGGTCCACGAGCCGCTGTCCTTACCCCTATTTTATGCTGTTGTATACAAACAAGTCAAGTGCTTTGTGCAAATTTTTTAGTCCAAAAAGGGCGTTTGTGCGCATTTCCATCGGTTTACACAATTATCCAGGAAAATTTTTGTCACTTTTTCAGTTGTATACATCGGCATTTTTCGGTATACTAAGGATATGGTAGCCTGCCTGTCAGGGCAGGCGCACAAAAGTGCCCCAGTTTGTCTATTACTTAACAAATCATCAAAGAGAAAAGGAGTTATCGACCCATGAAAGCATTTATGGATAAGGACTTTATGCTCCAGTCTCCTACTGCTCAGCATCTGTACCATGACTATGCAGCGGGTATGCCCATCTGCGACTACCACTGCCACATTCCTCCCCGTGAGATCTACGAGAACCGCCGTTTTGACAACATCGCTCAGGTGTGGCTGGGCGGTCGCAACCCCGACGGCAGCTACTTCGGCGATCACTACAAGTGGCGCGTCATGCGTTCCAACGGTGTGCCCGAGGAGTACATCACCGGCGACAAGCCCGACCGTGAGCGCTTCCAGAAGTTTGCCGAGGCTCTGTCCATGGCGATCGGCAACCCCATGTATCACTGGAGCAACCTGGAGCTCCACACCTTCTTTGGTTACGACGGTGCCCTGAACGGCGACACCGCTGAGGAAGTGTGGAACCTGTGCAACGACAAGCTGCAGCACGACCCCAAGCTCACCGTCCGGGGTCTCATCGAGCAGAGCAACGTGGCATTCATCGGCACCACCGATGACCCCATTGACGACCTGTACTGGCACAAGAAGATCAAGGAAGATCCCACCATCAAGTTCATCGTGGCTCCTTCCTTCCGCCCCGACAAGGCGATCAACATCAACAAGCCCGGCTTTGCTGAGTACATGGGCAAGCTTGCCGCCGTTGTGGGCAAGGAGAAGCTCGCCTGCATCGACTGCGTCACCGACGCTCTGACCCAGCGCATCGAGTTCTTTGCAGAGATGGGCTGCCGTGCTTCCGACCACGGTCTGGACTACGTGCCCTTCCGTGCCGCAGACAAGGAAGAGGTCAACGCCATCTACCAGAAGGTCATGAAGGGCGAGAGCTGCACCGTGGAAGAGGCTGAGAAGTATCAGACCTACATCCTGATCCATCTGGGCAAGCAGTATCATCGTCTGGGCATCGCCATGCAGATCCACTACAACTGCCTGCGTGGTGTGAACCGCAAGATGAACACCCTGCTGGGACCCGACACCGGTTTTGACATGATCAACACCGCCACCTGCGGCGGCGAGATCGCTGCTCTGCTCAGCGCCCTCAACGACACCGACGAGTGCCCCAAGACCATCATCTACAGCCTGAACCCCGCCGATGATGCTCAGATCGGCACCATTCTGGGCTGCTTCCAGAACAGCGAGGTACCGGGCAAGATCCAGCACGGTTCCGCATGGTGGTTCAATGACCACAAGATCGGCATGGAAGAGCAGATGACCCGCCTTGCAAACCTGGGTCTGCTGGGCAACTTTGTGGGCATGCTCACCGACAGCCGCAGCTTCCTGAGCTACACCCGTCACGACTACTTCCGCCGCATCCTGTGCAACGTCATCGGTCAGTGGGTGGAAGATGGCGAGTACCCCAACGACGAGAAGGCTCTGGAGAAGATCATCAAGGGCATCTGCTTCGACAACGCAAAGCGTTACTTCAACCTGTAATGCCCCCTTCTCTGTAAACTGAACAGACCAAAGCCCCCGCTTACGGCAGTGCCGCAGGCGGGGGCTCTTTGTTGCAGGACGCAAAAAGGGACCGCTGCCCATCCCGGTACAGCGATCCCTTTTGTTTTATTCGTATACCACGCAGCCAAGGATCTTTTTGCCCAGATCCCGGATCTGTTCATCCTGTGCCCGGACGGAGGTGTACCGGGTGCTGCGGCAGTCTGCCGCAAGGACGATGGCGTCTGCCTGTACCGCCTGGGACACGGTGGCGGCAGACCGGAGGATGCTGGGTGCCGCCGTCACAGTCCTGCCCTGCAGGGCATCTGCCGCCTGCAGCCCCTGTGCCAGAGCAGACAACTGGGCGTCGTCCACATCGCCGGTCACAAGGATCCGGTTTGCCTCCGGCGCACGGTTCTGGATGGTGGCAGCGATGAGGTGCAGGATCTCCCCGTCGGTGCTGCCGTCGGGACGCCGCTCCCACTTGTTGATCTGCTTATCCAGACCCCGGAGCTTTTTGGTGCAGGGAACCGCAAGGGCACCCAGCACTGCCAGCCCGGTGGTGCGGTGCAGCTCCTGTGCAGAGTAGACCTTGCCTGCCGTGAGGAACCGGACCACTGCAATGCCTGCCGCTGCCACCCCTCCCAGCAGGAAGCCCAGCACCGCATACTTGGCGGCGGAGCTGCCACCGGTGGCGGGGCGCTGGGGCTGCTGCAGGTCGGACAGTGCCTGCTGGGCATCGGCAAGATTCTCCTCCAGCACATCGTGGGCGTTCTGCAGCTCGGTCATCCGGGTCTGCAAAGCGGTGATGTTCTCATCGGAGCTGCACTGGGTGTCCCGCAGCCAGGACTGCACTGTGGTGGAGGTGCTCACCGACACCTGCTTTACGGTGTGGGGTGCCACGGTGGAGGCAATGGTGCTGCGCAGCTGCCCGAACCGCTCCATCACCGCATCCAGAATGGCACGGGATGTATCCTCGGTCTGGGCATAGATGCTGATGGTGAGGAGATGGGTCTCCGGGTCCACCTGCACATTGATCAGCTCACTGAGATACCGCTCTTCCATGTTGAACTGCTGGGCGATCTCGCTGACAGCGCTGTGGTCGGTCAGCAGGCTGGAATAGGCACTGAGCACCGCACCGGTGTAGTCCGGGTCCTGATAGGTCATGCCGGGCTGGATCTTGTAGCCGGTGGAGATGCAGTAGATGGCGGTGGACATACTCACCTTATAGGGGTCCAGACTGTTCAGCACCGACTTGGACATGTACTCCTGTGCGTGCTCGATGTCGTATTCCGAGCGCTCCTGCTCCGCCTCGTTCTGCTTGAGCTGCAGCTTGAAGCTGTTGACTGCCGCTTCCCGCTGGACCTGCAGGTCGTGGTATTCGGTCATTGCCTGCTCGTACTCCTGCTCCACCGTCTGCTCTGCATCGGCACGGCTCCGGCTGTACTTGTACACACCCAGCACGCCTCCCAGCACCGCACAGATCATTGCCACTGCCAGGATCTGCCGGTACTTGCGCAGCACCGTGAAGAACAGGGAGACCAGATCGATCTCTTCCGTTTCCTCGTACATTGTGCGATTCTCCATAGATTTTCTGATTCCTTCCTGTAAAAAACAGCCTTTTCCGTGCAGCCCGGTCCCGGAGACCGAAGACGAAAAAGGCACATAGGTCTATTGTATTATAAGCTCCCGGGAATTGCAAGGGAAAACGCATTTTTCCGCGGAAATCAATTTTCCGAATGATGGCTTCCCCCGGTCGGGAAAGATTCTCCCCGTTCCGGGGAGAAATGTCACCGTAGGTGACAAAAAGGGGAGCGGCTGTCACCGCAGGTGACTGATGAGGGCGCACCACTAGATGGTGCTAACGGCTACTCACCCCTCATCCGGCACTTCGTGCCACCTCCCCCGGAGCGGGGGAGTCTTTACCCCAAGGGGTGAAGGCTTTTGCCTCAGGTCAGGTTGCAAAAGTTGTTTTCCGCACATTTTTTCCTTCAGCCACCGTAAAGCTTGTTTTTCAGGGTCTCCATCCGGGTGGATTTTTCCTTTTTATAGGTCTCCATCACCTGATCCGCCAGCGCCGTGCTCTGCCCGTTCTCCTGCAGCACCCGGCGCATCTGGCTGACGATCCGGTCCATGTCCTTGTCGCAGGAGGATTGCAGCGCCGAAAGCTCCCCTGCCTTTGCCAGACTGATGGTCACCTTGCGGGTCTGGGTCTGCTTGTTCTCCGGCAGGGCGTGGAACTCCGCCTTGGCAGACTCGATGCAGGCGTTGAGCCCGCTTTCTGCCCTTGCCTTCACAGCGTAGACCTGTACCAGCAGCTCCCGGATCTCCGCTTCCCACGCCGCTTCCTGCACCGGCACCGAACTGCTCTGGGCAGGGTCGGAGGAAGCCCCGGCAGAGGCAGCCGCAGACGCCCCACCGGTGTGGGTGCTGCCGGAGACGGCAGACGGAGCCGCCCCGGAGGAGGCAGACGCCGCCGAGGCCGCCACGGAGGATACCGCCGAGTCAGGGGTCTCCTGCCCGGAGGGGTCTTCTCCGGTCTCTTCTCCGGCTTCTTCCCCGGATGCCTCTTCTTCTGCAGCAGAGTCCTCCGGCAGCTCGACCGGCAGTTCGTCCAGCAGCAGCTCGCCCCGGATCAGCTGATTCAATTCTTCATCGGTGATGGTAACGGCAGGCAGCGGTTCTTCTTCCGGCAGCACCCGCTCCACGGACTCCGCCTCCACACTGCCCAGCCGCCAGACCTGATACCCCCACAAGGCGGCGGCTGCCACCAGCACCATCATACCAAAAAGGATATTGCGCAGGATCCTGCGCAGCTTCCGTTTCTCTTCCATAGCCGCTTCTTTCAGCCGGCGGGGGTCCCGGGGATCCGTGCCGGTTCAGTTCCTTAGATTGTCTATATTATAACATAGCTGACCGGCAGCTTCAATCAGGATGCCACAAGCTACACCGAACCGACACAAAAAAATCCCATGCTGCGGCAAAGCAAAATCGCAGCACGGGACGGAAAATGGCTTTAGATAGGGGCGATCTTTACCGGGCAGACTCAGCGAGCCACGGTGTACTTGTGCAGGGTCTTGCGGACTGCACCGTTACCGGCGTACAGCTCCTTGACCATGCCCTCGATCTTCTCGCCCAGACCGACAGCGTACAGGTCCACGCCGAACACATCGACACGGCTGTACAGAGCCTTCAGGCAGCTGAAGTCCTGCTCGCCTTCCTTGACTTCCAGGGGATTGACGATGGTCTGCAGCTCAGCCAGCAGCGGATCGGGAGAGATCTCAAAGGGCTGACCGTTGTCGTCGATGCCCTTCAGGTAGCGGGCGTAACCGGCAAGCACCAGGGGGATCAGCACCAGGTTGGACTTGTCCAGACCACGCTCCTGATATGCCTTGATGGTCTCGCCAAAGCGGATCGCCAGCTTCTGAGAAGTATCGGTGGCGATACGCTGGGGAGCATCGGGCATGAAGGGGTTGGGCAGACGGCGGTTGATGACAGCGCCGATGAACTCGTAGGGGTTCAGCACACCGGGATCGACGACGACAGGCATAGCCTCGATGTAGCCGATCTTCTGGATGAAGGAGCGCAGATCTGCGTCTGCCATCTCGGCAGAGATCAGGTTGTAGCCCAGCATGCAGCCATAGATGGACATGGCGGTGTGCAGGGGGTTCAGGCAGGTGCAGACCTTCATCTTCTCGATCTTGTCCACGGTCTCACGGTCGCAGTACAGCACGCCGCCCAGCTCCAGCGGAGGACGACCATTGGTGTAGTGGTCCTCGATGCACAGATACTGGGTCTCCTCAGCGTTGACGAAGGGAGCGGTAAAGGTGTGCTTCTCGGTGACGATGGTGTAGTTATCCTCAAAGCCGTCCTTTGCCAGCATCTCCTGCACCTTTGCGTCGGGGCGGGGAGTGATCTTGTCGATCATGCTCCAGGGGAAGGTGATCTTGGTCTCGTCCTGCACATAGGCGAGGAACTCGGCGGGCACCAGACCCTGCTCCACCCACTTTGCAGCATAGGCGTGGACAGCGGTCTTGACCTTGTCGCCGTTGTGAGAGCAGTTATCCATGCTCTGGACGGTCAGAGGCAGCTTGCCTGCCTTGAAGCGCTCGTACAGCAGGGCGGTGACCTTGCCCATAGCCAGCACGGGGGTCAGACCACGCTCCAGATCAGCGGGAGCAACGCCGTAGCCCTTCTCGGTGATGGTAAAGGAGATCATCTGCAGGCTGGGGTTCTGGAAGATCTCCACCAGACGTGCCCAGTCAGCGCCGAAGGAGTAGTCAGCCTTCAGGCTCTCGGTGACGGAGGCGATGACCTTCTTCTCGATCTCGCCGGTGGACTTCAGGCAGACCAGCAGGCTCAGGTTGTCGTAGGGCTGGTAAGCCTTGTCGATGATCTCGTAGTCAAAGCTCTCTGCCACGATGACGCCCCGGTCATACTTGCCGCTGTTCAGTGCATCGTTCAGCACAGCAGCAGGGAAAGCACGGAAGATGTTGCCGGCGCCAAAGTGCACCCAGGTGGGCTCGGCGTGGGTCTTTGCCTTTACAGCTTCGATGTCGAACTTGGGCAGCTCATAGCCCTTTTCTGCCCACTCGGCGGACAGATTGCCGTTTTTGATATCAGACAGCTTCATAATACTCAGCCCTTCTTTTCTTCATCCAGACGATCCAGCAGATCCCAGACACCCAGCATATACTGGATACCCAGAGCACGGTCATACTTGCCATAGCCGGGGCGGCAGTTGCCGGGACCCTCCTCCCACAGCTGACGACCGTGGTCGGGACGGATGTAGCCCTCAAAGCCGCAGTCATGGTAAGCACGCAGCACCTCGATGATGCCGGTCTCGCCGCAGCAGTCGCGATGAGCAGCCTCGGAGAAGTCGCCGTTGGGGAAGTGATGGATGTTGCGGATATGACCGAAAGCGATGCGGTCGCAGTGCTTGCGGATGATCTCAGCGCAGTTGTTGTTGGGGTTTGCGTTCAGGCTGCCGGTGCACAGGGTCAGGCAGTTGTAGGGATCGTCCACCATGCTCAGGAAGCGGTCGATGCTGGGGGCATCCACCAGCAGGCGGGGCAGACCAAAGATATCCCAAGGGGGATCGTCCATGTGGATCGCCATCTTGATGTCGCACTCGTGGCAGGTGGGCATCAGAGCTTCCAGGAAGTACTTCAGGTTCTCCCACAGCTTCTCCTTGGTGACAGGGGCGTAAGCCTTGAACAGCTCGTCCAGCTTAGCCATACGCTCCGGCTCCCAGCCGGGGAAGGTCATGTTGTACTTCTCGGTAAAGGACATGATATACTCAGCCATTGCCTTGTAATCGCCCTTGATCTTGTCCTTCTCGTAGAACAGTGCGGTGGAACCGTCCCCCACGGGGTGGAACAGGTCGGTGCGGGTCCAGTCAAAGATGGGCATGAAGTTGTAGCAGATGACCTTGACGCCAAACTTGGACAGGTTGCGGATGCACTGCTTGTAGTTCTCGATATACTGGTCCCGGGTGGGCAGACCGATCTTGATGTCGTCATGGACGTTGACAGACTCCACAACATCCATATCGAAGCCGTAGGCGTGGATCTGGTCTGCAACCTTCTGGATCTCGTCGATTTCCCAGATCTCGCCGGGCATCTTGTTGTGCAGCGCCCAAACGATGCTGGTCACGCCGGGGATCTGCTTGATGTCGCTGAGGGTGATGGGGTCGTTGCCCTCACCATACCAGCGCCAACCCATTTTCATTGCCATAGTGGGTTCCTTCCTGATCGTGATACGATCCTTCTTGCTTTGCTTTGCACGCGGCTGGACCGCCGCGACTCTCTACATATATTCTAATATATCAGTTGAAGATTGGCAATAGGCTCTTTGACTATTTTTTATGTTTTTTATTGTATACTTTATACAAATTGACAGTGTCCCGCACAAATCTCTGCTCCGCCGCACATCGTCCGGCAGAGTTCCTCCGGGGAGTCGGTGTTCCGCCGCCGCCTCTGTACCATAAACAAAAGGGTCGCCGCACTGCTGCGACGACCCGGTAATTCCATCTGTTCTATTTGCTGGCTCTGAATAACGCCTTAAAGAAAAAGAATCCAAACAGGATGCAGCCGGCAACAAAGGTCATTTCTGCACATCTCCTTCCTCCCGGGGTCCGCCGGTCCACTTCTGCCGGCACTCTTTCCTTTTTTACATTATACATATTGCTGTCCTGCCCGTCAACGGGAGTTCTGCACCAAAGCCGTGCCCTTTCCCTGTGCAGTCTGCCCGCTGCGGCGCAGGCTCATGTCCCCCGGCAAACAAAAAACCTCAAGCCAAACGGCTTGAGGTCGGTGGTGGAGAATTAGGGACTCGAACCCCAGACCCCCTGCGTGTGATGCAGGTGCTCTAACCAGCTGAGCTAATCCTCCATACTCTGTTGGCGTTCCGTGCGCTCGGAACGTGATTATTATAGCATGGTCCTTGTACAAATGCAAGCCCCAATTTGCAAAAATGCAAAATTTTTTTACAAAACATTTTTCCATCGGCTGTTGCCCCGGGACACAAAACCGTGTATAATGAAAAAAACGGCGCAGCTGCGGTCCCTTTGCCGGGCGGCAGCTGCGGACGAAAAGAGGTTTTGAAGAATGCTGTCTCTGCGCGGAATCATCACCCTGCTGGTGCTGGCAGTGCTGTTTGCCCTTGCCGTGGTCTGGATCTCCCGGAACGGCGGCTGGAACGGGGGCTGCGGCGGCAACTGTGCCTCCTGCCACAGCCGGTGTGACCATCCGGAAGAAAAAAAGAAACCGTAAAAAAATCATCCCCCGCACCCGGTCCCCTTTGGAGGACGGCGGTGCGGGGGATGTTCGGTTTACCGGCGCTGCAGCCCCGGGGGCAGCACGCCCCGCTGCGCTGCGCAGATCGCCACGGTGCTGAGCATGTCCTGCTGCGCCTTCTGATAGGTGGTGCGCCCGATGTGCAGCTGGTCCAGCACCTGCTGCTCGGTACAGTTGCCAAAGTACCGCAGCCGCATCAGGTCTGCCCGCACCGGGTCGTGCTTTTCGTAATACTGCAGACTCTCCTCGATCGCCTCATCCCAGAGTTTATTTGCCTCGGTGCGGCGCCAGCGGCGTCTGCCGTACTGCCGCAGTGCCGCCATGGTGTACCTGCGCTGTGCTGCTGTCACAGGGATCCCTCCTTTCCATTCTGGGGTGGGTAGTGTACTCCACCCAGTACGCCTCGTCAAAAAAGCAGGCGTCCCGCTCCACCATGGTCAGCCCCAGCATGGTGGAAAGCTTTGCCGCCTCGTCCAGTTTAAACTGGGTGTCCCCCACAAGTTTGTGGTGCAGTGCCGAGGGGCTCAGGTCCAGCATCTGTGCTACAAAGCTCAGCTTGTAGCCCCGGCTTCGGATGTACTCCCCGATCAGTTCCGTATTTGCCATCAGAGTTCCTCCTTCCGTTGTAACGCAAAACAATCTTTGGTTGTAGTATAACTTTGTGTTGATGGTGTGTCAACCGGTTTTCTCAAATCGTTTGAAAAAAGTTGATTTTCAGGAACTTTTGTGGTATTCTGTAGAAGAAAGCATTCAACCTTTGTCACAACCATTCGTTTTCAGGGAGGGAACATCATGTCGGAACTGTCTGCCCGGGTCCGTCTGCGGCGCGAAGAACTGCATCTCTCTCAGGAGGAGCTGGCGCAGCGCATGGGCTATCGCTCCAAATCCTCCATCACCAAGCTGGAAAAGGGGGTCAACGACCTGCCCAACGCCCGGCTGGAAGAGCTTGCCGCCGCACTGGAGACCACCCCCGCCTATCTGCTGGGGCTGGAGGAGTCCCGGATCCCGCCGGGCTTTGAACCTTTGCCCAAAATGAAGCTGGTGCCGCTGGTGGGGTCCATCGCCTGCGGCACCCCCATCACCGCCGAACAGAACATCGAGCGTTACATCGGGGTGCCTGCCGCATGGCACGCCGACTTTGCCCTGACCTGCCACGGCGACAGCATGTCCCCCACCATCTGCGATGGGGACATCGTGTGCATCCGCTGCCAGCCTGAGGTGGAACAGGGGCAGATCGCCGCCGTGCGCATCGGGGAGGAAGCGACCCTCAAGCACTTTCACCAGCAGGGGGACGCCGTGATCCTGATTGCCGACAACGCCGCCTGCCCGCCCATGGTGTACACCGGATCTCAGCTGGAGGATATCCAGATCGAGGGCAGGGCGGTGGGCTTCTGCCGGGGGTTGTGACCGCCCCTGCCGCCTTTCCGCTCCGGAGACCGGTCTTTGAACAAAGGAGGCATCCCATGTTTTTCAAACGCAGACAGCCCCATTCTGCCTACGACCCTGCTGCCCAGCGTCCGGCGCTGCGGTGCAGCATCTGCACCGGGGAGCAGGTGGCAGGCTTTGTGGACAACGCCACCGGGCACTTTGCCGAGGTGCAGCTGATCCGCAGCCCCGGGGATCTGGAAGCCTTCCGCCGCCGGTACGGCATCCCCCCGGACTATGTTCTGGAAAAGATCTACTGAAATTACTGTATCAATAAAGGAGCACCCCATGGAAGCACCCGAACAGATGACCCTGAAGGTCATTGCACATATCCACACCGCCTTTCCCACCAAGTTTGGCATCCCCCGGCAAAGCGGGCTGGTGGACAGCCTGCGGGGAGAGGTGGTGTTCACCCCGGAATACCGCAACCCGGACGCCCTGCGGGGGCTGGAAGACTTCAGCCACATCTGGCTGGTGTGGCAGTTTTCCGGTGCGGTGCGGGACAGCTGGTCCCCCACGGTGCGCCCGCCCCGGCTGGGCGGCAACACCCGGGTGGGCGTGTTTGCCACCCGCTCCCCCTTCCGCCCCAATCCTCTGGGTCTGTCCAGCGTAAAGCTGGAGGGCATCGAGTACCGCCCGGATACGGGTCCCGTGCTGCTGGTCCGGGGCGCTGACCTGATGGACGGCACCCCCATCTACGACATCAAGCCCTACATCCCCTATGCGGACTGCCACCCGGACGCCGCCGAGGGCTTTACCGGCACCACCCGGTTCCACCAGCTGCAGGTGGACTGCGCCCCCGCCCTGCTGGACCCGGTGCCGGAGCAGGACCGGGAAGGGCTGCTGGGGGTGCTGGCAAGCGACCCCCGCCCCTCCTACCAGCACGACCCCCAGCGGGTGTACGGCATGGAGTTTGGGGCGGTGGAGGTCCACTTTACGGTGGACGGGGACACCCTCACGGTGCGGGACATCTCCCGCAGATAAGGCAGGACCATGGAACTGCGGAACATCAATACCTTTTTGCATATTGCAGAGCTGCACAGCTTTTCCCGGACGGCACGGCTGCTGGGCTACTCCCAGTCGGCGGTGTCCTCCCAGATCGCCCAGCTGGAAGCAGAGCTGGGCACCCCCCTCTTTGACCGGGTAGGCAAGACGGTGCGGCTCACCGGTGCGGGCGAGATCTTTCTGGGCTACGCCCGCACCCTCCTTTCCACCGCCGAACAGGCGCAGACCGCCCTGCAGCCGCCTCAGCAGATCAGCGGCGTGCTGCGGGTGGCGCTGGCAGACTCGGTGTGCAGCACCTTTCTGCCGGAGCTTTTGCAGCAGTATCACGCCCGCTGCCCTCAGGTGGAACTGGTGCTCTGCACCGCCAGCGACCACGGGATGCTGCAGATGCTGTGCACCAACCAGACCGACCTTGCCTACACTCTGGACCACCCCATTTTGCAGCCCAACATCCTGCGGGCGGTGGACGTGCCGGAGCCGGTGTGCTTTGCCGCCCCTGTCGGGCACCCCCTTGCCGGGCGGAAGAACATCCCCTTGGAGGAGCTGACCCGGCAGGAGTTTCTCCTTACCGAGCGGGGCATGAGCTACCGGGATGCACTGGACCAGTGCTTTGCCGCCCGGGGGCTGGAGCTGCATCCCTATCTTGAGCTGGGCAGCGCCGCCCTGCTGTGCCAGATGGTGGAGCAGGGCATGGGGCTTTCTTTCCTGCCGGAATACATCCTGCGCCCGGCGCTTGCCGCCGGCAAGCTGGCACGGCTGGACGTGCCGGAGTGCACCGTGACCATGCACCGCCAGCTGTACTACCACCGGGACAAATGGCTGACCCCCCAGATGAAGGTGTTCATCGATCTGGTGCGTGCCAGAGTGCCGGAGTCCCCTGCCCCGTAACCCACCCCCCTGCAAAACAACACCGCCGGACAGCGGAGAGCCTGCGCTCCTGCCGTCCGGCGGTGATCTTTTATTATAAGTATTATAAGGTGCTGACCAGACGCCTGCCGCCGCCCTCGCCGGTGGCATACTGCCGGCTGCGGCTCACCTGATTGTCCAGCGGCTGCCCTGCGGCATACCGCTTCAGGTTGTGGATGAAGATATCCACGATGTTCTGCACCGTCTGGGGCAGGCTGAACCCGCCGGAAATGTGGGGGGTAATAATGACATTGGGTTCCGCCCACAGGGGATGGTCCGGGGGCAGGGGTTCCGGGTCGGTGACGTCCACCGCTGCCCCGAACAGCTGTCCGCTGTGGACGGCGGCGGCAAGCGCTTCCCCGTCCACCACGGTGCCTCTGCCCACATTCATCAGGATGGCACCGGGCTTGCACAGGGCAATGCGCCGGGCGTCAAAAAGATGGGTCGTTTCCCGGGTGCCCGGCAGGCTCAGCGCCACAAGGTCTGCCTCCGGCAGCTCCTTATCCAGATCGCTCTGCGCCACCACCCGCACACAGTAGTCCGGGCAGGGGGTGTCCGGTCCCACCGTGCGGCGGACGCCCACCACCTCTGCTCCCAGAGCATGAGCACGGCGGGCAAAGTTGGAGCCGATGTCTCCCATGCCCACGCAGAGCACCCGGGAGCCGTACACGCCCCGCACCTGCCGGGGCATAGGCTGCCACAGATGCTGATGCTGGTTATCCCGGTAGTGGAACAGATCCTTCTGCAGCCCCAGCCACATGGCAAGCATCCACTCGCTGATCGCCAGACCGTAGGCACCGGTGGCGTTGGTCACCACGCACTCCTCCGGCAGCACTCCCGGCGCAAGGTAGGCGTTGGGACCGGCGGCGTTGGACTGGAACCAGCGGATCTTCTTGTTCCGGGAGATCAGGGGCACCGGCAGATTGCCCAGCACCAGATCCGCCCACAGAGCATCCTCCTCCGTGGCAGTCTCGGCAGTGGTAAAGCGGTACTGGTACTCCGGCACGCTGGCGGCAATTGCCGCCTTCTGCGCTTCGGAAGCAGGCAGACAGACTAAGACATTCTTGGACTGAAGAGCGGACATAAAGACCTCGTTCCTTTCTGTATCGGATTTATCGGTGGGGCACCGGCACTGCCGCCGGGACCAGTTCCAGTATACCCCACCGTGGCTCCGGATGCAATGGCAGACCGCCGAACCCCCGGCGCTTTTTACGCCGCCCTGCAGGGACCACGTTCCCGTTTCATTGCATACGAAAGACCCCGGCGGAGTCCCACCACGGGAACTCTGCCGGGGTCCTGTTTTGTCAGCAGGGTCTTACACGCCGGAATAGGCGGAGAAACCGGGGGCAATGACGTTGACCCGGATGCCCACTTTGCTGAAGTGCACCGCCGCCTTGCCGGTGAGGTCGGTGTTCCGTACCTTCGGTTTCATGCAGCGTCTCAGCCCTGATATTCTGCAGGCAGCTGGTCCATGGTCTGCCACTTGTCCATTGCCTCTTCCAGCTTCATGCCCTTTGCCACTGCATCCCGGCGGCAGGCGTTGACAGCCTGGATCTCCTTCATCTTGGCACCGGTGAGGGTGTAGCCCTTCATGGCGATGAGGGTAGCTGCCCAAGCCACCATGGGGATGATGCAGAACAGCACGATGACCACCCAGTTCATGCCCGGGGTGTAGGGGTCATACTGGGTGGGCAGGCTCTGCAGACCCACAAAACTGACCGCAATGCCCACAACAGTAGCGGAAAGGCTGGACACCAGCTTGTCCACCAGGCTGAACAGGGTGCCCATGATGCCGGGGATGTAGTTGCCGCTGCGGTAGGTCTCGTAGTCGGAGCAGTCTGCCACCATGGGGATGGGCATATCGGCGGTGGCGTAGTAAGCGCCGTAGCCGATGCCGAAGAAGGCAATGAACAGGACGGTGTACAGGTTGAGAGAAATGCCGTTCTCACCCAGAATGGACAGGGTAAAGGCATCGCCGCGGCCCCACAGCAGCAGCAGCACCAGCACGCCCACATAGCACACCAGCGCCACGGTGACGTACTTCATGAGGCTTGCCTTCTGACCTTCCTTCTGGCTGGTGCGGACGGTGAGCAGGAAGAAGGGCACGCTGCACACGTAGCCCAGCACCATCATGGGCAGGTACAGACCATCGTAGTTGCCCATCATGCAGCCGTACAGCATGCACAGCACGGTGGTGTTGGTGGCGATGGAAAGTGCCAGCTTGCAGCCTGCACCAGCCACCATCAGCCGCTGCATGGGGTCGTTGTTCTTGATGATCTGGATGTACTCGCTTACCTTGATCTTCTCGGTCTTTTCGCCGCCGATGCCAAAGTACTTGGGCTGATCCTTTTCCCAGATGCCGATGACGGCAAGCAGGGTCAGCAGGATAGAGATGACGATGCCCACAGGGGCAAGGGTGCGGAAGAACCCGGCGGAAGCGTAGCCGCCCTCATAGTTCTTGGCAAGGATGGGGGCAAAGAACTGCATGGCGCCCATGCCCAGCAGGCTGCCCACGGTGTTAAAAATGGTAAACAGGGGGCGCTGCTTGGGGTCGCTGGTCAGCACCGTCTGACCGGAGCGGGTGCAGCTGGTCTGGAAAGTGTAGCCAATGACCCACACGGCGTACAGGGCAACAAAGGCGGCGTACCGCAGCCCCATGGCGCTGGCAGGGATCAGCGGGGTGAGGCAGTACAGCACCAGAATGCTTGCCGCCATGATCAGGTTACCGATGACCATAAAGGGTCGGAACTTGCCAAATCTGCCGTTGGTGCGGTCCATGAGGGCACCGATGATGGGGTCGGTGATGGCGTCAAACAGACGCATACCAGTGACCATCACCGAGGCAAACAGCATACTCAACGCCAGCACCTTGCTGCCGAAGGTAGCGATGTAGGAAAGTACCAGCACATAGTACACGTTGGTTGCGCCGTTGTTCAGCGGGAACAGCACCAGCTGGTAGGTTTTGGCGCGGTTGACACTCGACGCCGTTGTTTTGGGTTCAGCCATTGCGGTCTCTCCTTTTATCTTTGATAAAAAGCGGCAGCCTGCCCCGCCTTCGGGGCAGGCTGCCGTAACATAGGATCTGTGGTCGTACAGACCGGAATTACTTCTGGTCAGCAGCGGGAGCGGTGTTTGCCAGCTCCTTCTTGCGCTTGACAGCCTTGCTGAGCTGCCATGCGCACAGAGCGGTCAGCACTGCCAGCACGGCGATCAGTGCATAGATGGCAGTCTGCCACCAGGGCAGCACGGTCTTCAGGGTATCGCTGGCAGACCAGCCGTTCATGGCGTTGGAGTTCACCACGGTGTACAGGATGTGGTGCATTGCATTGCGCATCTGGGTCACGATGTAGGCGTCCTTCTCGTAGTTTGCAGCCTTGGTGGTGTGGATCTTGGGCATGGGGCTGTCCCAGATATCAGAACCTGCGATCAGACCATCCACCAGATCCATGTACTGGCTGGAACCGGAGAAGTCGGTGATGCACATGCCGCGCATGCCCAGCTCCTCACGCAGGAAGCCGTTCAGCAGGTTGGCGTTGGCACCGCACCAGGTTGCGCCCCAGCGGTTGAAGCCGGTCATGACGCACCATGCGCCGCCATCCGTGATCGCCTTATCAGCGACTTCCAGATAGATCTCACGGGCAGTCTGCTCGTTGAGCCAGGTGTTGACACCACGGCGGCTGGTCTCGGAGTCGTTCAGGGCAACGTGCTTCAGGTAGACATACACGCCCTTGGACTGGATGCCCTGCACCTCGGCAGCGCAGATGGTGCCGGCAACAAAGGGATCCTCGGAGTAGTACTCAAAGTTACGTCCGGAGTAGGCGGTGCGGTGCATGTTGATGCCGGGACCGTACAGACCGGAGTAGCCCATTGCCAGGCAGTCCTCGCCGATGCACTTGCCCACTTCGTTGATCAGGTCCACGTTGAAGGTGGCAGCCATGACGTCCTCGGAGGTGTAGCACATGGCGGATGCACCGCCGGTCAGAGCAGCGGTCAGACCCTGAGGACCGTTTTCGTCCTTGGTAGCGGTCTTGCCGATGGAGGCGGCAGCTGCCGTGTTGTGGAAGCCCAGAGTGATGGTCTGAACCATCTCATCAAAGGTCAGCTGATCCAGCAGGGTCTCCCACTGGGGATCGTCAAAGTCCTTGCCGATCATGGAAGCAAGGGTCAGACCGTTCTTGGCACCCAGAGTGGGCATCTCCACGCTGTCGGCTTCGGAGCCGTCGTACTGGGTAAAGGCAAGGTCTGCTGCAAGGGTCTCGTTAGCGGTCAGAGCAGCCGGCTGGGTGGGGAAGGTGCCGGTCCAGTCGGAACGGCTCATCCAGGTCACAGCGCCGGGAGCATCGCTGCTCTTGTTGGGGTCGGACTCGTCAAACAGGTTGGTGATGGCGGTGCCGTTGGCGCTGGTGGAATAGGTGGTGTTGTCCAGTGCCTCGTTGGTCCACTTCCAGACCAGAGAAGCATCGCCGTCCTCGGTCATGCGACCGTTGGTGCCTGCCACGGTGTAGCCCTTGGCAGCAAGGATGTTGTTGACGGCGTTGTGAGAATCGGTGGCAGCGGTGAAGTAGTAGTCACCGGCGTCCAGAATGTAGGTCTTGGCGTTGTTGGCATCGTAGGTGCGCAGCTCGCTCTTGTTCACGGTGATGGTCACATCCTCGGAAGCGCCGGGAGCCAGCACATCGGTCTTGGCAAAGCCGCACAGCTCTGCAGCAGCCTTCTCGATGCCGTTTGCCTTGTCGTAGTCGGTGTAGGGAGACTGGAAGTAGACCTGCACGGTCTCCTTGCCGGAGTAGGTCTTGCCGGTGTTGGTGACCTTCAGGGTGACGGTAAAGGCATCGTCAGACTCGGTCACGTTGAAGTTGCTGTAGGCAAAGGTGGTGTAGCTGTCGCCGTAGCCAAAGGGATATGCCACGGTGGTAGCCCAGTCATAGTCGCCTGCCTTGGCAGTGCCCATGACCACGTCCTCGTAGCGGGTCTCGAAGTAGCGGTAGCCCAGATAGATGCCTTCCTGATAGACGCTGTACATGCCCTGCACGTCAGCACCCTCGGTCAGCAGGTTGTACTCTGCTGCGTTGGGGTAAGCCTGGGTGTAGAAGTTGTACATGGCAGGGTTTGCCAGATTGTCGTACAGGTAGGTGTCCACCAGAGAGCCGGAGGGGGTCACGGTGCCGGCAAGCAGCTGACCCACGCCGTTGATACCGGTCTGACCCACGTCGCCGATCCACATAGCGGCATCAATGCCGTAGTCCTCGCCGCAGATAGCAGGATTCAGGAAATCCAGCTCCAGTGCGTTGGAAGAGTTGATCAGCACCACGATGGACTTGAAGGTGCCGTTGTCCTTCAGGGTCTTCAGGTTCTGCAGCAGCTCGATCTCTTCTGCGGACAGCTCCAGATAGTTGCCGCTGCCCTCAGTGCCGGAGATCCAGCTGTCGTTGGTGCCGTTGGTGCCGCTGGGCAGGTCTGCACCCTCGCCGCCGGAGCGGGAGAACACCACGATGGCAGCATCGCCGTACTCGGCAAAGCTGCTCTCAGCGCTGGACAGTGCGCTCCAGGGAGCCTCATTGACCTTATACTGGGTGTTTGCCTCCAGCGTATCGGAAATGGAAGCCGGGGTGACGCGGCTGTAGTTCTTCATCATGCTGTCGGACTTGTACAGGTCCCACAGGGTCTGGTTGACCTGAATGCCCTGTGCCTCCAGAGCCTCCTTCAGGCTGGGAGCCTTGCTGGTGTCCACGGAACCGGAACCGGTGCCGCCGTACATCAGGTCCACAGAACCGTGACCGAACAGGCTGACCTTTGCGCTGCCTGCCAGAGGCAGAGCAGCATTGTCGTTCTTCAGCAGGGCTGCGCCTTCTGCCTCAACGGTGGCGCACAGTTCTGCCTCGTAGGCTTCCCGCTCCTCATCGGATGCAAAGCCTGCCTTAAAGTATTCGGTATCCTCGGTGGTATCGCCCTTGATGATCTTGTAGGTAGATGCATTCAAGGCAACATTCAGGGTGGTGGCGTACTGATTTGCGATCATGTTGCCCACAATGGCAGCGATGGTCAAAATCGCCGTCAGCGCAGTGAGCACCGACCACAAACGTACTTTGGGTTTCTTGGTTTTCATTGGTTCTCCTCCTTTTCATTTATAACAACCGCCGGGCGGCGGGATGTCCATTTTGGGGGCTCAGACCCAGTTTGCACTCTTGGACTTGGTCTTTACCAGCTTGTAGCTGGGGTTGGGGGTCTCTACGCTGCGGAAGCAGGCAGTATCGATGCAGTCGCCTGCCACCGCCTTCAGCTCCACCGTTCCCTGCAGCGGTACACGGAACTTGAAGATGTGCTCCCCGGTCTGCTCTGCCAGCTTTTTGCCGTCCGCATACAGGGTGACGGTGTTCTGGTTGGAGTAGACTTTGACCTCCAGCTCCTTCTCGGTGCGGTCGGTGAACCGCTTGGAGCAGATGTGAACGAAGTTTTCCTCGCTCCACCACGCTTTATAGAGGTAGAAGCTGTCTTTTTTGGTCTTTCGGTCAAAGGTGACCAGACCCTTGTGGTTCATGCCCGGCTCGCCGCCCTGATCCCGGGCGTCGGCTGCAAAGTCGAACATATTCCAGACGTGGGTCGCCCACAGCCAGGGGTGACGGTCAAAGCACTTCAGCATATACTCGTGGTATTTGGACTGATACTCTTCCGTGTGGTCGCCCCGGCGGGGGTGGGCACTGTGGAGGTTGGGCATACCCTCGGCACCGTACTCGGAGAAGCCCAGGGGACGGTTGGGGTATACCAGATGGAAAAAGTCCATCCACAGGTCGTTCAAAAACAAGCCCGGCACATACCAGCCCAGATACAGGTTCCAGCTGACAAGGTCGGTGATGTGCGCCACCGGGTTGAAGGGACCGCACATGGCGTAGCACGCCAGAGTGGTCAGGCGGGTGGGGTCCATCTTGTGGCACAGCTCGTTGAGCACCCGGTGGTTATCCAGCATATCCGCCTTGTCCTTGGTGGAGATGGTGATCTCGTTGGACACGCCCCAGCAGACGATGGAGGGGTGATTGTAGTTCTGGTGGATCAGCTCCTTCATCTGGCTGATGGTGTTTTCCCGCCCATTGGGCAGGTGCTCGGAGATGTAGGGGATCTCCGCCCAGACCACCATGCCGTACTGATCGCACAGGTCGTAGAAATACTGGTCGTGCTGGTAGTGCGCCAGCCGGATGGTGTTTGCACCCAGCTCCCGGATCAGCGCCATATCCTCGTCGTGCATCTCCCGGGCGATGGCGTTGCCCAGACCCTTGCGGTCCTGATGGCGGGAAACACCGTGGAGGGGGTAGGGCTTGCCGTTGAGGAAAAAGCCCTTCTTCGCATCCACAGAGAAGCTGCGCAGACCCACCCGGGTGGTCACTTGGTCCACCGGCTTGCCGTCCTGCATCAAACGGACCACACAGGTGTACAGGTAGGGGTCCTTCACGCCGTTCCACAGGTGGGGAGCATCCAGATGGAGGGAGGTCTTTGCCCCCTCACCCTTTGCCACAGTGCTGCCCGCAGTGTCCAGCAGCTCCACCGCAACCGTGCCCTCGCCTTCCACCAGGGTTTCCACCTGAATGTCGGCGCTGCCCTCTTTCAGGGTGGGGGTGATCTTGACGCCGGTATCCCCAAAGTGCCCCAGGGCAAGGTGGTTTTTGTTCACCACCAGCAGGCTCACATCCCGGTAGATGCCGCCGTAGAAGGTAAAGTCCGCCTTCTGGGGATAGACCCGGTCGTTGACGCTGTTGTCCACCTTGACCACCAGCTCATTTTCCCCCTGCAGCAGCCCGGTGATCTCTGCCCGGAAGGTAGAGTAGCCGCCGTCATGGGTGCAGAGCTGCTGACCGTTCAGCAGCACGGTGGCGCTGGCGTTGACGCCCTCAAACTGCAGCCAGACCTGCTGCTGTGCCGGGTCATACACCGGCGCTGCAAACACGGTGCGGTAGGTGCAGCAGCCCCGCCAGTAATCGTTGCCGCCGTCCTGACCGTCCTGGGCGTTCCAGGTGTGGGGCAGGTCCACCGTGGTGGTCACGCCCTCCGGACCGGTAAACTGCCAGTTCTTCATAAGCTTTGCAATACTACGCATCGGATCCCTCCTGTTTTTTGCTGTGCGCCGGTGATTTTTTCGTTCTTTTTTCTTTCGTTGTTATTTTATCAAAGTCACCGCATTTCGCAAGATGGCGGCGAAATTCGGTCGTTTTGCGTGCGCATTCGGTTTTTCGCTTCCAAATGCAAACCGATATATTTGTATATTTTTCACAAACAGATGTATCCAACAACTTACAAAAGAAAGCCGCCGCAGTCCTTCCATTTTCGGAAATTCTGCGGCGGCTGCCGTTTTCTTAACTTATTTTTGCAGCGGAAAGATGATCTTTTCCGCAAAGAACCCGCCCTGCTCTTCCAAGGTCAAAGTTCCTTTATACTTCTGCACGATGCGCCGGATCACCTTCAGCTCATATTGTGCGGAGCGGTTTGTCTGCTGTTCCGGCGGGCGCAGGGGGCTGATGATGTTCACTACCACAAAGCCCTGCCGCACACAGACCAGCAGGTCGATGACCCGGCACTCCGGTCGGGCGGTCTGCACCGCACTTTCCACAGCATGGTCCAGTGCATTGGCAAACAGTGCGTACAGGTCCCCTGCCTCAATAAAACCCAGACAGCTGCCGTTTGCCACGGCATTCAGCTGGATGCCCCGGGACTCGCACAGCAGGCTCTTTTCGGTCAGTACCACATCCAGCACCTCGTTGCCGGTGTTGCGGTTCGCGTCATAAAGGCGGGCTGCACGCTCTGCCTCTTCGATGCGTTCCTGCGGCACCGTTTCGGGAGCAAGTTTGCGGAGATTAGCGATCTGCACCTGCAGCTCATGGCAGCGCTTGTTGATCATCTGCACGTTCTGCCGGGCGACCTGATACTGTTGGCGCTGGCGCTCGTACAGCAGCTTCAAGGCATTCATCTCTTTTTCCATGGCAGATTTCTTGAACAGCTCACTCTGAAAATACAGCAGCGTAATAAAATAGAACTGCCCGATCAGGATGGTGGCTATAACGCTCCGTGGAAACTGTTCTGCGCGGAAATTGTCCAGCACCGCTGCCTGCACCATGAACAGGATGCCGATAAAAAATGCGCTGAATAGCTGCCGGGGGCCGATATGGTAATCTCTTTTATAAGGCAGCTGCCGTGCCAGCAGGAGGTACACTGCCGCAAAGAATACCGCCCCGGACAGCAGCTGTACCAGGACAGCCCAAGGGGAAGCCATGTTCAGCGGGTGACCACACCGGGCAAATTGCAGCTCCAGAAAGCACCAGCCCTCGTAGGCGCACTGCGCGATGAGCAGGCTCCACACCGCGCAGTACATGGCTCCTTTTTTATTGATATCCGTACACAGGTAGATCATCCCGGCCAGCAGCGCAAAAAAAGAGATATAGAGCACCAGCAGCAGAAGCTGCTGCTGCCACAGTGTTGTGGACTGTGCCAGCGGGTCCAACAGCTGCGCCAGCAAAAGCAGCGGAATCAGCATCCCGCAGGCGCGCACCCAGAAGTGGGAGCGATGCCGCAAGGGCAGGCAAAAGACCAGCGCCGCACCCCAGCGCAGCAGCGCCCGGAGCAGGCTGTTCAGCAGGGATGTGGTCACAGCACACCTCCCATGTAGGACGCCACCGCCGTCAGGAAGGCGGTGCGCTGCCGCCGGCTGATCTCCAGCCGGTCGTCTTTCACAAGGGCAAAGTCGCTTTCAATGCCCTTGACGTAGGCAAGGTTGACCAGATAGCACTGGTTGCAGCGGACAAAGTGGTACTCGGCAAGCTGTTTTTCGGCGCTTTGCAGGCTGGCGCGCACCGCAAATTCTCCTTTGGCGGTGTGGTAGTACAGCATCCGGCTGCGGGTCTCCAGATAATAGATATCCGCAGTATCCAGCAGTTGGATGCCGCCGCCCGCCAGCTGCAGCACCACCTGCCCGCCTCTGCGCCGCTGCACCCGCTGGATGGCGCGGGAGAGCTTTGTGCAGAACTGATAATAATTCACCGGTTTCAGCACATAATCCAGTGCATCCACCTCGTACCCCCGGATGGCATACTGCGCCATGTTGGTCACAAAGACCAGCACCACCTCCGCATCCACCGCCCGGATGGCTTCAGCAGCACCAAAGCCGTCCAGCCGGGGCATCTCCACATCCATAAAAATGATGTCGAACCCCGGCGTATAGTGCTCTGCGATCTCGGAGCCGTCTGCAATGAGGCTGATCTCCACCTGTAATCCCTGCTCCTCGGCATATTGCCGGACAAAGCGGTTCAGGCATTCCCGTGTCTCCTCCTGATCTTCCACGATCGTGATCCTGAACATCCTGCCCCCACCTTCTCTCTGCGTCTGACCGCCGTATCACTCTTTTTATTGAAACATACTTTTCTATGAAATGCAATGGAAAAGCTTGTTCAAAACCGTGCGGTTTTAAGACACCTGTCCCCCAAAACAAAAGGCAGGATACCACCTTTACGGTGATACCCTGCCTTTGTTCGCTGCTGTTTCAGCCCTGTGCCGCCCACAGCAGGTGAGCCTAATGTGTTCAGCCGGCACGATGAATGCCAAAGAACGGTGCAACGGTGGAGGCGGCTTTTCCATTGGCATGAGCCTGTTTCAGACCATAGTTTTTTCGTGCCACAGCTTCCACAAAGGCACGATCTTTTTCAGACGCATTATAGTAGTCCACATTAAAGCGCTTACAAGTCATAAGCAGTTCGTCCAGCCACGACATGGTTTCATCCGTCATTGGAGAAAAATCAATGTGAAAATCTTTATTGTACTCTTTCATGTGATTTCCTCCTTTCTCAGAAAAGATACGAAGAAAAAATATCTTTGGCTACCTGATCGGCAATCATAAAGGTCTTGGGTCCATCCGGATACAGAGATGCTACCGGACGTGCGCCAAAATCCCGGATATAATGCTGTTCCAGCTCGTCTGTTTTCGCTTCAAAAACAACCACACCGTTACAGTTTGCATCGATCGAAAGCTGGATACCGAATGCGATCATTGCTTTCCTGATGCCCCGATACTTCTTTTGCTTTGTCAGAGTGGGGTTGCTTTCCGGCTGGCTTTCGATATAGGCAATATAGACCGCTACGCTCCCTTCCCGAACACGGTAGGCGCCTAGCGCAACGATCTCACCCTCTTTCAGTTTTATTATAACGAAAGAACGATAGACTTTCAAGAAAGAAAATGCAAAGAGGATGAAGGCGTTTGCGTGAAAGTGTGCGGGCAAAAATCGTCCCATGGTCACAAATTTCCAATTCCTGATCATTTCCAGCCTCTTGGGACAGCTTCTTGTTGGGGCGCACAAAGTCCCGACCCCTGCTGGGAACGAGTACAACAAATCGTCGTTATACAATTCAACGCTGTTGCTGCTGCATTAAAAAGCCGAATCGCTATCGGAACAGCCGATGCAGGGACTTGGCAAACCCGACGTGATTGCGCTATAATAGAGCCGTAACAGTTCCACAATGGTGTGGTAAGGGAGGTGCGGTCATGATCCGGGTGGCGATCGTAGAGGATGATGCGGAGGTACAGGCGCTATTGCAGGAGTACGTCCGGCGGCATACCCGGCAGTACGGGACAGAATTTGAGGTGACGGTCTTTGCGGACGGGCTGGACATTCTGGACGATTACCGCGCTGCCTACGACATTATTTTTCTGGATGTGGAGATGAAGCACCTGGACGGCATGACCACGGCAGAGCGCATCCGGCAGATGGATGCGGAGGTGATCCTGATCTTCATCACCAATATGGCGCAGTATGCCATCCGGGGCTACTCGGTGGGGGCGCTGGACTATGTGCTGAAGCCGGTGCCCTACTTTGCCTTTTCGCAGCAGCTTCTCAAGGCGGTTGCCCGGCTGGAAAAGCGTGCCAAGCGCTCTCTGACCGTGCCGGTGGAAGGCGGGCTGCGGCGGCTGGATACTGCCAGCATCTATTATCTGGAAAGCGAGGGTCACCGGGTGCACTTTTACACCGATGAGGGCGATTTTTCTGCCCCCGGTGCCCTCAAGACCTTTGAGGAAAAGCTGGCGGACTGCCCCTTTGCCCGGTGCAACAGCGGCTACCTTGTCAATCTGGCACAGGTGCGGGAGCTGCGGCAGAGCACCGTACAGGTAGGTCCCTGGGAGCTGCAGGTCAGCCGCCCCAAGCGCAAGACCTTTCTTGCCGCACTGACCGACTACATCGGAGGTGAGGGTTCATGACCGCACTGCCGGATATCCCCCGGCTGTACACCGCCCTTGCCGAGTGTCTGGCGGTACTGCTGGTCACACCGGCGCTTGCGCCCCGGTTTTCCAAGGGGGTCACCGGAGGCATCACCCTGCTATGGGTGGTGGTGCTGTCGGTCTTTCTGGGGCTGACGGGCAATGTGCCCGGAAGGTTCTGGATCCCCTGCATGGCGGCAGCCATCGGGCTTTCCTACCTATATTTATGGGGCGTGTGGAGCATTACCCTGCTGGAAGCCGGGTATCATTGCGCCCGGGCGTTTATTCTGGCAGAGCTTGCTGCCAGCGTGGAGTGGCAGCTCCACTGCGCCCTCTGGTCTGCCCGAAGCGCCGGGGACCCCCTTTCCCTGCTGCTGCTGGCAGTGGTGTACGGGGCGCTGTTCGGGGGGATAAGTTATCTGCTGCACATAAGCCCCCAGCCCGCCGGACATCTGGAGATCAGCGGCAGCGCTGCCCTGACAGCGGTGATGCTGGCGCTGACCGCCTTTGCGGTGAGCAATCTGGGCTTTCTGCCCGGCAGCGATATCAACATGAGCATCTTTTCTATCCGCACACTGGTGGATTTTTCCGGTGTGCTGATCCTGACCGTGCAGCACGAGCAGCTGCGGGAGAACGCATTGCACAGCGAGCTTGCCGCCATGGACGAGGTGCTGCGCCGTCAGTACGAGCAGTACAAGCGCAGCAAGGAGGGGGTCAACCTCATCAACCGGCGGTATCACGAACTGAAGATCCAGCTTGCCCGCATCCGGCAGGAGCAGGACCAGACCAAGCAGAACGCCGCCATTGCCGCCATGGAGCAGAACATCCGCCAGTACGAGGCGGAGAACAAGACCGGCAACCCGGTGCTGGACACCATTCTTACCGCCAAGACCATGGAGTGCCAGCAGGAGAACATCACCATCACCAGCGTGGCGGATGGACGGATGCTGAATTTTCTCACCATCCGGGAGCTGTGCACCATCGTGGGCGTTGCGCTGGACAGTGCCATTGCCGCCGTCCGTGCCGAGCCGGACCCAGAAAAGCGGCTCATCAAGGTGGCGGTGTACAGTCAGGGGGGCTTTGCCATGCTGCGGTTTGAGCATTATACCCAGACGCCCCCGGCGCTGGATGGGGAGGGTCTGCCTGTGCAGGGGGCGGATCTGAAAAGCGTCGACACCACCGTCCGGCAGCACGGCGGCAGCATGACGACGCACTGGGAAAACAGCTGGTACACCCTGCGGATCCTGTTCCCGCTGCCCCAAAAGCAATAATTTTTACGGCAGGTGTACCCTGCCGTTTTTTGTTGTCTGGCAGGGTGCACAAATACCACCCGGTGATATTTGTGTATTAGCACAATAAATTTTGATACATTGTTGTAACTTTTGCAAATCATGCATCCAAAACGACAGATTATGAACAAAATGAAAATTCCCTGTCAACTTCTGGTATCATAAAGCCAAGCTGGCGGGGGTGTCCCCGTCACAATCTGCACGCAAGAGAAAAAAGGAGGAGAAACCCTATGTTGTCCATCAATATGGATGACGTCATCAAGGTCCTCAGCTCGATCAAATCGCAGTTGATCGGCTTTGGTGTCGTGGCAGTTCTGCTGATCGCAGTCATGATCGCCTGCCGTAAGCAGAGCAAGTCAAAAAAGTATCTGATCCGCTGGCAGGCGGGTCTGGGCATGGTGCTGGCACTTGCCATTACCGTGAACCTGATCCTCACCGGCCCCATGTACTCCATGGTCACCCTTGCCACCGGCGGCGGCAAGGTCAGCGAGGAGAACGTGGCATCTGCTACCCAGCTGTGCGAGGACATTGCCGATGAGGGCATCGTTCTGCTGGATAACGATGGCACCCTGCCCATGGCAAAGAACAGCAAGCTGAACGTCTTTGGCTGGGCTTCCACCAACCCCTGCTACGGCGGCACCGGTTCCGGTGCGCTGTCCGACGCTTACCCCACCGTCACCCTGCTGGAGGGTCTGACCAATGCGGGCTTTGAGCTGAACACCGAACTGAGCGACTTCTACACTTCCTACCGCGCAGACCGCCCGGTGGTGGGTATGTTCTCTCAGGACTGGACCCTGCCGGAGCCGGAGGCTGCACAGTACACCGACGAGCTGATGAACAACGCCAAGGCATTCTCGGATACCGCCATGGTGGTCATCACCCGCGTGGGCGGCGAAGGCGCTGACCTGCCCACCGATGTGTCTCAGGTCACCTACGACGCAGGTCACAGCTACAACGACTTTGAGCCCGGCGACCACTACCTGCAGCTGTCCAAGACCGAGAAGGACATGATTGATCTGGTCTGCAAGAACTTTGATAAGGTCGTTGTGGTCTACAATGGTGCCAACGCCATGGAGCTGGGCTGGGTCAAGGATTACAGCCAGATCAAGAGCGTTGTCTGGTGCGCAGGCACCGGTCAGAGCGGCTTCAACGCTCTGGGCTCCATCCTCTGCGGCGATGTGAACCCCTCCGGTCGCACCATCGATACCTTTGTGTACGACCTGACCCAGACCCCCACCGCGAACAACTTTGGCAACTTCACCTACACCAACATGGACGAGTTCAAGGCAAGTTCCTTTGGCACCGATACCATCCCTGCCTTTGTCGACTACGTTGAGGGCATCTATGTGGGCTACAAGTTCTACGAGACTGCTGCCGCTGAGGGTCTCATCGACTACGACAAGACTGTTGTCTATCCCTTTGGTCGCGGTCTGAGCTACACCACCTTTACCCAGACCCTGAACAGCGTTACCGAGGCAGACGGCACCATCAGCGTGGATGTCACCGTTACCAACACCGGCTCTGCAGCCGGCAAGGAGGTCGTGGAGGTCTACTATAACCCCCCGTACACCAACGGCGGCATCGAGAAGGCTTCTGCAAACCTCATCGGCTTTGCAAAGACCTCTGAGCTGGCTCCCGGCGCTTCCGAGAAGGTCACCGTCACCTTCAATGCTGAGGACATGGCTTCCTACGATACCTACGGCAAGGGCTGCTACGTGCTGGAAAAGGGCGATTACGTCATCAGCATCAACGCCGATTCCCACACCGTTCTGGATTCCAAGGTCTACAATGTGGCTTCCGACATCGTCTACGACGCTTCCAACAAGCGTGACAGCGATGTGGAGGTCGCCGACAACAAGTTCGACTTTGCCGAGGGCAATGTGACCTACCTGTCCCGCGCCGACGGCTTTGCCAACTACGCTGAGGCTACCGCTGCTCCCGCAGACTTTGAGCTGCCTGCAGACGCAAAGGCTACCTTCTACAACAACTCCAACTGGAACCCCGAGGACTTCAACAACGCCGACGATGTGGCTCCCACCACCGGTGCCAAGAACGGTCTGAAGCTGGAGGACATGGTGGGCGTGGATTACGACGACGCCCAGTGGGATACCTTCCTGGATCAGCTGACTGTTGCTGACATGGACAAGCTCATTGCTCTGGGCGGCTATCAGTCCGTGGCAGTGGATTCCATCGGCAAGGTGCAGGCTGTTGACTGTGACGGTCCCGCTTCCATCAACAACAACTTCACCAAGCAGGGCTCCATCGGCTTCCCCTCCGCTGTGATGATCGCAGCTACCTGGAACACCGACCTGGCACACGACTTTGGCACCTCCATCGGCAAGATGGCTGACGACATGGGCGTTTCCGGCTGGTACGCACCGGCTATGAACATCCACCGCTCCGCTTTCGCAGGTCGTAACTTCGAGTACTACTCTGAGGACGGCGTGCTGTCCGGCGCAATGGCTGCCAATGCCATCATGGGCTCTCAGGAGCAGGGCGTCTACGCCTTCATGAAGCACTTCGCCCTGAACGATCAGGAGACCAACCGCTGCGGCATGCTCTGCACCTGGTCCAGCGAGCAGGCGATCCGCGAGATCTACCTCAAGCCCTTTGAGGAGTGCGTCAAGGCAGCTGACTGCCATGCCGTCATGTCCTCCTTCAACTACATCGGCAACACCTACGCCGGCAACTGCTCTGCCCTGCTGAACGATGTTCTGCGCGGCGAGTGGGGCTTCGTGGGCATGGTGCTGACCGACTACTACGGCGTCTACGGCTACCAGGATTCTGACCGTCTGATCCGCAACGGCGGCGACTTCTGCCTGGTCAACTACGACACCGAGACCAACCACCTGACCGATACCACCAGCGCTACCGCTCTGGTGTCCGCACGTCAGGCATGCAAGAACATCCTGTACACTGTGGCAAACTCCCGTGCTTACTACCCCGAGAACCTGAACCCCGGTATGCCCGGTTGGGAAAAGGTGATGATCGGTGTGGACGCTGCACTGGCAATCGCTCTGATCGCACTGGAAGTTCTGGTGGTCAAAAAGGGCTACGCAAAGCGCAAGGAAGAGGAAGTCAACGCCTGATTTCAGGCAAGACCCTCTGAACGGACGCAGCACCTGAACTGAAACCAGATAAAAGGCCCGCTGCGTAAAAACAGCGGGTCTTTTCTGGATTGAAAAGGCAAAGAGGAAAATGCCATGAAACATACAGATATCATCAACAGCCTGAATCTGGAACAAAAATGCGCCCTGCTGAGCGGCGGCACAGTGTTTACCACCCGGGCGCTGCCGGGCAAGGGCATCCCCGCCATCACCCTGTCGGACGGTCCCAACGGGGTCCGCAAGCAGGCAGGGGCAGCGGACCATCTGGGCTTGAACCCCAGTGTGCCCGCCACCTGCTTCCCCACCTCCGCCACCGTGGCAAACAGCTGGGACCCCGCACTGGGGGAGGCTGTGGGCGCTGCCATGGGCGAGGAGGCAGCGGCACAGGGTGTGTCGGTGCTGCTGGGTCCCGGCTTGAACATCAAGCGCAGCCCCCTGTGCGGGCGGAACTTCGAGTATTTCTCCGAGGACCCCTACCTTGCCGGCAAGATGGCAGCGGCATACGTCCGGGGCATCCAGAAAAACGGCATCGCCGCCTGCCCCAAGCACTTTGCAGTGAACAGTCAGGAGCTGCGCCGCATGGCGTCGGATTCCATCGTGGACGAGCGCACCCTGCGGGAGCTGTACCTCACAGGCTTTGAGATGGTGGTCAAGGAGGCGCAGCCCAAGACCATCATGTCCTCCTACAACCTCATCAACGGCACCTACGCCAACGAGAACGCCTACCTGCTGCAGGACATCCTGCGCCGGGACTGGGGCTTTGAGGGCGCTGTGGTCACCGACTGGGGCGGCAGCAACGACCACGCTCTGGGCGTAAAGAACGGTTCCACTCTGGAAATGCCCGCCCCCGGCGGAGATGCCATCCGGGAGCTGATGAAGGCGGTGCAGACCGGCAAGATCACCGAGGCAGACGTGGACGCCCGGCTGGAGGAGCTGCTGGAGCTGGTATTCACCACCAAGGCGGCGGTAGACGCCGCACCCGGCAAGTTTGACGCCGACGCCCACCACGCACTGGCACGCCGGGTGGCGGCACAGAGCATCGTGCTGCTGAAGAACGAAAGCCGCCTGCTGCCCCTTGTAAAAGGGGAAAAGGTGGCGGTCATCGGCGACTTTGCCCAGACGCCCCGGTATCAGGGCGCAGGCTCCAGCGCCGTCAACTCCATCAAGGTGGATTCCTTTCTGGACTGCCTTGCCGAGAGCGGTCTGAACAGCATCGGCTACGCCAAGGGCTTTGACCGGCAGGGCAAGCCTGACGAGGCGCTGAAGACCGAGGCAGTGCAGCTGGCAAAAAATGCCGACGTGGTGCTGCTTTTCATGGGTCTGGACGAGATCAAGGAGAGCGAGGGCATCGACCGCGCCGACATGAAGCTGGTGGACAACCAGCTGGCGCTGCTGGCTGCTGTGGCGGCGGCAAACCCCAATGTGGTGGTGCTGCTGAGCGCAGGCTCTTCGCTGGAAAGCCAGTGGGTCAAGGACTGCAAGGCGCTGGTCTACGGCTGTCTGGGCGGTCAGGCAGGTGCCGGCGCACTGGTGGAGGTGCTTACCGGCGCACAGAACCCCTGCGGCAAGCTGGCGGAGACCTGGGCATGCAGCTACGATGACACCCCCGCAAAGGAGAACTTTGGCGGCGATGGTCCCACCGTGGAATACCGGGAGGGTCTGTATGTGGGCTACCGCTACTACGACACTGCCGGTGTGCCCACCGCCTTCCCCTTTGGTTATGGTCTGAGCTACACCAGCTTTGCTTACAGCGACCTGAAGGCAGACGAGACCGGCGTGACCCTGACCGTCACCAACACCGGCAGCTGTGCCGGTGCCGAGGTGGTGCAGCTGTACGTGGCAAAACCGGATGCAAAGATCTTCCGCCCCGCCAAGGAGCTGAAGGGCTTTGCCAAGGTGTTCCTCGAGGCTGGGGAGAGCAGGACCGTCACCATCCCGCTGGACGACAAGGCGTTCCGCTACTGGAACGTTGCCACCCACCGCTGGGAGGTGGAGGGCGGCAGCTACCAGCTGCTGGCAGGTGCTTCCAGCGCCGATATCCGTCTGACTGCCGCCATTACGGTGGCGGGCACCGGTGCCCCGGACCCCTATGCAGGCAAAAATCTGGAGCATTACCGCACTGCACAGGTGCAGAACGTACCGGATGCAGAGTTTGAAGCGCTGCTGGGTCGTCCCATCCCGGAGAACAGGGTCCGCATCGACCGCAACATGACCCTGGGCGAGATGGGACACGGGCGCAGCCCCCTTGGCTGGCTGGTCGCCGCCGTGCTGGGTGCGCTGCTGCGCCGCAGCATCAAAAAGGGCAAGCCGGACCTGAACATCCTGTTCCAGTACAATATGCCCCTGCGGGCGCTGGCAAAAATGACCAACGGTGCCATCAGCATGGGCATGGTGGACGGCATCGTTATGGAGCTGCAGGGCTTCTGGATCATCGGTCTTGTGCGGGTGCTTGTGGAAGCCGTGAAGAACGTGGTACTGAACAGCCGCATGGAAGAGCGTCTGAAAAACAGCTGAAAGGAGCCTCCTATGAATTTCTGGAACAACTTTGCGGCAAAGCACCCCGCCGCTGCCAAGTGGGTGCGGGAGGGCGGCTTGTTCGTCATCGTGTCCAACCTCATCACCGTGTTCAAGTACCTGCTGCTGCAGTTTCTGCCCAAGGCTTTTGCAAGTCTGCCGGTGGTGGACTTCGGCTGGCCGGGCATCGACATCACCTTGTTCGGGGAGACCTTCAAGTGGAACATTCTGGGCTACGATGCCGCCCACGGCGGTCTGCCCTACTTCTGCGCCTACATGATCGCCATGGTCATCGGTGAGTGCATCAACTTCCCCATCCAGCGCAATTTTGTGTTCCGCAGCAAGGGCAACTTGGGCAAGCAGATCGCATGGTATGTGCTGGCGTTCTGCGTCATCACCTGCATCGTCAACTCCATCAACTGCATCTGGGTGGCGGTGGCAGGTCTGCTGGTGCCGGACTTTATCTACAACATCGGCACCACCGTCCTCAACGGCGGCATCTCCATGGTGATCTTCTTCTTCGTGAACAAGATCATCTTCCCGGAGGGCGAAAAAGCCGCCAAATAACAAGCCATTCTCCTTCATTTTCTTCTTTCATCACAAAGGCTCCCGCCCGTTCTGTGCATACGACAGAACCGGTGGGAGCTTTTGGCTTTTATTTATAATCATAGTATCTGTTTTGCAGGGGTAATCAGGTTCGCACAAAGCAGCCCTGATCCCCCAAAACAACAGGCAGGATACCACCGTCACGGTGATACCCTGCCTTTATTTGTTTCATCTCCATGGACCGGAGGCGGGGATGTCCTGTACCACCCACCAAAACAAAAAGACCCGACTCGAATGAGTCGGGCTGTTTTGGTGGACGGTACAGGACTCGAACCTGTGACCTCCTGCACGTCAAGCAGATGCTCTACCAGCTGAGCTAACCGTCCATGTCATATCGACTCGGATAGTTTACCACACTTTCAGCCGGAATGCAAGAGCTTTTTTAAAATTTCTGCAGAGAACGGCAAAAAAATCACAGCGCCTTGCGGATGATGTCGTAGAGCACCGGCTTCATGCTGTCGATGTTGTCGGGCTTGCCCTCCAGAATGCTGGAGTAGCACACCGACATGCACATACTGCCAAGGGCGGTGATGCGCTGGTAGATCTCCCGCTCGGTGCGTCCTGCCATTTCCGGGCTGGACATCACCACCGTCAGCAGCTTGCGCATCAGAGGCTCCGCCTCCCGGCTTGCCTCGATCTGGTCCAGCCCCGGCCAGACGAAATTCCGCTCCAGAAACCGCAGCACCACCGTGTCCCGGCGCAGCGCCTCGATGATGTGGTCAATGACGAACACCATCTTATCCGGGAAGCTTTCCAGGTCGGCGGCATTCTCCACCGCTGTACAGGCTTCGCTGAGCAGCTGGTAGCTCACCCGCCCCAGCAGCGCCTGCATCACAGCCCCCTTATCCCGGAAGTACAGATAAAAGGTGCCCTTTGCCACCTTGGCACGGGAGGTGATGTCCTCCACACTGGTCTTGGTGGTGCCACGCTCCAGAAACAGCTCGTATGCCGCATCCAGCAAAGCACGGCGCTTCTCCTGTTTTTTACCCTCCACGGTACTCATGCTCTGGATCAATTCCTCTTTTCTCCTTTATTTTATCACGTTCGTTCGTGTTGTCCTCACCATTCTAGCAGTCCTTGCCGCCCAGTGCAAGCCCAAATTCTTATACACATTTTCCCCGATGATAAAAAAACTGACTTTTAGTCATTTTTGTTCTTGACACCTGCACCGCCATGGCTATAATAGTGTTTGCTTGGAAATGACCAACGGTCAGTTTCCGACAAATCCTTTACCTACTTTCTATTATGGAGGGTTCTCATGAAAAAGATCGCACAGGGCATTGTGCGTCTGCGCAAGCTGATTTTGACAGCAGCCATCCTGCTGTTGATCCCTTCCGCAATCGGCGCTGTTGCCACCCGCATCAACTATGACATCCTCACCTACCTGCCGCAGGACCTTGACTCCATGATCGGTGAGGTAGCACTGGAGGATGACTTCCACCTTGCCTCCACCGGTATGATCACGGTGGAGGGCTTGCCCACCAACGAACTGCTTGCCATGAAGCGGGACATCGATGCCGTCCCCGGCGTCACCCAGACCTTCTGGCTCAGTGATGTCATCGACCCCAGCATCCCCACCGAGATGCTGCCTGCCGATGTGCAGCAGTTCATGTTCGGCAAAAATGATTCCACCATGCTCATCGTCCGCTTTGACGCTCCCAGCGCCAGCGACGAGACCATGGAAGCCGTCAAGCAGATCGAAAAACTGCTGCGGAAGGACTGCTTCTTCGGCGGCATGAGCGTTATCCTGCAGGACACCAAAGCACTGGTCAATCAGGAAATGCCCATGTACATTCTCATCGCCGTGGGAGCAAGTCTGGTGGTGCTGTTCCTCTCGCTGGAAAGTACCATCACCCCCCTGCTGTTCATGCTGGGTCTGCTGTTCCCCATTGCGTACAACTTTGGCACCAACATCCTGCTGGGACAGATCAGTTACATCACCGAGGCGCTTGCCACCGTGCTGCAGCTGGGCGTCACCATGGACTTTTCCATCTTCCTGCTGCACCGCTATCAGGAAGAAAAGGAGCTGCGCTCCAACAATGAGGAGGCAATGGTCAGCGCCATCTGCAAGACCATGACCTCCATCTCCGCATCCAGCCTGACCACCATTGCAGGCTTCCTTGCTCTGTGTGCCATGCGCCTGACCCTGGGTCGGGATATCGGTCTCGTCATGGCAAAGGGCGTGGCGCTGGGCGTCATCTGCACCGTGGTCATCCTGCCTGCCCTGATCCTTACCTTTGATAAGTGGGTGGAAAAATACAAGCACCGCACCGTCATCCCCCAGCTGACCCGGCTCAGCCACTTTGTTTCCAACCATTCGGTGCCCATCGTTGCGGTCTTTATCCTGTTCCTGATCCCCTTTATCATTGCGCAGGATAAGACCAGCGTGTACTACACCCTGTTCGATTCCCTGCCTCAGGACCTTACCGGCATCGTGGGCACCAACAAGCTGGGCGAGGACTTTGGCATGACCACCAGCCACTTCATTCTGGTCAACGAGGACCTCACCGCTACTCAGGTGTCCGACCTGTGCGATGACCTGAAGGACGTGGACGGCATCACTCAGGTGGTGAGCCTGGACGCCATCACCGGTCCCGGCTTCCAGACCGAACTGCTGCCCGACAGCGTGCTGGAGATCCTGCAGTCCGGCGGTCACAAGCTGATCCTTGCCAACAGCTCCTACAAGACCGGCACCGACGCCATCAACAGCCAGCTGGACGAGATGATCGGTCTGATCAAAAATGTAGACCCCGAGGGCGTCATCACCGGCGAGGGTGCTATGACTAAGGACCTGATCGAGGTGGCAGATGTGGACTTCAAGAACGTCAACGTCTGGTCCATCATGGCAGTTCTGGTGATCATCGCCATTTCCTTTAAGAGCCTGTCCATCCCGGTGCTGCTGGTGGCAAGCATCGAGGCGGCAATTGCCATCAACATGGGTATCCCCTACTTTACCGGCACCCAGCTGCCCTTTATTGCCAGCATTGTCATTGGCACCATCCAGCTGGGCGCTACGGTGGACTACTCCATCCTGATGACCACCCGTTATCACGAGGAGCGTGCCTTTGGGCGCACCCCCAAGGAGGCGGCACAGCAGTCTCTGGAGCACTGCAGCCAGTCCATCCTCACCAGCGGTCTGACCTTCTTTGCCGCCACCGTAGGCGTTGCTGCCATCAGTAAAATGGAACTGCTGCGGAGCATCTGCCTGCTGATCTCCCGGGGCGCACTGATCAGTATGCTGGTCATTCTGGTGGTGCTGCCTGCCGCCCTGATGCTGTGCGACTGGATCATCCGCCACACCACCCTCAAGTGGATGGTGCCCGCGTCCGCCAATGCCAAGAAGTCTGATAAGGAGTAATCTGTTATGAAAAAATCGCTTCGTTTTGCCAGTGCGGCGCTTGCCCTTACACTCGCCGCCAGCTGTGCCGCTCCTGCCTTTGCCGCAGGCGGCAGCTTTACCAAATCCGAGACCGTGTATGCCGTCATGAACGGGGATGGCTCCATCAAGAGCACCACCGTCAGCGAGCATCTGTACAACGCCGCCGGGCTGTCCTCTGTCACCGACAAGACCAGCCTGACCAACATCCAGAACACCGAAAGCGATGCCCAGTTCACCCAGAACGGGGAGGAGCTGGTGTGGAACACCGACGACACCGATGTGTACTACAAGGGCGACACCAGCCGTGCCCTGCCCATTGAGGCAAAGGTGACCTACGCTCTGGACGGACAGGAGGCACCTCTGGAGGACCTGCTGGGCAAGAGCGGTCATCTGACCGTCACCATTGCCCTGACCAACAACGAGACCGGCACCGTGGAGGTGGACGGTAAGACCCGCACCATCGTCACCCCCCTGATCACCGCTGTGGGCGTCCTCTTTGGGCAGGATGCCACCAACCTCAGCGCCGGTCACGGCATCGTGGAAAGCGCTGCCAAGAGCAACGTTGCCGCCTTTGTCACCCTGCCCGGCGTCCGGGACTCCCTGTCCGGTCTGCTGCCGGAGGATCTGGACACCGTGGAGGATTACCTGCAGGACACCGTCACGGTGGAAGCAGACGTCACCGACTTTACCTGCCCTCAGGTGATGATCGCCTGTGCCACCAGCACCGCCGCTCTGGGCACCGACAATGTGTTTGACCTCAGCGGCATCAACGAGCTCACCGACGGTGTCGGCAAGCTGAACGACGCCATGAGCCAGCTGCTGGACGGCGCTGCCCAGCTGGTGGACGGTACCGCACAGCTGGCAGAGGGCACCCTTGCCCTGCTGGACGGTGCCAACACCCTGAACAACGGCGCCTCCGCTCTGGACGAGGGTCTGGGTCAGCTGACCACCGGTCTGGACACCCTCAGCTCCAACAACGCTGCCCTGAACAGCGGCGCACAGCAGGTGGCAGACGGCGTCCTTGCCTCCGCCAACAAGACCCTGAAAGAGGGCGGGCTCATTGACACCGACATGACCTGGGACAACTACGCCGAGGTCATCGACAACATCCTGACCATGAACGACAAGACCCTTGCCGCCGGACGCAAAAAGATGGTGCGCACCATCTGGGAGCAGGCGCCCAGCTTTAAGGACAGCCAGCTGGATCTGGCACTCTACCTTTCTGCCACCAAGACCAACCACGATCTGGAAGCAGCTCTGCATCTGATGCAGAATTACGACCCCTCCATGCTGTGCGGCATGCTGCAGATGGTCACCAGCTCCGAGGCACGGAACACCGCCAAGGCAGAGCTGAAGTATCAGGTGGAGAACAGTCAGGATATCGCTGACGTCCGTGCCCTGAAGGACAGCCTTGCCAAGATCCAGTACTTTGTGTCCAGCGTGAACCAGTACACCAACGGCGTCCAGACTGCCGCCGATGGTGCCCACTCTGCCAAGGACGGTAGCGCCCAGCTTGCCGCCGGCACCCAGACCCTGTACGACGGCGTGAACACCCTCAACGACGGTGCCGCACAGCTGAAGGACGGTTCCGGTCGGCTGAAGGACGGTCTGAACCAGTTCAACGACGAGGGCATCTCCAAGCTCACCGGCGCTCTGGATGAGGACCAGATCCACGACCTGAAGATCGTGCTGGATGAGATGAGCAGCCGTCTGGAGGACTACACCAGCTTTGCCGGTGCTCCGGAAGGTGCCGAGAGCACCGTCAAGTTCATCTATAAGACTGCCGAGACTACGCCCTCTGTGGACACCGCCGCCGAGGCAGCTGCCGCCGCCAAGGAGGGCAACGTCTTTACCCGCCTGTGGCAGCGCATCGTAAACCTGTTCAAGTTCTGATATAACCTTCCTATTCCTGCAAGGGGCTGCTGCACTGAGGTATGTGCAGCAGCCCCTTTTTGGTGTCCGGAAACGCCCCTGCCGCCCCGGGGCATCCCCGGATTTTCACAAAATCTCCTCAAATCCCCTGCCGGTGCTTTTTTCGTTCATATCTTTGTGTTACTATAAGAGGTAGAGTTGATTTTATCTGACGGACGGAGACTTGCTATGGAACACTACGATTGGAACGAAGGCTGGCTGTTTGCCCCCACATTCGATCCGGCGCTGGTGCGCCCGGAGTGCCAACTGGAGCTTACCCCGGTGCGCCTGCCCCACACGGTCAAGGTCCTGCCCTATAATTACTGCAACGAGAACGATTACCAGCGGCTGTGCGGCTACCGGCGGGAGTTTTTTGCCCCCAAAGAGTGGGAGGGGCGCACAGTGCTGCTTACCTTTGGAGCCATCGCCCACGATGCCACCGTCTTTTGCAACGGACGGCGGCTGTTCCATCACGGCTGCGGCTACACCTCTTTTACGGTGGACCTGACCTGCGCCCTGCGTCTGGGGCAGAACAACGTGGTGGCGGTGCGGTGCGACTGCCGGGAGGACCTGAACATCCCCCCCTTTGGCGGGCAGATGGACCAGCTGACCTACGGCGGCATCTACCGTGCCGTCTGTCTGGACATCAAGGAACCGGCGTACCTGCGGGATGTGTTCATTGAGGCAAAGGCGGCGGGAGATTTCCGCATCTACAGCTCCACCGTGGGGGAGACCGTAGGCTGCACCCTGCAGGCAGAGATCCGCAGCCCCGCCGGCAGCCGTGCCCTTTACAACGGGGTGCTTTCCCTGCCCATCACCGGCACCCTCAACGGGGTGCATCCCTGGAGCGTGGAGCACCCCACCCTGTACACCCTTACGGTGCGGCTGATCCGTCCCGGCACCGGCGGTCTGCCGGACCGGGTGCTGGACGAAAAGACCCTGCGGTTCGGCTTCCGGACCCTGCAGTTCGTGGCAGGGGGGCTGTACCTCAACGGGCAGCGGGTGGAGCTGCGGGGACTCAACCATCACCAGAGCTACGCCTATCAGGGCTACGCCATGCCGGACAGCATCCAGCGGCTGGACGCCCAGATCTTAAAAAAGCAGCTGGGCTGCAACGCTGTCCGCACCAGCTGCTACGACCCCGCCTTTCTGGATGCCTGCGATGAGCTGGGTCTGCTGGTATTTGCAGAGATGCCGGGCTGGCAGTATGTAGGCGACGACAGCTGGAAGGCGCAGGCATTGCAGAACTGCCGGGAGATGGTGTGCCAGTGCCGCAACCACCCCAGCATCTTCCTGTGGGGGGCACGGGTCAACGGCAGCGCCGATGACGAAGCCTTCTGCAAGCGCACCAACGAGGCGATCCACCGGCTGGACCCCACCCGCCCCACCGGCGGCACCCACCAGCGGCGGAAGGGTCTGCTGCTGGAGGACGTGTACGCCTACAACGACTACTCCTACCGGGGGCGGGGCACCGGCTGCGAGCCTCGTGCCGCCGTGACCCCGGACACCCGCAAGGGCTATCTCATCAGCGAGTTTGGGGGGCAGCAGTTCCCCACCAAGGCATTTGACGACGAGCCTCACCGGCTGATGCACGCTTTGCGCATTGCCGCCGTCCTCAACGACACCATTGCCCAGCAGGGGGTGGCAGGCAGCTTTGGCTGGTGCATGGCGGACTACAACACCCACCGGGAATTTGGCAGCGGTGACCGGATCTGCTACCACGGGGTGCTGGACCTGTTCCGGAACCCGAAGCTTGCCGCTGCCGTCTATTCCAGCCAGAAAACTCCCCGCGCCCCCTCGGACATCGTGCTGGAGGTCTCCTCCGGCATGGTGCTGGGAGACCTGCCGGAGGGCATGGCAGGTGCCTGCTGGGTGTTTACCAACGCCGAGAGCCTGCGGCTGTACCGGGACAACGACTTTGTGGCGGAGTTTGCCCCGGACCGCCGGGGACGCTTTGCCGCCCTGCCCCATCCCCCCATTGAGATCAACGATTTTGTGGGCTCCCTGCTGGAAAAGTACGAGGGGCTGGACCATGCCGTTGCTCCCCAGGTAGCGGCGATCCTCAACGAGATGCGCCGGGACGCCATGGAGCTTTCGCCTTTGTCCCGGGCACGGATGCTGTCCCTGCGGCTGAGCTGGAACGACCTTGTGCAGATGTACTACAAATACATCGGCGTGCTGGGCAGCCCCTCGGCGGTGTACCGCTTTGAGGCGGTGTGGCACGGGCGGGCGGTGCGCACCGTAGTGCGGGAGCCGGTGCAGAGCGTGCGGCTGGAGTGCACCGTCCACAATCCTCTGCTCACCGACGGTCCTACCTGGGACTGCGCCGCCGTGAGCCTCCGTGCCATCGACCAGAACGGCAACCTGCTGCCCTATTGCAGCGAGGCGGTGCAGCTGTGGGTGGAAGGTCCCCTGCAGATCCTGGGACCCAGTGTGGTGCCCCTGCGGGGCGGCATGGCAGGCACCTACCTTGCCACCACCGGCGAGGCGGGACCCGCTGTGCTCCACTGCCGCATGGAGGGCGCTCTGGACACCCATGCAGCCCTGGTGGTCCGCCGCCGGGAGGGCGGAAACCTCTGAAATCCGGTCCCTTTCATGATAGATTTGCAGTCTGTTCAAAGTTTTATCATGGTTGGCTGGTATCCTAAAATCAAGAGAAAATGCGGGGCTGCCCAACGCCCTGCCTTGTGTCATAACGTGAAAAGGACTTGATCGTATGAGAGAAAAATTCCGTCAATTTATGGTGGGTCGCTACGGCACCGATGGTCTGAACCAGTCCCTGAGCATCGCCTCCATCGTGCTGCTGCTGATCTCCCTGATCACCCGGATCTCGGTGTTTACATGGCTGGGTGTTGCGCTGCTGGTGCTGTGCTACTACCGCTCCCTGAGCCGCAACATCTCCAAACGCACCGAGGAGAACTACCGCTACTACACCCTGAGGGACCGGCTGGACGGCAAGGTGCGGGGGTTGAAGGACCAGTGGGCAAACCGCAAGCTCTACCACTATTACCGCTGCCCCAAGTGCCGCCAGAAGCTCCGGGTGCCCCGGGGACGGGGTCGCATCCAGATCTCCTGCCCCCGCTGCGGCACCCAGTTTATCAAAAAGAGCTGAGGCACCATGTTTGGTTATGTGATACCGGATCATACCGCCCTCTCCCCGGAGGCGCAGGCACGCTACCGCACCGCCTACTGCGGGCTGTGCCGCCGCATTGGTGCGCTGCACGGGCTGCGGGGGCGGTTTACTTTGAGTTATGATCTTACCTTTCTCAACCTGCTGCTGAGCAGCCTGTACGAGGGGGAGACCCCCTGCGTCACGGACCACAGCCGCTGCCCGGTGCATCTGCTGGGCGGGGTGGACTGGCGTGCCAGCGGTCCCACCGACTACTGCGCCGACATGAGCGTAGCGCTGCACTATTACAACGCCCAGGACAAGTGGCAGGACGACCGGAACCTTCTGGCGCTGGGCTACGAAAAGGCGCTGGAAGGCTGCCGCCGGGAGGCAGAGCAGCGGTATCCCCGTCAGTGTCAGTCCATCCGCCGCTGTCTGGACCGGCTTGCCGCCTACGAGGCTGCCGGCAGCGAGGATCTGGACGCCGTATCCGGCTGCTTTGGGGAGCTGATGGCAGAGCTCTTTGACTACAAACAGGACCACTGGTCCCCGGAGCTGCGGAGCCTCGGCTTCCATCTGGGCAAGTTCATCTACCTGCTGGACGCCTACGACGACCTGCTCCGGGACAAACGGCGGGGGGCGTACAACCCCCTCAGGACCCTGAGCACCCGCCCCGGCTACGAGGAGGAGATGAAGGAGATCTTTGAGCTTCTGCTGGCGCACTGTTCCCGGAGCTTTGAGCGGCTGCCCTGCGTGGAGGATGCGGACCTTCTGCGGAACATCCTGTACTCCGGCGTATGGCTGAAGTACAACTGCAAAAACGCCAAAGCCTCCCGGCAGGGGTAAAACCGCCATGGAAATCAACTTTTGCAATTTAATCTAGGAAAAAAGCCTTCACCCCTTGGGGGGAAGGTGGCTGCGAACGCAGTGAGCAGACGGATGAGGGGTATTTATGGCGAGATGCTGCTGCCCTGCGCCCTCATCAGTCACCTGCGGTGACAGCTTCCCCCGACCGGGGGAAGCCTTCATTCGGAAAATTGATTTCCATGTAAAACTGCCGATTCTGCTTGATTTTTCCGCCCTGATAGGGTAGACTTAACATATTGTGCGCCCGCCGGGCTGCACGGAATGAGACGTGAGGAAGTATATCCATGAAAGATCCATACGAGGTGCTGGGCATCCAGCGCGGCGCAAGCGACGAAGAGATCAAAAAGGCGTACCGTGCCAAATGCAAGCGCTGGCATCCGGACCTGAATCCCAACGACCCCACCGCCGAGGAGCACTTTAAAGAGGTGCAGGCTGCCTACGACGCCATCACCAAGGGGGACACCGGTCCCACCGCCGGGGCAGGCTACGGGCAGCAGAGCTACGGCTCCGGCTACCGTCAGCAGCAGGGCTACGGACAGCAGAATTACGGCGGCTTCTACGGCTTTGACGGTTTCGAGGGCTTTGAGGGCTTTGACCCCTTCGGCTTTGGCTTCGGCTACACCGGCGGCGGGCAGCAGGGGGCAAGCTACAACGGCTCCGACACGCCGGAAATGCAGGCGGCACGGAACTTTGTGGTGAACAGACGCTACGCCGAGGCACGCCGGGTGCTGGACGGCATCACCGCCCGCAATGCCCGGTGGTATTATCTTTCCTCCCTTGCCCATCAGGGGCTGGGCAACAGCATCGACGCCCTGCAGGACGCCCGCCGTGCCGTGCAGCTGGACCCGGGCAACACCGAGTATCAGATGCACCTGCGCCGGATGCAGAACCCCGGGCAGACCTACCGCACCCAGACCACCTATTCCCAGCCCGGCGGCATGATGCGCTGGTGCTGGAGCATGATCCTGCTGAATCTGCTGTGCAACTGCTGCTGCGGCGGCTGGGGCTTTGGACCCCGGTACGGCTACCGGATGTAATCATAACGATTATAACAAAAGATCCTCCGCGCCACCGGGGTGCGGAGGATCTTTTTGCGTCACAAATACGTTCAGCGGATCACGATGGTGCGGCTGATCTTGCTGCAGGAATAGTTGCCGCTGACCTTGGCGGTCTGGGTGTAGGTGCCCGGCTGTGTGGGCACCTCGTTGTAGGTAGCGCCAAAGAGCCCCTTCTTTTTGTAGGTGTAGGTGATCTTTGCGTTGTCTGCCACAGCGCCGTCGGATTCCAGCACCGCCGCAAAGCGGATGTCCTTGGACTCTGCCAGGGTCATGGAGTCAGGCACCTCCTGCGCCCAGTACATCCGCACACCGGTGGTCTTGGGCTTGATGCGGAACATTGCCACACCGGCGGTGTTGATGTCCCCGCTTTCCAGTGCCACTGCACCGGCGATGTACTTGCCGGAGTCAAAGGGCTGCTCGTCCAGATAGATGCGGCTGAACACCCCCTCCGGCAGGAAGCGGCGGATCAGTTCCAGCGCCAGTTTCAGCCCGCCGGACACCTTGTCGATGGTGGGCACATAGAAGTGCAGCACGTCCATCACCGACACTGCCTCATCTGCCACCCGCAGCAGCACGCTGACGTCGTTGCCGTCAATGAGCTGTTTCAGGTAGCTGTAGACATTGAATTCCTCGGTCTGGTCCGGGGTCTTGGACATCTTTTTGGGCAGAGGGATCATCTTGAGCAGGATGCGGATCTTGTCCGACAGCATCAGGGACACATAGCCCTTTGCCTCTCCGTCGATGCCCATGACCACGCCGATGTACTGGGCGTCCTCCGGGTTGGTCTTGACCTCCAGCTGGTACGGGGAGCCGTACACCAGCTCACCGGTCGCCTGGATGCGGATGGAGATGATATCGTTTTCCTCTTCCAGAACAAGGGCGGACGCCGGCTGTTCTGCCGCTGCCGCCAGAGCGGGGGTTGCCGCTGCGCTGAGGGTAAACACGACCGCCAGGATAAAGGCGATCAAACGCTTGGTTTTCATGGTTCGGGACCTCCTGTCTGTCCGGAATACGGCGGGCGCAAAGCCCGCACTTTGTTACCCCGATTTTACCGCAAAATGCCATTCTGGTCAATAACGGGATTCAAGTCCCCCCCCCCAAAGCGAAAAGCCGCCGCAGAGCTCTGCGGCGGCTTTCCGTATAAGTAGGAGGATCAAAAATGATCGTCGCTAAAGTGCTTAATTCAGGATGGTCTGCTCGGTCTCGATGTCGAACAGGTGCACCTTGTGGGGATCGAAGGCGACACGGACAGTGTCTCCGTTGCGAGCCTTGGAGGTGGGGGCCACACGAGCGGTCATCTTGTTGCCCTTGTACTCCAGGTACAGGTAGATCTCGGCGCCCATCATTTCGGACACGTCCACCTGTGCATCCAGCTGGCAGTCGGTGTGCTTTGCCATAAACTCGGGCTCGTCGTCGATGTCCTCAGGACGGATGCCCATCTTGATCTTCTTGCCGACGTAAGCATCCAGCTTGCCGTCTGCAGTCTTCTCCTTGGGCAGGGGGATCACGTCGCCGCCCAGATCCACAGCGTACACGTCGCCGTTCTTCACCAGAGTGCCGTCCAGGAAGTTCATCTGGGGGCTGCCGATGAAGCCTGCCACGAACATGTTGCAGGGCATATCGTACAGGTTCTGGGGAGTATCGACCTGCTGGATGATGCCGTCCTTCATGACCACGATACGGTCGCCCATGGTCATAGCCTCGGTCTGGTCGTGGGTAACGTAGATGAAGGTGGTAGCCAGCTTCTTGTGCAGCTTGATGATCTCGGTGCGCATGGAGGTACGCAGCTTAGCATCCAGGTTGGACAGGGGCTCGTCCAGCAGGAAGACTGCCGGGTTACGGACCATTGCACGACCCAGAGCAACACGCTGACGCTGACCACCGGACAGAGCCTTGGGCTTGCGATCCAGCAGGTGCTCGATCTCCAGGATCTTGGCAGCCTCGTGGACGCGCTTGTCGATCTCGTCCTTGGGGGTCTTGCGCAGCTCCAGACCGAATGCAATGTTCTTGTACACGGTCATGTGGGGATACAGAGCGTAGCTCTGGAACACCATGGCGATATCACGATCCTTGGGGGGAACATCGTTGATCAGACGACCGCCGATGTACATCTCGCCCTTGGAGATCTCCTCCAGACCGGCGATCATACGCAGGGTGGTGGACTTGCCGCAGCCGGAAGGACCGACGAAGATGATGAACTCCTTGTCCTGGATCTCCAGGTTGAAGTCGGTAACGGACGGAGCGGTTGCGCCCGGATAGATCTTATAGATGTGCTGGCAGCTAATCGAAGCCATAATCGTTTGCCTCCATAATTATTCTAGTTCACAGCGCCTTGACGGCGCTTCGGTTCGTTGGTATTATAATAACAGATTATTTTGTGATATAAAATAGCATTTTATTGATTAGAGGTGTCAGATATTGCTTTTTGACTGGAACGCCATTGCCGCCCCCGCCGATGTGCGGGATCTGCAGCTTTCCGCCCCCCTGACCCTCACCGGAGAGGGGCTGTGGGTCTGCCTTGTTTCCAGCGGCAGATGCGTCGCCTCCCTGCCCGGTGCCGACCCCCTGCCTGCCGGTTCCGCTCTGGTGCTGCCGCCCCAGACCGTGGCGGCGGGGCACCTGATCCTGAGCCGCAGTCCCCTTCTGCTGGAGCCTCAGGACAGCTGCCACCTGCTGTGCGCCCTGCTCACCGGCTGCGCCGGGGAACAGCTTCTTGCCGCCTTAAAGGAGCTGCCCTTTCTGGCAAAGGGCAGCTCCTGCCCCGCCGCCGCAGAGCTGCTGGACCGCCTTGCCGCCGAGCCGGAGGGGCACAGCCGTGCCCGGAGCCAGCTTGCCTACGCCCTGCTGTGTGAGCTTTCTGACGCCGACAGCGCCGCCCCTGCCCTGCCGCCGCTGGTGCAGGCGGCAATCGAGGACATCCGTGCCCACTACGCCGGACTCTACGGGGTGGAAGAGCTCAGCGAGCGGCTGGGGGTGTCCAAAAGCCATCTGGTGCGCACCTTTACCGCCGCCATCGGCATCCCTCCGGGACGCTACCTGACCCGGGTGCGGGTGGAGGCGGCGCAGCGGCTGCTGCTCCACCGGGAATACACGCTGGACATCGTGGCAAGCCTGTGCGGCTTTTCCGGTGCCAACTACCTGTGCCGGGTGTTCAAAAAAGAAACCGGTCAGTCACCCGCCCAATGGCGTGCGCTGACCGGTCGTACCCTGCAGACAGGGCTTTCGCCGGAGGAGAGCCTGCGGGAGCAGGAGATGTATATTTAAGCCGGCTTGTTTTCTGCCCTGCGGCGGCGGAACAGCAGCCCAAGGGTCAGCAGGGCGGTGAGCATCTCGGACACCGCAAACGCCGCCCACACGCCGGTCATGCCCAGCCATGCGCTGAGCACCAGGGAGCAGCCCACAATGGTCACCATGCCCCGACAGATGGAGGTGATGGACGCCTCCACCGGACGGTTTACGGCGCTGAGGTAGCCTGCCGCCACGATGTTGAAGCCCGCAAAGAAGTAGCCCAAAAAGTACAGCCGCATACCGGTGTGGGCGTACCGTGCCATTTCCAGCGAGCCCTCGCTGTTGAAGAACGCCACTATGCTGTCGGTGGCACCAAACACCACCCCGTACAGCACCGCCGCAAGACAGAGCGCCGTGCAGCTGCCCAATACCAGCAGCTGCCTTGCCCCTGCCCGGTCGTTTTTGCCGTAGCACTGGCTTACCAGGGGCTGCGCACCCTGCGCCACGCCATTGAAGATAGCGGTGGCGACCAGCGCACAGTTTGCCACCACTCCGTAGGCGGCAACTGCCACGTTGCCTGCAAGACCCAACAGCAGGAAATTGAACACGGTGGTGGTGACGCCGGAGCTCATCTCCCCCACAAAACCGGAGATGCCCAGCGGGCAGCTCTGCCCCAGCAGCTTTACCGAGGGCAGCTGCCGGACAAACTCCACCCCGTTGTCCTTTTTAAAGAAGTGTCGGCTGCAGATGGCAATGCTCAGCAGAGGAGACACCGCCGTGGCAAGCGCCGCACCGGGCAGCCCCAGCCCCATGGGAAACATAAAGATGTAGTCAAACACCACATTGAACAGGCTGCCGCTGAGGGTCGCCACCATGGCAAGGGAGGGGTCCCCGTCGTTGCGGACAAAGGCAGACACGATGTAGTTGCACATAAAAAACGGGGTGAACAGCAGAAAGATCCGGGCGTAGCCCACACCCAGCGCCACGATGCCGGCATCGCCGCCCATAAGCCCCAGCAGCTTCCCGGGGCAGAACGCACCCGCCAGCATAAAGGGGATGCTCAGCAGCACCGCCCAGAGGATGGCGTTGGAGAAATACCGGCTGCACCGGCTGTCTCCCTGCGCCTTCAGGATGGCGTACCGGGTGGCAGAGCCCAGAGCGATCATGGAGCCAATGGCAAACATGAAGTTGTAGATGGGCAGGCAAAGGTTCAGCAGGGTCACGCCATCGGTGCCCGCCACCTGCGCAATGAAGTAGGTGTCCACCAGAATATAGCAGGAGGTGCCCAGCAGACCAAAAATGTTCTGGGACACATATTTAAAGAACTGTTTTTTCAGATCCATCCGTGGTTTCCTTTCCGTTGTTTTTTCCACGCTTTCCTCACACGTCCGGATATTTTAGCATATCCCACAGGGCAAGTCAACCCAAAACTTCCCTGCAGCGTCCAAAATGCAACCCGACCCGAGGCAAAAGCCTTCACCCCTTGGGGGGAAGGTGGCTGTGAACGCAGTGAGCAGACGGATGAGGGGTATTTATGGCGAGATGCTGCTGTCCTGCGCCCTCATCAGTCACCTTCGGTGACAGCT
>Ga0129313_1000123_pt1 | contig 76815 bp, 68 predicted proteins | sample O1105metagenome_FD_94436 | JGI IMG/M metagenome (GOLD analysis project Ga0129313, IMG submission 94436) | Orangutan group fecal microbial communities from fecal samples from Wisconsin, USA - O1105 metagenome | ecosystem: Host-associated > Mammals > Digestive system > Large intestine > Fecal...
ACTTGCAGGGTGACTTGCCGGGAAGATAGGTAATGCCAACACAATGCCCCCTTAGCTCAGTCGGTAGAGCAACGGACTGTTAATCCGTGTGTCGTTGGTTCGAGTCCAACAGGGGGCGCCAAATTCGGCAGGCTTTCGGGCTTGCCGTTTTTTTATGCCCCTGGGCAAGCTGTTTTCCGGGCAAGAAAAATTAAAGGTTTTTTAAGTTGCAAAACGTCTGTTTATGCATTATAATGAAACCAAATCGAATTTCACACCATAAATCCTGGGCATTTTTCTGTTTGCCCCAGCGTTTTGTGGATATTTGGGAGGAATCTGTATGCTTCATAGAAACAAATTCGCCTTGGCAGCCGGTGTGCTGGCTCTGTGCGTGGCTGTAACCACCCTGTCCGGCTGCACAAAGAAGCCCCAGGAGGAGCAGCCTGTCGCCGCTACCGTTGAGGCCACCCAGCCCGTCACTACCCCTGCGAACGCCCTGACCAATGTAGAAGCCGAGGGCAGCCTGTCCTCCTGGGAACTGTCCGCCACTGTGTGGAGCAGCAGCAACGGCGCAACCGTAGCCTTCACCGGTGTCCCCAGAAATTATGAAAAGGGCCAGTCCGCCGCCTTCGTGGTTCGCCTGGAGGGCAAGGAAGTGGAGAACGTGGCCTGCAAATGGGACGGCCAGTATTACACCGCCTCCGTTGACCTGGAGGCCGCCGACGGCTATGAATATGAGTGCGTGGTTTTCCCGCCCCAGGGGGTGGGGGAGCACTATACCCTCAGCGATGCCTATGATTCCCTGGTGTACATGAAGCGCAGCCTGGATGCCTATTGCAACCTGTATATTTCCGACTTCAAGGTGGAGGACAATAAATTCGTCATCACCGCCGGTTGGGCCAGCGTCCAGCTGCCCCAGCTCACCACCGCAGGAAAAGAAGTCAAATTCCAGGGCGCCAAGCTGGTGTTCTCCCTGAACGGTGAAACCGTGGAGTCCAAGGATATTGACCTGCCCCAGGGTGAGGGCCAGGGCAGCCACGAAACCAGCCTGTCCAGCATCAGCTTCACCATGCCCCAAATGGATGATGAATATCAGCTGGACCTCACCCTGATGGTCACACTGTCTGACGGCCAGGAGCTCACCGCCAACGGCGGCAGCTGGTTCTATAACAACGGCGAGCTGAACATGGCCGCCGGCTAATCAGCCCATTCCTTCCGGCACACCGACTTTTGGTGTGCCGGTTTTTTGGGGCTTCGGAACAAAATCCATTTTTCAGAACAATTCCTGCCACCCTTTCACGGAAGCACCGCTTCCGGCATAGGGGAGCTTCGGGAAGAATCCATTGGCGTATCCTATATAAAATAGTGTCAATGTATTTTTTTCACAAATTTCAGCAAGTCCTGTTCCCTTTTATGTGAATACTATAAAAACCGAAAAAAAAGCAAGTTTTGGGATTGATTTTGTGATGGCTTTGACATACAATAGGAACTGTACGGAATTGTGCGTGCGGTTTTTGCCGTACCCCGCCGGGAGGTGCAGATTTTTGCTGAATATTGTGCTGGTGGAGCCTGAAATTCCCCAGAATTGCGGCAATATTGCCAGAACCTGCGCCGCCACCGGGAGCCGTCTTCATCTGATTCGCCCCTTGGGCTTCGACATTTCCGAGAAGGCTGTCAAGCGTGCGGGGCTGGATTACTGGCATATGGTGGAGGTCTTCGATTACGAGAATCTGGAGGATTTTTTCGCCAGAAACGACGTAAAAGAAATGTGGTGCCTGTCCACCAAAGCCCCCCGAAGCTATACAGAGGCAACCTTCCACGATGGCTGCTACCTGTTCTTCGGCAAGGAGACGAAGGGCCTGCCCGAGGCATTCCTGGACCGGCATTACAGCAGCTGCGTGCGCATCCCCATGCGCTCCGATGCCCGGAGCCTGAACCTGAGCAATGCAGTGGCCATCACCACTTACGAGGCCCTGCGCCAGCTCTCCTTTCCCAACCTAACGGATTTTGGTAAAATGAGGGGCGCAAACCCCTAAACAATTCTGAATGGAGGAACTTATTATGAATTACAACAAGAAGTCCATTGAGGATATCGACGTCGCCGGTAAGCGGGTGCTGTGCCGCTGCGACTTCAACGTCCCCACCAAGAACGGCAAAATCACCTCTGATAAGCGTATCGTCGCCGCTATGCCCACCATCAAGTACCTGGTGGAGCACAACGCCAAGGTTATCCTCTGCTCCCACATGGGCAAGCCCAAGGGCGAGTGGAAGCCCGAGCTGAGCCTGCAGGTAGTGGCAGACCGCATCTCCCAGCTGCTGGGCAAGCCCGTCATCATGGCCAAGGATGTGGCCGGTGAGGATGCCCATGCAAAAGCTGCCGCTCTGAAGGACGGCGAGGTGATGCTGCTGGAGAACACCCGTTTCGAGAAGGGTGAGACCAAGAACGATCCCGAGCTGAGCAAGGCTCTGGCCAGCATGGCCGACATCTTTGTTAACGATGCCTTCGGCACTGCCCACCGTGCCCACTCCTCCACCGCCGGTGTGGCCGACTACCTGCCCGCCGTCTGCGGCTACCTGGTTCAGAAGGAAGTTTCCATCATGGGCAAGGCTCTGGCCAACCCCGAGCGTCCCTTCGTTGCCATTCTGGGCGGCGCAAAGGTCTCCGACAAGCTGAACGTTATCAACAACCTGCTGGAGAAGGTGGATACCCTGATCATCGGCGGCGGCATGGCCTATACCTTCCTGGCCGCCAAGGGCTACAGCGTGGGTACCTCCCTGCTGGACAGCGAGAAGATTGACTACTGCAAGGAAATGATGGCCAAGGCTGAGGCCAAGGGCGTGAAGCTGCTGCTGCCCATCGACACCGTGGTGGCCTCTGCATTCCCTGACCCCATCGACGGCGAGATCAGTGTCCAGACCGTCCCCTCCGATGCCATCCCCGCCGACAAGATGGGCCTGGATATCGGCGAGAAGACCCGTGAGCTCTTTGCTGAGGCTGCCAAGTCCGCCAAGACCGTGGTCTGGAACGGCCCCATGGGCGTGTTCGAGAATCCCACCCTGGCCAAGGGCACCATTGCCGTGGCACAGGCTCTGGCCGATTCCTCTGCCGTGACCATCGTGGGCGGCGGTGACTCCGCAGCTGCCTGCGAGCAGCTGGGCTTTGCTGACAAGATTACCCACATCTCCACCGGCGGCGGCGCTTCCCTGGAGTTCCTGGAGGGTCTGGAGCTGCCCGGCATCGCCTGCCTGCAGGACAAGTAATATAGCCGAAATCCAATTCCCGGGGGATTCCCCTCCCCCGGGCCATTTATGCAGAAATATGTCAAATTTTATCATTTTTAGAGAAAATGATATGAGATAGAGGAGAATTTCAAAATGAACAGAAAATACCGCAAGACCGTTATTGCCGGCAACTGGAAGATGAACAAGACCCCCTCCGAGACCAAGGAGTTCATGGCCAAGCTGAAGACCATCATGCCCAAGGGCCGTTGGTGCGATGTGGCCCTGTGCGTTCCCACCGTGTGCATCCCCGCTGCCGTGCGGGCCATGCGTGAGACCCGGGTGGGCATCGGCGCTGAGAACTGCAACGCCAAGGCCTCCGGCGCTTACACCGGCGAAATTGCCACCAATATGCTGGTGGATGCCGGCTGCAAGTATGTGATTATCGGCCACTCCGAGCGCCGTGCTATGGGCGAGACCGATGCCGACGTCAATGCCAAGGTTCTGGCCGCTCTGGAAGCCGGTCTGGTGCCTATTATGTGCTGCGGCGAGACTCTGGAGCAGCGGGAAGCCGGCATCACCGAAGAGTGGATTGCCATGCAGATTAAGCTGGGCCTGAAGGATGTCTCCGAGGAGAAGATCCGCAAGGTTATCATTGCCTACGAGCCCATCTGGGCCATCGGCACCGGCCGCACTGCCACCCCCGAGCAGGCTGAGGAAGTCTGCGAGAGCATCCGTGCCGTGGTGCGGAAGCTGTATTCCTCCAAGAACGCCCGGGCCATCTCCATCCTGTACGGCGGCTCCATGAACGAGAAGAACGCCTTCGAGCTGCTGGCCCAGCCCGACATCGACGGCGGCCTTATCGGCGGCGCTTCCCTGGTGCCCGAGAAGTTCGTGCAGATTATCGAGGCTGCCAACCAGCCCACCGTGTAATTTCGTATTGAAATCCATTCAGCGCAGCTGTTTTTGGCAGCTGCGCTGATTGACTTACAGGAAACATTAGGTGTATGCTATGGAAACACTTCTTCTTTCCGCCTCGGACCCTGCCACTGCGGGGATTGCGGCGGACATCATCAAAAAGGGCGGCCTGGTGGCCATTCCCACGGAAACCGTTTACGGCCTGGGGGCCAACGGCCTGGACCAGGATGCAGTTATTAAGATTTTCCAGGCCAAGGGCCGCCCTCAGGATAACCCCCTGATTCTTCATGTGGCAGAGCCTGGGGAAATGGAGAAATTCTGCCATGACATCCCCCGGGCTGCCTATGCCCTGGCGGAGAAATTCTGGCCCGGCCCCCTGACCATGGTGCTCCCCGCCCGGGATATTGTGCCCCGCCGCACCACAGCCGGACTGGATACCGTGGCCGTCCGCTGCCCGGACAATGATGCCACCCGGCAGATTATCCGGCTTTCCGGCGTGCCCATTGCCGCACCCTCTGCCAATATCTCCGGCAAGCCCTCCACCACCACGGCCCAGCACGTTCTCCACGACCACAACGGAAAAATCGATGCCATTGTGGACGGCGGCCCCTGCCGGGTGGGGGTGGAATCCACCATTGTGGACCTAACCGATGAACGCCCCCGGCTGCTGCGCCCCGGCGGAATCACCCCGGAGCAGCTTCTGGAGGTGCTGGGGGACTTGGTCATCGACAAGGCCGTAACTGCCCAGATTGACAGGGATGCGGTTGTGAAGGCCCCCGGCATGAAATATAGCCACTATGCCCCCCAGGAGCCGGTGGTGATTGTGGCCGGTTCCCGGGAGAAGGCCGCCCGGTATATCCACCGGCATTTTGCCCCCGGCGACCGGGTGCTGTGCTTTGAAGAGGAGCTGCCCCTGTACCGGGACTGCAATCCCCTGGCCTACGGCAGGGAATCCCAGGTGGAGACCCTCAGCGCCGGACTTTTCGCCGCTCTGCGGGAGCTGGACGATGCCAGCATCCATCAGGTGTATGCCCGGTGCCCCGTGGGGGGCGGCGTGGCCTACGCCGTCCAGAACCGGCTGAAGAAGGCTGCTGCCTTCCATATTGTGGATGCGGAGGCAGAGGAATGATCCTGGGCATTACCGGCGGCACCGGCTGCGGCAAAACCACCCTGCTGAATGTGATTCGGGATTACGGGGGGCTGGTGCTGGACTGCGACGAGATTTACCACCAGCTGCTGGAATCGGATGCCTCCCTGCTGGCCGCCCTGAAAAAGCGGTTTCCTGCTGCCTTCCCCGATGGCTGTTTTGCCCGGAAGGAGCTGGGGCGCATGGTTTTTGCCGACCCTGCCGCCTTGGAGGATCTGAATGCCATCACCCATTCCGCCGTCCGGCGGGAGGTGGAGCGCCGTTTGGAGGCAGGGCCGGAGCTGGCGGCCATCGATGCCATCGGCCTGTTCGAAAGCGGGCTGAACCGGCTGTGCGACCTGACCGTGGCCGTCACGGCCCCCCGGACGGCACGGATTGAACGCCTGATGCGCCGGGACGGGATTTCTGCGGCCTATGCCGAAAGCCGCATCCACGCCCAGCACAATGAGGCCTGGTTCCGGGAGCACTGCGATTTTGTCCTGGAAAATTCCGGCACTCAGGAAGAATTTCACAAGAAATCCATTGATTTTTTGAATGCACAGGGTATAATATCCCTAGTGTGATTTTCACCCTTAGAACGTACATAGATAAGGAGAAAGAAAAATGACTGCTGAAGAACTCCGCAATTCCATTCTCAGCGCCCCCAAGAACGGCTACACCGCCCTCACCGCCGAGCAGCGGCAGGAGATGGAAGCCTACGCTCTGCGCTACCGTAGCTTTATGGATGCCTGCAAGACCGAGCGGGAGGCCACCGCCTGGGCCACCGAAATGGCTGAGAAGCACGGCTTCGTTCCTGCCCAGGTGGGTATGGAGGTAAAGCCCGGGGATAAGATTTATCTGAACAACCGGGGCAAGAGCTTTATGATTGCCGTGATTGGCAAGGAGCCTCTTTCCAAGGGTGCCAACATCTGCGCCGCCCACGTGGACTCCCCCCGGATGGACGTGAAGCCCCAGCCCCTGTATGAGGACAGCGAGATTGCCTACTTCAAGACCCACTACTACGGCGGCATTAAGAAGTATCAGTGGACCTGCGTGCCTCTGGCCATCCACGGCGTTGTCTGCCGCAAGGACGGTACCACCGTCACCGTCACCATCGGTGAGGACGAGAACGAGCCCATCCTGATGGTCTCCGACCTGCTGATTCACCTGGCAGCCGACCAGATGCGCAAGACCGCCAGCGAGGTCATTGCCGGTGAGCAGCTGAACGTGATTCTGGGCACCGAGCCTCTGGAGGGTGAGGGTGCCGATTTGGTAAAGCTGAATGTGATGAAGCTGCTGAACGAGAAGTACGGCATTGTGGAGGATGACTTCCGCAGTGCCGAGCTGACCATTGTCCCCGCCGGCAAGAGCCGTGAGGTGGGCCTGGACCGCAGCCTGCTGGCAGCCTACGGCCACGATGACCGGGTGTGCGCCTATGCAGAGCTGGAGCCCATCTTCCACATGGACACCGTCCCCACCCACACCGCCGTCTGCATTCTGGCAGACAAAGAGGAGATTGGCTCCGTGGGCATCAGCGGTATGCAGAGCCATGCCTTTGAGTACTTCATGGAGATTCTGTGCGACGGCCAGGGCGTGAAGCTGAGCCACTGCTTTGCCAACTCCTTCTGCCTGTCCGCCGACGTTTCCAACGCCTACGACCCCAACTTCCCTGAGACCTGCGACAAGCGCAATAACTCCGCTTTGAACTATGGCATCAGCATCTGCAAGTACACCGGCTCCCGCGGCAAGGGCGGCGCTTCCGATGCCGCTGCCGAGGCCATGCTCCATGTCCGCAAGACCTTGGAGGACAACGGCGTTCTGTGGCAGATTGCAACCCTGGGCAAGGTTGACCAGGGCGGCGGCGGCACCGTTGCTGCTTACATGGCAAACCGCAACATCGTCACCGTGGATGCCGGCGTGCCCGTGCTGAATATGCACGCTCCTCTGGAACTGGTGAGCAAGCTGGATTGCTACATGACCATGCTGGGCTGCAAGGCCATTTACATGGCTTAATTTCCATCAAAAATGACCGTCCGAAAGGGCGGTCATTTTTGATATTATGTGCGCCCGGAGAGCGCACGTTCTCTAGGGGGAAAGTCCCAAAGTCGCCCGGTAGCGGGAAGATTTAGCCAAAGGCAAGGGTGTCCGCCGTGAGGCGGAATCGGAAGAAAGCCGGATTTTAGGGGCCAAAAGGTTCCCTAATGGGCAAAAATCTGACCTGATAAACAGAAACCGCATATAAGGCCCTAAATGAGGGCGAGTTTGCCAGACAAAACAAAGCCCGGTATTGGTAATTTTTGTTAGTATGTCTGTTCCGGTGCAATTTCTAAATTCTTCCAGGCTTCGTTAGACAGACAAACGCACGGTGATGTGAGGGGTCGGGGCTATGCAGTCCCCCTACTCGATTATTTCTGGTGCTTCAATGCCCCTTCCACCAGTCCCAAAAACAGGGGGTGGGGTCTGTTGGGGCGGCTCTTGAATTCGGGATGATACTGGACACCGATGTAAAAATCATTGCCCTCAATTTCTACGGTTTCCACGATGTAGCCATCCGGGGAGGTGCCGCTGACGGTCAGGCCGGCCTTTTCCAATTCCTCCCGGAAGCGGTTGTTAAATTCGTAGCGGTGGCGGTGGCGCTCGGAAATGTCCAGCCTGCCATAAACCCGGTGCATCTGGGTGCCGGGAACAATCTTACAGGGGTAAGCCCCCAGCCGCAGGGTGCCGCCCTTGTCGGTGTCGTCGCTTTGATTGGGCAGAAAATCAATGACCTTGTGGGTGCTGTCCGGGTCGAATTCTCCGGAGTTGGCATCCGCCATCCCGGCCGCAAACCGGGCGAAGGCAATGACTGCCACCTGCATCCCCAGGCAGATGCCCAAATAGGGGAGATTGTGGGTGCGGCAGTAGTCGGCGGTGATGATTTTCCCTTCAATGCCCCGGTTGCCGAAGCCGCCTGGCACCACCACACCGGCGCAGTCCTGGAGTATCTCTCCCACATTCCGGGCATTCACCGTCTCCGAATCAATCCATTTTATGCTGACGTGAGCGCCGTGGGCATACCCTGCATGGCGCAGCGCCTCGGCAACGGACAGATAGGCATCGTGAAGCTGCACATATTTCCCCACCAGCCCGATGGTCACCTCCCGGCTGCGCCGGTGCATTCGCTCAAGCATGGCGTTCCAGTCCCTCAGGTCAATGTCCGGGGCCTGGATGCCCAGCTCCCGGCAGACAATGGCGGAGAAATTGCTCTTTTCCAGCATGATAGGGGCCTCATACAGCTCTGGCAGGGTGATGTTCTCAATGACGCAGTCCGGCTTGACGTTGCAGAACATGGCAATCTTCTGGAAAATGGCATCCTCCAGGGGCTCGTCACACCGCAGGATAATGATATCCGGCGTCACCCCCATGCCCTGCAATTCCTTCACGGAATGCTGGGTGGGCTTGGATTTGTGCTCATCCGAGCCCCGGAGGAAGGGCACCAGGGTCACATGGATGAACAGACTGTTTTCCTTCCCCACCTCCAGAGAGACCTGACGGGCGGCTTCCAAAAAGGGCTGGGACTCAATGTCGCCAATGGTGCCGCCGATTTCTGTAATTACCACGTCGGCATCGGTTTTCTGGGCCACAGAATAGACAAATTCCTTGATTTCATTGGTGATGTGGGGAATCACCTGCACCGTGGAGCCCAGATATTCCCCCCGGCGCTCCTTGTTCAGCACATTCCAATAGACCTTGCCGGTGGTGAGGTTGGAGTATTTGTTCAGGTCTTCGTCAATAAACCGCTCGTAATGCCCCAAATCCAGGTCGGTTTCCGCCCCATCCTCGGTGACGTACACCTCCCCATGCTGATAGGGACTCATGGTGCCCGGGTCAACGTTAATATAGGGATCCAGCTTCTGGGCGGCAACCTTCAGCCCTCTGGCCTTCAGCAGCCGCCCCAGGGAGGCGGCGGTGATGCCCTTGCCCAAACCGGACACAACGCCGCCGGTGACGAAAATAAATTTGGTATTTTTCATGTTCTCTCCTCCATAAAAAGGGCGTTCGACACTGGAGACAGCGGAAGCTGCCCCGGAAGCCGAACGCCATTGTTCGTATTCGGATTAAAAATCATAGGAGCGGATGATGTTCTCCGCCACCTGCCGCCGGGGCAGGCGCATATCCATGGCCTGCTTCTCGATGAAATAATGGGCATCCTGCTCCTTCATATGGTGGTGCTCCATCAGCAGCCACTTGGCCCGGTTGACCACCCGGATGTCCGCCATTTTCTCCTGCAGGCTCTGGTTGGCCTTTTCCAGCTTGGACAGCCGGGCGGTCATGGCAGTCAGCAGCCGGACGGCGGTGTAAAAGCCCTGCCGGGTGGTGGGCTTGCCCAGGGTAAGCACACCGCTGTCCTCTACCTGGGCGCACACCTGGTCGTATACCTCATTTTTCACCAGCAGCAGAATACCGGCGGTACCCTCGGCCAGATCCAGGGCCAGCTCCACGCCGAACTCGTCGGCCAGAGGCGCATTGATGATTACAATATCTGCCGGGCTGTCCAGCAGCAGCCGTCGGGCCTCACCGGCATCTCCTGCCCGCAGGATGGGGCCATAGTCGCCCCGGGGGAGGTTTTCGCAGATGTAGTCAAAGAGCTTGTCCCCGCCTCCTGCCACCAGCACCCGGTATTTCCGTTTTTCCGTCGCCATAGGCAAGACCCCTATAGCATGGCTCTGGGGAGAATGGAGGCAACAAAGGGGCTGCTTAGGGCAATTTCCCGGGCCTGGCTCAGGGAACCGGGAAGCTGCTCCAATGTGGAGGTGAGGCTTTCCGGCGCAGTGTATAGATTTTCATTGACGGGCGGGGGCGGCGTCATCCCCCGGCGGATGCCGTCCAGTCCGGCATGAATCAGCAGGGCATAGGCAAGATAGGGGTTTGCCATGGGGTCCGGGGAGCGGAGTTCAATGCGCCGGTATTCCCCCTGGGCGGCGGGAATGCGAATCAGCTGGGACCGGTTCTCCGGCGACCAGGTGATATACCGGGGGGCCTTGTGCTCCCCCAGCCGCCGGTAGGAGTCCTGGGTGGGGTTGAGGAATGCGGTGATTTCCCGCACATGGGCCAGAATCCCTGCCAGGAATGCCTCGCTCCTGTCGGTGCCGTCCGGGCATTTGACGGAGATGTTGATGTGCATTCCGTTGCCGGCCTGGTCCGCAATGGGCTTGGGGGAGAAGTCCGCATACAGGCCGTTGCGCAGAGCAGCGGTCTGCACCACGGTTTTGAAATGCATGGCATTGTCGGCGGCGGACAGGGCATCGGAGTAGCGAAAATCAATCTCGTTCTGGCCGGGGCCCTCCTCGTGGTGGGAGCTTTCCGGCTGGATGCCCATGTCGTGGAGGTTCAGGCAGATTTCCCGGCGGACATTTTCCCCCTTGTCCAGGGGGGCCACGTCCATATATCCGGCATGGTCGAAGGGTTCCTGGGTGGGCTCACCGGTTTCGTCGGTTTTGAACAGGTAGAATTCAAATTCCGCACCGAAATACACCTGGCATCCCAGCTCCCGGGCCTGGCGGACGGCCTGCTCCAGAATGGCCCGGCTGTCCATGGCAAAGGGGGTGCCGTCCGGATGGGTGATGCGGCAGAACATTTTCACCACCTTGCCCCGGCTGGGCCGCCAGGGCAGCACATTCAGGGTAGAGGGGATGGGATGCAGGAACAAATCCGACCCCACCGGGCCGCCGAACCCGGCAATGGCAGAGGCATCAAAGGAGATGCCATGGGAAAAGGCCCGCTCCAATTCCTCCGGCATGATGGAGATGTTCTTCTGCCGTCCCGTGACATCACAAAAGGCCAGGCGGATGAACTTCACATCCTCCTGCTCTGCGTATTCATATACGTCTTCCGCCGAATAAATCATAGGCTGCCCCTTTCCATAAAAAAGGGGACGCTTGCCCGGCGGCAGCTCCTCGCTCCCGCACCAGCAAACGTCCTTGTTTACGGTGTGATTATACTCCCGCTTTTGGCCCCTGTCAATCTCTTTCCTCTGTGAAATTTTGCCGAATCTTGCAAGACGCTGTTTCATAAAATTCATTTATTTCACGAAATCAAAGAGGAAATACGGCTTTATGAAAAAATATGCTTGACATCCTGCAAGCGGTGATGTAAAATCCAGGCAAATCAGCAAGCTGCTGCATCGATGGAAAAGTGCGACAATGGCGTCGTCTGAGCCGGGCTCTGCCCCCCAGACGCTCCGTTGTCGCTTTTTTTGTTGGATGCCGAAAAAGGAGGAGCCGTCTATGTGTTCTATCATCGGCTATGTGGGCACACATTTCAGTGCGGAAGAGGTAACCGGCTATTTTAACAGAACCCGCTCCCGGGGCCCGGACATGACCCGGATTCTGAATCTGGGCAAGGACTTTCTGGGCTTCCACCGCCTGGCCATAATGGGTCTGGAGGAGAGCGGAATGCAGCCCTTTTCAGCCTTCGGGAATGCGGTGGTGTGCAACGGAGAACTCTATGGCTTCCGCTCCCTGAAAAAGCAGCTGGAGGAGAAGGGCTATGCCTTCCAAAGCGGTTCCGACTGTGAGCTGCTGCTGCCCCTGTACCGGGAATACGGAGTGGGGATGTTCTCCATGCTGGATGCGGAGTTTGCCCTGATTCTCTACGACGGAGCCTCCCGGCAGCTGATTGCGGCCCGGGACCCCATTGGTATCCGCCCGCTGTACTATGGCTATCTTCCAAGCGGGGAAATTCTCTTCGCCAGCGAGCCGAAAAACCTGGTGGGCCTGTGCCAGAGGATTTTGCCCTTCCCCCCGGGGCACTATTACAAGGACGGGAAATTCGTCTGCTATCGGGATATCAGCAAGCCCATTGCCCTGATTGACGACGATGTGGAAACCGCCTGTAAGAAAATCCATGACAAGCTGGAAGCGGGCATTCTCAAGCGCCTGGATGCCGATGCGCCCCTGGGCTTCCTGCTCTCCGGCGGGCTGGATTCCAGCCTGGTGTGCGCCGTGGCGGCACGCCACCTGAAAAAGCCCATCCGGACCTTCTCCATCGGCATGGATGTGGATGCCATCGATTTGAAGTATGCCCAGCAGGTGGCGGATTACCTGGGGGCAGACCACACCCAGGTGATTATCACCCGGGAGGATGTGCTGAAAGCCCTGCCGGAGGTGGTGGCGCTGCTGGGAACCTATGATATCACCACCATTCGGGCCTCCATCGGCATGTATCTGGTGTGTAAATACGTCCACCAGCATACGGACCTGCGGGTGCTGCTCACCGGCGAGATATCCGATGAGCTTTTCGGCTATAAATACACCGATTTCGCCCCCAGCCCGGAGGCATTCCAGCAGGAGGCGGAGAAGCGGATTCACCAGCTGCATATGTATGATGTGCTTCGGGCAGACCGCTGCATCAGCGTCAACAGTCTGGAAGCTCGGGTGCCCTTCGGAGATTTGGACTTTGTGGAGTATGTAATGGCCCTGGACCCCCGGCGGAAGGTAAACAGCTACGGCAAGGGCAAATATCTCCTGCGCCATGCCTTTGCAGGGGATTACCTGCCGGAGGATATCCTTATGCGGGAGAAGGCGGCCTTCAGCGATGCGGTGGGCCACTCCATGGTGGAGGATTTGAAGCAGTACGCCGAGAGCCTGTACACCGACGAACAATTTGAGGCACGGCGAAAGAACTATTCCTTTGCCCAGCCCTTTACCAAGGAATCCCTGCTGTACCGGGAGCTGTTTGAGCGGTATTACCCCGGCCAGGCGGAGATGGTGGTGGACTTCTGGATGCCCAACAAATCCTGGGCCGGGTGCAATGTCAATGACCCCTCTGCAAGAGTTCTTGCAAATTATGGCGACAGCGGAAAGTGAGATGGAATGTTATGGAAACTATGGAAATGGAATGGGAAAAGCTGGGGTTTGCCTATCGCCCCACGGATTACCGCTATGTGTCCAACTATCAGGACGGCGCCTGGGATGCCGGTACCCTCAGCGACAATCCCAATGTCACCCTCAGCGAGGCAGCCTGTGTCCTCCAGTATGCCCAGTGCTGCTTTGAGGGTCTGAAGGCCTATTCCACCGCCGATGGGCGGGTGGTGAGCTTCCGGGCGGATTTGAACGCCCAGCGGATGGAGGATTCCTGCCGCCGGATGGAGATGCCGGTATTCCCCCAGGAGCGGTTTTTGGATGCGGTGCGCAAGACGGTGCACGCCAACCGGCGTTGGGTTCCCCCCTATGGCAGCGGGGCCAGCCTGTATTTGCGGCCCTACCTCTTCGGCACCAGTCCCATTATCGGGGTTCATGCGTCGCAGACCTATCAGTTCCGGCTGTTTGCCTCTCCGGTGGGGCCCTATTTCAAGGGCGGTGTCCGCCCCCTGGTGCTGCGGGTGTGCGATTTGGACCGGGCAGCCCCCCGGGGCACCGGCCACATCAAGGCCAGCCTGAACTATGCCATGAGCCTGTACGCCCTGACGGAGGCCCACGCCCTGGGCTACGACGAGAACCTGTACGTGGACTCCGCCACCCGCACCTATGTGGAGGAGACCGGAGGCGCCAATATTATCTTTGCAGAAAATGAAAAGCGGCTGGTGGTGCCCATTTCCGCCACCATCCTGCCCTCCATCACCCGCCGCTCCCTGACCTATATCGCCCGGGAATACCTGGGGCTGGAGGTAGTGGAGCGCCGGGTGGAGCTGAGAGAGCTGGACCGGTTTGCCGAGTGCGGCCTGTGCGGCACGGCGGCAGTGATTTCCCCGGTGGGGAAAATCGTAGACCATGGCCGGGAGATTCACTATGCGGGTATGGGCCCGGTGATTACAAAGCTCTACGATACCCTTACCGGCATCCAGATGGGCAGACTCCCTGCGCCGGATGGCTGGCTGACGGAAATCGACTGACTACAGGTCGTCCGCATCCTGCACCGGCTGCTCCTGCGGGTGCTCCGGCACTCCGGTGTAGCTGCCCTGGGGGTCCGTTTTGGGGCGATGGAATGTTTCATCCCGGTTTTGATTTGCTTCCTTCCGTTTCATGTTTGTGTCCCTCCTCATCAAAGCAGAAGCGCCGCACCGAAATCCGGTTCGGCGTTTCTGCTATCATGCGCCGGTGGGGGCATTGCAATTCCCGGAAAAATATGCTACCATACCGGGGAAAGGGAGGGAGCGCCGTGTTCGAAATCACCCTGATTACCATGGGGAAATTAAAGGAAAAATTCTATATTTCCGCCGCCCAGGAGTATGCCAAGCGCCTGGGGGGCTACTGCCGCTTCACCCTGCTGGAGCTTCCGGAAAGCCGCCTGCCGGAGAATCCCAGCCCGGCGGAAATTGCCGCCGGACTGGAAAAAGAGGCCGAGGCCATTCTGCCCCGGGTCACAAAGGCCAGCTGGTTCTGCGTCTTCACCCCGGAGGGCAGGGAGCTTTCCAGCGAGGACTTTGCCCGGAAGCTGAAAGAGGTGAAGCTCTCCGGCAAGAGCAGCGCCGTATTTCTCATTGGCTCCTCCTTTGGCATGGCCCCCAGGGTGAAGGAGCGGGCGGATTTCCGGCTCTCTATGGGGCCTATGACCTTTCCCCATCATCTGGCCAGAATCATGGTTCTGGAGCAGCTCTACCGGGCCGAAGCCATCCAGGCCGGGAGCAAATATCACAAGTAGCAGCGGTGCCGCCTGCTTAGGACAGGGGAAGCCGGACTGGATACGCATACAAAAACGGAGATGCCCCATTTTGCGGGACATCTCCGTTTTTGGCATTGTCAGAATTCTCCTGCGGCGTACATCACGGCGGACAGGGCACACAGCGGTGCCGTCTCGCACCGGAGGATCCGGCGGCCCAGGGTGCAGATGGCAAGTCCGGCGGCCCGGGCCTGGGCCACTTCGCTTTCTTCCAGCCCGCCCTCCGGCCCGGTGAGCAGACTGACGGTTTTCCAGCTGCCCTCTTCCAGGGCCATCCGCAGGGTGGTGGCGTGTTCGTTTTCATAGAACAGCAGCGCCTTGTCGGCCTTTGCCGCCTGGCTCAGCGCCTCCTGGAAGCTGCCCAGGACAACCACCCGGGGAATCCGCCCCCGGCCGGACTGCTGGGCGGCAGAGGCGGCGATCTTCTGCCAGCGCTCCTGCTTCTTTTTCAGGCTCTTTTCGTCCGGGCGGGATACGCACCGGGCGGAGGGAAAGACCACTATCTCAAAGGCCCCCAGCTCTGTGGCCTTCTGGATTACATGCTCCAGCTTGTCCGCCTTGGGAAAGGCCACATACACGCTGACCTCCACACCGGCCTCGGCCTGGCTCCGGCGGCGCTCTGCCACCGTCAGCTCCATCTGAGTGGGGGTGGCTGCGGAAACCGTACACAGCGCCTCCTGCCCGGCTCCGTCGCAAATCAGCACCGGCTCCCCGATTTTCAGCCGAAGCACCTTGGCGTGCTGGAAATTCTCGCCGGTGAGGCACAGGGTGGGGCCGGAAAAGGCCGCCCCCTCAATAAAAAATCTAGTCATTGCGTTTCCTCTTATCAAGCATTTTTCCAGGTTTGGTAGGAGAACAGCACCAGAATCGGGAAAATTTCCAGCCGCCCCAGAAGCATATCCAGAATCAGTACAATCTTGCTGAAGGCACCGAAGATGCCGAAATTGCAGGTGGGCCCCACCAGCTCCACACCGGGGCCGATGTTATTCAGGCAGGACAGCACGGCGGAAAAATTGGTGCCCACCGAGAAGCCGTCCAGGGAAATCAGCATAAAGCTGACGAAAAGAATCACCACATAGGCGCTTAGGTAGGCATTGGTGTTGGCTACCACCCGCTCGCTGACCACGGCATCGTTGTTCCGGATGACCTGGATTTTTCGGGGGTGGAGCATCTGGGCGATGTTGCGCCGCAAGCTCTTGAAAAGCAGCAGCACCCGGGCCACCTTGATGCCGCCGCCGGTGGAGCCGGCACAGGCACCCACCACCATCAGGCAGAGCAGAATGGTCTTGGAGAAGCTGGGCCACAGGTCAAAATCTGTGGTGGCGTAGCCGGTGGTGGTGATAATGCTGCTCACCTGGAAGGCGGCGTGGCGCAGGGTCTCCCCAAAGCTGGGATAGTAGCCCCACAGGTTCCATACAATCAGGGCAATGCTGCCCAGGACGATGCCGATATACAGCCGCAGCTCCTCGTCCTTGAACACGCTTTTCACCTGGCGCAGGGTCAGCAGGTAATAGCAGCTGAAATTCACGCCGAACAGCAGCATAAAGACGGTGGTGACATTCTGGATATAGGGGCTGAAGCTGGCAACGGAGTCGTTTTTAATGCCGAAGCCACCGGTTCCGGCGGTGCCGAAGGCGGTGCACAGGGCATCCAGAACAGGCATATTCCCCAGCAGCAGGAGGACAAAGTCCACCGCCGTCAGGATGATGTACAGCAGGTATAGAATCCCGGCGGTTTTCCGCATTTTGGGCACCAGCTTGCCCACGCTGGGGCCAGGGCTCTCCGCCCGGAGCAGATGCATGGTAAAGCCCTGCTCGCTGCCCTTGGTGGGGGCGATGGCCAGCAGGAACACCAGCACGCCCATGCCGCCCACCCAGTGGGTGAAGCTGCGCCAGTACAGCAGCCCCTTGGCCACGGACTCCACCTCCGGCAGGATGGAAGCGCCGGTGGTGGTGAAGCCGGACACGGTTTCAAACAGAGCATCGATATAGCCGGGGATGGCCCCGGAAATGTAGAAGGGCAGGGCACCGACCAGGCTGAGGATGAACCAGCTCATGGCGACGCACATCATACCCTCGGTGGCATAGAAGGCGCTTTTGGCATCCCGGCAGAACAGATACATGGGAATCCCCAGCAGGGCAATGACACCCAGGGTCACCAGAAAGCCGCAGACAGCGGCATCCTCTCCGCAGACCAGACTGATAAACATGGCCGGAATGAGAAAAATGCCCTCCATCAGGAGAATTTGGGCGGTAAACCGCCCCATCATCTTATAATTCATGGTGCACTCCCATCAGGCGAAGATGTCGTTGAGCTGGTAGAGCACCTCTCGGCTGTTGGTGACCACCAGAACGATGTCCCCGGGCTGGAACATGGACTCACCGTTGACCAGCTCCGGTGCGGCTCCATGGGCAATGGAAACCAGCAGTACATTGGGCTTCAGCTTGATTTGCTTCAGGGGCTCGCCGCAGTGGCGGGTGTGCTCGTCTACCATGAATTCCATGGCCTCCGCCTGGCCGTCGGCAATGGAGTGGACGGACAGGGCGGCGCCGGTCTGGTTCTTCATGGCCCGGACATACCGGGCAATGTTGCTGCTGCACAGATCCTTGGGGCAGATGACGCTGCCCAGGGACAGGCTGTCAATCAGGCTCCGGTTGTCCGCATTGCTCAGCCGGGTGATGACCTGGGGCACTCCGCAGGTGGCGGCATACAGGGAGACAATCATATTCAGCTCGTCAGACCCGGTGCAGGTGACCAATGCGTCATACTGGGCCATTCCCTCGCTGAGGAGCAAATCCTGGTCGCTGACATCCCCCAGGATGATGTCCGTATCCGGCAGCCAGGCGCTTAGCTCCTGACAGCGCTGGAGGCTGGACTCCACAATTTTCACCGCCATGCCGTCCTTTTGCAGCTGGGCGGCCAGATAATAGCCCACGGTACCGCCGCCGCAAATCAGCACCCGGCGCACCCGGTGGGAGAGAATACCCAAGCTGTTCAGCAGGGTGGTCAGATTTTCCGACAGGGCCGTGACGAAAATCCGGTCCCCCTCCAGCAGAACAAAGTCGCCGCCGGGGGCAATGGCAGCACCGTTGCGCAGCACGGCGCACACCAGCACCTTGCACTTGACAATGCTCCGCAAATCAATCAGCTTGACGTTGCACAGCTTGCTGCCGGCATCCACCCGCAGCTCCACAATTTCCGTCCGGCCCTTGGCGAAGGTGTCCCGCCGGAGAAATCCCGGGTATTTCAGCAGCCGGTGAATTTCGGTGGCGGCCTGGTTCTCCGGATTGATGACCATGGAAAGGCCGAACACATCCCGCATGGCATAGGCCTGGTCGTAGTACTCCGGGTTGCGAATCCGGGCGATGGTATGCAGCTTGGGATTCATGGAGTGGGCGGTGGTACAGCACAGCAGATTGATTTCATCGTGGTTGGTCACGGCAATCATCAGGTCCGCCTCCGTCACCCCGGCCTGGCGCAGCACGGCCATGCTGGCGCAGTTGCCCTCCACCGAGATAACATCGAAGCGCTCTACACTGGAATTCAGGATGGCAGAGTTGTAGTCGATGACCGTCACATCATGGCCCTCGGCGGTGAACTGTTTTGTCAGGGTAATGCCCACCTTGCCGTCTCCGGCAATGATAATCTTCATAGCAGCCTCCGTTAGCGTAAATATACGCCCATTATACCAGAGCCCTTCTCTTTTTACAATGGAGGATGGCTTATTTTGTCAGAATTTCCACAGCGGCCTGAATTTGGGGGTCCTCTGTCGGCTCCAGATTCCCATAGGCGATGGCGGTGCGGGTGGTCTGGTCCACTTCTACCAGGACATCCGGCTGGATGCCGGTGCCAATCAGGCTCTTGCCCTGGGGGGTGAAGTACTTTCCGGCAGACAGCCCCACGGCGGAGCCGTCGCTGAGCTCATAGGTGTACTGGAAATAGCCCTTGCCGCAGGTGGGCATTCCCACCACGGTGCCCGCCCCGTATTCCTGGATGGCGGCGGGGAAAAACTCGGCAGCGGAATAGGAATCCTCGTTGCACAGCACGGCAATGGGCATATCCAGCCAGGCGGCATCGGAGGTGTCCACCTGCTCGTTCCCGGCGTAGTCCACCGTGCGGAAGAGCACCCCCTCGGGGAGCAGATAGTCCAGCACCTTCACCAGCTCAGAGGCATAGCCCCCGGGATTGTTCCGCACGTCAAAAATCAGGGAGGTGGCCCCCTGTTCCCGAAGGGCTTCGATGGCGGCGATGGTCTCCTCGGCGCATCGGGCATCGAAATTGTGGATGGCAATCAGGCCGATATTCTTTTCCAGCAGCTGGGATGTGACCACCGGCGTGAGAATCTTAGTCCGGGTGACCTGGAGGGTAAGGGGCTCCCCCTCCCGCAGAAGTGCCAGGGTTACCTGGGTTCCCTCCCGGCCCCGGATGATGCTGCGCAGCTGGCTAAGGGTAAGCTCCCCGGCATCCTGGTCCTGGGCGGCGGTGATAATGTCCCCCTGGCACACCCCGGCGGCCTCTGCGCCGCTGCCGCTTTGCACTCCAATAATCAGAAAGCCCCGGCCCTCCTGGTCGGCGGTGACGGTGATGCCGATGCCCACATAGGCGTTCTCCGTCTGCTCCTTGTGGGCGGCGTAGCTCTCAGCATCCAGATAATAGCTCCACCGGTCTCCCAGGGAGGCAACCATGGCGCTGGCGGCGGCATCCTCGGCCTTGCCCATATCCGCCTCCTCAATAAAGCGGTTTGCAATCAGGTATTCAATTTGGTCCAGCTTGGTGTGCCCCGGGGTCTTGCCCAGGGTGAGGAACAGGGTCATGGCACAGGCGGCCATGGCGGTGGTGAGATAGGAGAGAATGGTGACGAATTTTTTCATGAAGTACCCTCTTTTGCAGAAAGGGGACTGCCATAGGACAGTCCCCTTTGGGTGGTTGGTTATTCGGCTCTGTCCGAAACCGGTCAGACCCCCGGGCAGCGGCTTTTTGCCTATTGCCGGGTTTCGGATACGGCTTAGTACAGACTGACGTAATTGCAGGGATTGACGTAGCTGCCGCCGGTGGCGATGCCAAAGTGCAGGTGGTTGCCGGTGGCAATGCCGGTCTTGCCCACATAGCCGATGGTCTGGCCCTGGTTCACCTTCTGGCCGCTGCTGACGATGTAGTTGGTCATGTGCATGTAGATGGAGGAGAAGCCGTCGCCGTGGTTGATGGTGACGTAGTATCCGGCAGCGTTGGAGTAGCTGGCCACGGTTACCGTGCCGCCCCGGGAGGCCACAATGGGGGTGCCCGCATTGGCGGACAGGTCCACGCCCTGGTGATAGGTGGAGGCGCCGGTGGTGGGGGATTCCCGGAAGCCGAAGGGGCTGGTAATCATCTTGTAGCTACAGGGCACCAGCCAGCTGCTGCCCACGGTTACGCCGCTGCTCCCGGAGCTGCCTCCGGAGCTTCCGCCGCTGGAGCTGCTTCCGCCATTGGGGTCGCTGATGGGAATGGAGGGAGCCACGGTGGTGGGGGGGACGTAGGTTGCCATATAGGCAAGCCACTCCTCCAGCTTGGCTTCGTTATATTCCTGCTCTTTCCGGGCAATTTCTGCCAGGAGCTCCTCGTCCTCGGCCTCCAAATCGATTTGCATCTGCTTTAGCTCTTCGCTCTTTGCCAGCAGCTCCACAATCAGGTTGTCGGCCTCTGTCCGCTTGGCATCCAGCACCTGCTGGGTGCTGTCCAGCTCGTTGCGGGTGCTTTCCAGCTCACCCTTCTCCTGGGCCAGCTCCGCCTGGGCGACCTCCACCTGGTGGGCGGCATCGCTGAGCTCCTGTAGCCGGCGGGTGTCGGCGGTGGTGATTTCCTCCACCATGTTCAGCCGGTCCAGCAGGTCTGAAAAGTCGTTGGCCTTGAAGAGAACCTCCCAATAGCTGATGGTTCCCTCCTCTTCCATGGCCTGAATCCGGGTTTTGCAGTCGGCGTTGAGCTGGTTGAACCGGGCCTGGGCGGCATCCAGCTCCTCCTGCTGGTCGGCAATCAGCACACTGTAGGCGGAAATCTGCTCATTGATGTTGATAATCTCCGCATGGAGCAGACCAATTTCCTGGTCAATTACGTTCTTCCGGGCCACAATGTCGGAAATCTCGTTGGAGGTGGCATCGTACTGGGCCTGGAGCTCAGTAATTTGATTTTTGATATCCTTGCGGTCTTCCTGCAAGGAATTGATTTGCTTACGAATCTCGCTGGAGGAGGCCGCCGCCGCCCGCATGGGCAGGATGCTGAAAATCAGCGTCAGCAGCAGCACGGCAGCCATTATGCCCGCCAGAAGAGAAACTAGCTTTTTGCGGTTTTTCATAGATACGCTCCTTTACCTGGGTTACAGGTACGCCATGGGGTTGACATAGGTTCCGCCGTAGGACACGCCGAAGTGCAGGTGGGGGCCGGTGGAAATGCCGGTGCTGCCCACGTAGCCAATCAGCTGCCCCTGGGTGACGGACTGCCCCTTGGATACCACATAACGGGTCATGTGCATGTAGATGGAAGCAAATCCATCTCCGTGATTGATGGAAACGTAGTACCCTGCGCCACCGGCCTGATAGGAGGCCACGGTGACGGTGCCGGCCCGGGTGGCATAAATGGGTGTCCCGGAGGGGCAGGCCATATCCACGCCCTTGTGATTGGTGGAGGCTCCGGCGGTGGGGGACTTGCGGTAGCCGAAGGGGCTGGAAATGGTATAGCCGGAAACCGGCTCAATCCAGGTGGCATTGGAGGGGGGATTTTCTCCCTTCAGTGCCATTTTTACCAACTCTTCTTTATACTGTGCGGCCTGTAGCTCCCGCTGCTTCTCGGCAATTTCGGTCATCAGGTCGCTTTGCAGGGCCTCGGATTCGTCCAGCAGAGCCTGGAATTCGCTTTGCTGGGAAATCAGATCCCGGAGAATGTCGTCGGACTCGGTGCGCTTTACCTTCAGCATTTCCTCGCTGCTTTCCAGCTGCTCCCGGGTGTCCTGCAGGTCCAGCATCTCCTCGCTGAGAATCCGCTGGTTTTCCGCCACATTGGCGGAGGCCACCTGCAGGTCGGCCAGCCGCTGGGTGTCGGCGGCGGCAATTTCGTCTACCATGTTCATCCGGTCCAGCATATCCGTGAAGCTGCTGGACTGGAAGATAACCTGCCAATAGGTGATTTCTCCGTTCTCCTCCATGGCCCGGATGCGCTCTTTGTACTGCCGGTTCAGCCATTCCAGTTTCAGGTTGGCCTCGTCCAGGCGCTCCTGGGTGTCGGCAATCATCTGGCTGTAGATGCGCAGCTGCTCATTGATATTCAGAATCTGGTCGTGGAGCAGGGCGATTTGCTGATCGACGGCGTTCTTCTTGTCCACCAGCGCCTGAATTTCCGTGGCGTTTGCGTTGTACTGAGAACGGACAGAATCGATCTGTGCCTGGATGACGGCGTTCTCTACCTTTAAGTCGTTGATTGCTTCTTTGATTTCCGAAGTGGTAGCGGCCCGAACAGTAGGGGACAGGGAACAGAAAACCGTAATTGCCGAAAAAAGCACGGCGGCAGCAGACCGAAGAATTCGTGATTTCTTCATAGTCTCTCCTGAAGGGCGGCGGGGATGGGAAAGCCGCCCTCTTTTTTGATTACACATCCATGAACTTCCGGATGGAGGTCCAGCTGCCGACGATACCTACAAACAGACCGGCGCTGAAGAAGGTGATGATGGTGGGCAGCAGCATGTCGCCGGTGAAGGGGACGAAGGTAAACAGCCGCAGGGCATCCACCGCTGCCAGCTTCTCCACCAGGGCGTCGTACAGCACCCACTCCAGGCCGAAGCCCAGAATGGCACCCACCATACCCAGGGTGAAGCCCTCTACCACGAAGGGGAGCCGGATAAAGCTGTTGGTAGCGCCCACCATTTTCATAATGGCAATCTCATCTCTGCGGTCGTACATGGCCAGCTTGATGGTGTTGGAAATAATCAGCAGGGAAATCACCAGCAGCATGGCAATCAGAGCCACCGAGGCGATGTTCAGCACATTCTGGATGGTGGTGAAGCCCTCGGCCAGCTCATAGGCGGCGTTGGTCTTGTCCACGCCGGGAATCTGCTTCAGCTGCTCGTCGGTCTTCTTCATCAGGTTGTTGTCTTCCAGGGTGACCACATAGCGGTGGCGCAGGTCCTGGGCCTGAACACCGTTGAAGGCGGCGTTGTTGTCGTGGTCGTTGACGAATTTGTTCAGTGCATCCTCCCGGGAGACGAACACAGACTTTTCCACATTTTCCAGAGCATTGATTCTGGTGCCGATGCTTCTTGCCTCGGCATCGGAGAGGCTGCTGCTGACATAGACCATAATTTCGCTGGTCTGGTTCAGCTTCTGCACCATCACATCCAGGTTATAGGCCAGGATGGAGAAGCTGCCCACAATCAGCAGGCAGGCCACCGTGACGCAGATGGCGGCGAAGGACATAAAGCCGTGGAGGAAGATACCCCGGAAGCCTTCCTTAATTAAGTACCCTAAATTGTTAATCTTCATCGTAATACCCCTCTCCGTCGCTGACGATGATACCGTCGTCAATGACAATCACTCGCTTGGAGAAAAGCTGCACCAAATCCTTGGCGTGGGTTACCACCAGAACGGTGGTGCCCAGGTTGTTAATCTCCTGAAGCAGGGACATAATTTCGAAGGAGCGGGCCGGGTCCAGGTTTCCGGTGGGCTCGTCGGCGATGATGGTGGAGGGGTTGTTCACCAGGGCCCGGGCGATGGCAAGACGCTGCTGCTCGCCGCCGGACATCTCCCGGGGCAGCCGCTTGGCCTTGTTTTCCAGACCTACCAGCTCCAGAACGTAGGGAACCCGGTCCCGGATTTCCCGCTCTTTGGCGCCGATGACCCGCATGGCGAAGGCAACGTTGTCATACACGCTCATTTTGGGAATCAGTCGGAAGTCCTGGAACACAACTCCGGTGGTGCGGCGCAGATAGGGGATCTCCCGCTTGCGGATACGCTCCAGGTTGTAGCCGTTGACATGGACGGTGCCGGAGGTGGGCCGAAGCTCACCGCTGATTAGCTTGATAATGGTGGACTTGCCGGAGCCGGAGGGGCCCACCAGGAAGCAAAACTCACCGTCCTCGATCTGCATGCTCACCCCGTTGAGTGCGGGGGAACCGTGACCGTAGGCTTTGACGACATCGGTAAATTCAATCATTTGCATCTATCTCCAATTAAAATTGGTCTCAGAAAGCCTTTGACCGCAATGTAACCGAATTGTAACACATTTCCCCTGCAAAGTCAATGCTATTGCGTCGAAAACCGGGCCTGGGGAAAAGATTTAATAAAAAATCAAAAAATTTTTCCGGCACGGTATAGAGGGAAAATCAGTCGTTTTGGGTTATGTTACCTGCCAATTCCCTCGGAGATGGGAACAGGAACGTTTGTACATAGAATGTTAACAAATCCGCAATAATTGCACCTTGAAAAGCCGGGGGAGTGTGGCTATAATGAAATGCATCAAAAATGAAGTATTCCGCAGCGCCGAAATACGGTTAGAGAGGTTTGCCATGGGAACGAGTCAGACAAGTCTGCTGCTCCTGGACCGGGGAGGAGACGTACTCAATCTTGCCAATGCCCAGGTTTTCAACCGGTGGCTGAAAACATATGCCACCCCATACCGGGAGATGATGTCCTTTTATACCTGCGCCCTGATGGAGGTGGAGACCAAGTTCCGGGTCCTCAGCGAGGATTTGTCCTTCGCCTTTGAGCGCAACCCCATTGAGACCATCCAAACCCGGCTGAAAACCCCGGAGAGCATTATGAATAAGCTCATCCGCCGGGGGATCCCTTTGTCCATTGAGGATATCGAAACCAACATCCACGATATTGCCGGTGTGCGGGTGGTGTGCACCTTTCAGTCGGATATCTACATGCTGGCCGAGAGCTTCCTGAGCCAGGACGATGTCACCCTGATTCAGCGCAAGGACTATTTCCAGAATCCCAAGCCCAACGGCTACCGGAGTCTGCACCTGATTGTTTCCGTGCCTATTTTTTTGCACAACGAGAAGAAATCCATGAAGGTGGAGGTGCAGCTGCGCACCCTGGCCATGGATTTGTGGGCCAGCACCGAGCACAAAATCCGGTACAAAAAGGACAACCACATCTCCCCGGAGGACAACCAGGCCCTGCTGGAATGCGCCCACAGCTGCTCGGAAATCGACCGGAAGCTGGAAGAAATTTACAGCCATGTGAAAAAATCCAAACAGGAACAGGAGAATATGAAATTATGAATCTGTTGGCAACCATCGCCGTGTGCTTCTTTGCGGGCATGGGCGCAGGACTGGGCACCGGCTTTGCCGGCATGAGTGCGGCGGCAGTGATCACCCCCATGCTGGTGACCTTCCTGAAAATGAATCCCTACGAGGCGGTGGGCATCGCCCTGGCCTCCGACGTGCTGGCCAGCGCCGTCAGTGCCTACACCTATGGGAAGAACAAGAACCTGGACGTCAGGAACGGCCTGGTGATGATGGTCACGGTGCTGGTGTTCACCATGGTGGGCAGTTGGGTATCCAGCCTGGTTTCCAGCAGCACCATGGGCAGCTTCTCTGTATTCATGACCATGCTGCTGGGCGTGAAATTCATCGTCAAGCCCGTGATGACCACCAAAGAGGCCATGGCCCAGGTGTCCCAGAGGAAGCGCCTTATCCAGAGCATTGTCTGCGGTGTGCTCATCGGCTTTATCTGCGGCTTTATCGGCGCAGGCGGCGGCATGATGATGCTGCTGATTCTCACCAGTGTCCTGGGCTACGAGCTGAAAACTGCTGTGGGTACCAGCGTGTTTATCATGGCCTTCACCGCCTTCACCGGCGCCGTCAGCCACTTTGTCATCGGCGGAGTCCCGGATTTCCTGGTGCTGGGCCTGTGCGTGCTCTTCACCCTCCTCTGGGCCCGCATCGCCGCCCGGATTGCCAACAAAGCCGAGCCCAAATTCCTCAACCGCGCCACCGGTGCAATCCTGATTGTCCTGGGCGCCGTGGTGCTGCTGGTGAATGCCATTACATAATGTGAAGTTCGACTCCCCCAAAGCCACCGGCTTTGGGGGAGTTTTTCTAGGCGCTCAGCACTGCATCCACCAGGTGGAAGCACTTGTAACCGTTTTCGTAGTACAGGGCAAAGGTTCCGGTGACGGTGATGCTGACGTCCACCTCCGGATAGGATTCTCCGTCAGGAAGAACATATTCAAGACCCTGGGCGCAGCAGCCGGTGGCATCGGCGATGATGCAGGCATAGTACAGCTTGTTGGTTTCCGGATTGGAAAGGCAGGCAGAGGTGCCGGCCATCTTTACCGTTTTGCCAACATAGCTGTCAGGGGATGCCAGCATATTGTACACCTCGGAGTAGACCATGGTGCTGCTTAGCTTTGTCAGATCAACCATGGCACCGGTGGGGGCGGTATTCTCAGATACAGCTGCTGTTGCGGCTTCCTGCACAGGGACTTCCGAAACCACGGGCTGGCTGATGGGCTCCTTGCCGCACCCGTTCAACAGAAGCAGCACAGCGGCAAATGTGATAAATAAGAAAGGTTTCATTGGCAAATGCCTCCTAAAATGGTACGAATCAGGCTGCACAGTCCAAATACCACAAGCTGAACAGCCACAATGGTGGAGCCAACGGGCGTACCTGCCAGAACGGAAACGAGAATCCCAATGGCGGCACACAGCACGGATGCGGCAGCGGAAAAAACGGTTACACTCAAAAAGCTCTTGCAAAGCCGCATAGCGGAAAGAGCCGGAAAAACAATCAATGCGGAAATCAACAGGGAGCCAACCAGATTCATGGCAAGCACAATGATAACCGCAACCACAACGGCAATCAGCAAATTGTAGCGCTCCGCCCTGACACCGGTGGCCCGGGCAAAATTCTCGTCAAAGGTAACGGCAAAGATTTTGTTGTAGAAAAGAACATAGATGGCGATTACCGCCAGGGAGATGGCAGCACACAGCCAAACCTCAGATTGGGAGAGCGTCAGAATGGAGGTGGAGCCGAAGAGGGTGCTGCAAACATCTCCGGACAGGTTGGATGAGGTGCCAAAGAGATTCATCATCAGATACCCCAGGGCAAGGGAACCGACGGAAATCATGGCAATGGCGCTGTCTCCCTTGATTTTGGCGTTTTGTCCGGTACGTAGCAGCAAAACGGCGCAGACGACGGTGATGACCATCACCAGGGGCATCTCGTTTTTGATTTGGAGTACGGCGGCAATGGACATGGCTCCAAAAGCAACATGGGAAAGCCCATCTCCGATGAAGGAGAAACGCTTGAGCACCAGCGTCACACCCAGCAGCGAGGAGCAGAGAGCAATCAGTATTCCAACCAACAGCGCATAGCGGACAAAGGGAAACGTCCAGTAAAGGGTGAGCTTTTCTGCCATCTGGCTCATGACACCTCACCTCCCTTCCGGGCGGCAAAGAGCCGCCCCTGGGGACTTTGCAGGTATTGGGCGGTTGTTCCGAAGAAGGTTGTGGGCCCAATATGCAAAATGTGGGTGGCGTACCGCAGGGCTGCCTCTATGTCGTGGGATACCATAATGACGGTGATACCCTCTTTACGGTTCAGGGATTCAATCAGCGCATACATCTGTGCGGTAACCTTCGGGTCAAGGCCGGAAACCGGTTCATCCAAAAGCAGCAATTTTTCGGTGGCACACAGCGCTCTTGCCAGCAGCACACGCTGCTGCTGGCCGCCGGAAAGCTCCCGGTAGCACCGTTGCGCCAGAGGGGTGATTTGCATTTTTTCCATGGCATTTGCGGCAAGCTGTCGTTCCTTGCAGCCGTAAAAGGGGTGCCAGCCGCACCGCCCCTGACATCCGGAGCGAACAATCTCGCTGACGGATGCGGGGAAGTCCATTTGAATGGCGGTCTGCTGAGGCAAATAGCCAATTTCGTTTTTCCTCAGCCCACTGCCGGTTAGAATTTTGCCGCTGCACGGCGGTTGCAGACCAAGAATGGTTTTCATCAGTGTGCTTTTCCCGGAGCCGTTCTCTCCGACGATACACAGGTAGTCCCCCGCTGACACGGAGAAATTCAAATCGGTCAGCACGGTTTTACCGTCATAGCCAACGCATAGATTCTGGCAGGTGAGCTGAGTCATGGCGGCGCCTCCTTAGCCCAATGCGTCCGTCAGCACATCCAGATTCTTTTCCATGACGGAAAGATAGGCTGTGCCCTGTGCCACATCCTTGGAGGTGGTGGACTGCATGGAGTCCAGTGCCAGAACCGATTGGTTTTTCTTGGCGGTGTTTTCCACAATGGTCTGTGCAATCTTGTGCCGCGCTCCCTCAATGGTCAGAATGCAGGGGAGTCCCAGCTCATCCAGCTTCTTTGCAAGGAAAAGGATGGTCTCAAAGCTGGCCTCACTTTCGGCGGAGCAGCCGGAGAAGGCGGCGTAATAGCGCAGACCGTAATCATCCGTCAGATAGCGGAAGGGGAAGCGGTCGCCGAACAAAAGGGTTTTGTATGTTGCGTTGTCCACTGCTTCCTGGTACTTCTCGTCCAGGGCGGACAGCTGCTTTTCATAGGCTTCGGCGTTGGCGGCATAGGCTTCCTTATTTTCTGGGTCGATGGCCTGTAGCGCCTGGGAAATGGCATCGCACAGTACCTGGGCGTTTTTCAGGGAGAGCCAGACGTGCTCATCCATTTCCTCTTCATGTTCTTCATGGTCATGTCCGGCCATGTGCTCGCAGACTTCCTCGCCGGTCATATCCGCAGGGAAGAAGGTAGGCCAGGAGGCCTCGGGGTCAACAATGGCATCAAAGCTCTCGTTGCTCATTCTCAGATGAAAATGCTCCGCAGCAGCCGGTGCAATCATGTGGTCGTTGAACTCAATATATGCCGGTGCGCCGGATGCAGGATCAACTGCCTCAAACCGATACATGGCGGCCTTTGTGCCGGTAGACCAGTTCTGGATGAAATAGCCGACATACCGATAATCGGAGCCAACCTTTTTCCCATCGGTGTAGGTAAATTCAATGTGGTCATCCTGGATGCTTACGCCGGAGATGTCGGTTCGATAGCCGGTCTGGTAGTAGGTCTTATATTCTGCGGCAGACATTTCACCGGATGCTGCCATGGCTTCAAAGGCCGCATCCAGGGTGCCGTCAAGGGCCAGGGGGTAGGCGGATTGCCAGCTGCCAGCCCAGTCGGAAAGGCTTCTGTTTTGCACCTGGCTGTCCTCAAAGGTGGAGACCTCCTTGCTGTGGTCATGGTGATGTTCCGCTTCCTGCATTCCCTCCACGGTTTCCTCCGCTTTTACGCTGTCGCCCAGCACCTCCAGCAGATTGATGACCTTCCTGCCCTTGTTGACGCTGTGCTTCAGGGCATCCTCCACCCAGCTGTCGGATTCACCGCCCACATAGATAAAGAGGTCGCAGGTGGCGATTTTAACAATGTCGTCTACCGTAGGCTGATAGCTGTGCAGGTCAACGCCGTTGTCCAGCAGCATGGTCACATCGGCATCGGGGAATTTGTCGCCGAGAATCTGGCGCACCCAGTCGTATTCCGGGAAGATGGTGGTGACGATGCTTAATTGCTTTGCGGCTTCCGCTTTGGCGGGAGCCACATTCCAGCACAGCACAGATGCAATGATTGCCAGGGCAAGAAATGCCGAAAATATTCTTTTCATAATAAAAAACCTCCGAATTTGTCTTCTGATTTTTGCAAAAATGGGCGCAAAAATACAAGGGTGACGGCATCGCCGACAGGCTCGTCCTCCAGGAAGACGAACCAATCACCCTTGCTTGACAGAATTTAATCCGAAAGTTTCACCTTGAGAGAAACCAGCGTGCACCGGGGGGCGGACAGGCGGCAGCCGACAAAAAGGAAGGGAAGGGGACGGCTTGCAGCCGCAGCCAATACTGCGGCAATGACGGCCAGTGCCAGTCCCTTCAGCACGGTGCGGCAAACATTGATTTGGCAGCAGATTTCGCAGCCGTCACCAACGCAGTCGTGGTTTGCCTCTGCGGCAATGAAGAAGGCGGAGGCGAGCACAATGAAAAGAATGGCTGCTGCCATTGCCATTGCCAACATCCGTTTCTGCTTTGCCATTGTGCGCACCTCCCTTTCTGTCCCGCCGCATTGCGGTGTGGTTTCTGATTTGCCTGCCATTATAATTGCAGAGATTCTATTTGTCAATATGAAAACGATTCTCAATTCTAAATATTTTAAGAAAAGAGTTTAACGATTTTGTGAACGGATAAGGTGCTGTGGTTAGGAAAAATGAAGCTTATTTCCCGAAAAAAGAACAGACCCGATTCTGTTTTCAGAGTCAGGTCTGCACTTATTATGGCTTAATAGGTAGCCGCCATATCCTTGTAGAATTGGTCCAGCTCCTGCTGGGTGTCGAAGGTGCATACATACATCTGGTTGGCCATGGCTCCGGACAGGGCATCGGGGATGCGGCCCCACATTTTCAGATGGTCCCGGTACTTCATGGTGATTTCGTAGTCGTCCAGCTTATAGTTTCTTCCGTCCCGGCGGCCATAGAAGGCGCAGAAGTGGTGGCGGCCGATGGGCTTGGTGTTGGTGTCGAAGCAAACCATATCCGCCCAGATTTTATATACGTCGGTCTCCTGGCTGTAGTTGTACATCTCCGGGGTGTAGCCGCCGGCGGGGCGCATATTGACCTCCAGGCCCAGAATGTCCCCCTTCTTACCCAGGCCCTCCTGGTCCTCGTTGAGGATGAAGAATTCCAGGTGGACAAACCGGCTGGTGACACCGAAGGCCTTGGCCGTCCGCATGCCCGCCTCCCGAATCCGCTGGGGCAGCTCCTTCACCAGGTAATACCGGGAGTCACCGTTCTCATTGACAATGTCCATAATGGACAGGGGGGTGATGTTGCCGCTTTCGAACAGGGGATTGCCCTGGGAGTCCAGAATGGCGTCGTAGGTCTGCACATAGCCGTTGACGTATTCCTCCATAATGTACACGGTGTCATCCTTGGACTGGATGAACCAGCGTACCTCGTCGTCGCTGCGCAGCTTATAGGTGTTGTTGGCCCCCACACCGTCGTCCGGCTTCACCACCACGGGATAGCCCACATAGCCCGCAAATTCCAGGGCATCCTCCAGTCCCTGAACAAGGTGGTACCGGGCGGTGGGAAGCCCGGCCTTGGCATAGTACTCCTTCATGGCGGACTTGAACTTGATTTTTGCCATGTCCGGCAGCTTGGGGCCGGTGGTGATGTTGAACTCGGTGCGCAGCCGGGCATCTCGGGTCAGCCAGTATTCGTTATTGGATTCCAGCCAGTCGATTTTTCCGTATTTGTAGGTAAAGAAGGCCACAGCCTTGAATACCTCGTCGTAATTTTCCAGGCAGGATACCTTGTAGTATTCATCCAGAGCATCCTTCAGCTCCTGCATCAGGTCCTCATAGGGGCAGTCGCCGATGCCCAGCACCCGCATTCCGTTGTTCTTCAGCTCCCGGCAGAAGCGCCAGTAGGTCATGGGAAAGTTGGGGGAGATAAAAATAAAATTCTTCATATCTTTCACTCTTTCATAATGGGGCACGGTGAAAAATCGGTGCTCATGGGTTCTCCGGCCATGGGGTCAGCCCAAAAGCCAGGGGAGATAGGTTTCTACCATTTTATACCACCAGGGCCAGTCGTGGTTCACGTCATAGCCCCAGTATTCAAATCGGGTGGGGATGCCCTTTTGGGCGCATACGGTGTCCAGCTTCCGGGTGCTCTCCAGCAGCACATCCTCCCAGGCACCCTGGCCGCAGACCACCAGGGACTTCTGGCGGCGGTACAGCTGCATCCAGGGATGGTCGTCAGGGATATTGGCAAGGTAGAACACCGGGCAGTTGTTGTATACCAAATCGTCGCAGTAGTCCCCGAAGAACTCCTTGTTGTCGTACAGGCCGGAGATGGCAAAGCAGCTGTCGAACAGGTCCGGGCGGCGGTAGTATAGGTTTGCCGCATGCATGGCCCCCATGGAGGCTCCGAAGGTCAGAATTCCCTGGTCAAAGCCGTTGCGCTCCCCGCTGAGGTGGCGGATATAGGGCACCAGCTCCTCCATAATGTAGTGAATCCAGCGCTCGTGATTCTCGATGCGCCAGCGGTTGTCCGCCCCCATGGCGGCCCAGGATTCGTTGTCGATGCTGTCGCAGGCGTACACCGTGCACCTGCCGGATTCTATCCAGGGGGCCCAGTGGTCTGCCATGCCGAAATTCTCAAAGTCGAAGAAGCGCCCTCCCTGACAGGGGAAGAAGAGGACGGGCTTACCGGCGTGGCCGTAAACCTTGAACTCCATATCCCGGTTCAGGTGGCTGCTGTAATGCTTGTAGTAGCGAATTTCCATACCAATCTCTTCTTTCTTACAGGCCCAGGCAGTCCATAAAGATGGGGATCTGCTGCTCCCAGGAGGCCTCGCAGTGGGAGCCGCCCGGCACAATCCGCAGCGTCACATTGACGTGCTTCACCATCAGCAGCTGGGCGGTGGAAATCAGGGCCTGGGCGCTGCCGGGGTGGTTGGCCAGCTCCAGCTCGCCGTAGTCCATATAGATGCAGGTGCCCCGGCGGAAGCGCCCCTTGGCCACCAACTCCAGCATCTGATCCGGCGCAACCCACAGGCTGGGGCTCAGACAGGCGGCCCGCTGGAACACGTCGTTGTAGGCGGCTGCCGCATACAGCGCCATCAATCCCCCCATGGAGGAACCGGCAACGATGGTGTTGCCCCGGTCGGGCAGGGTGCGGTAGCGCTGGTCAATATAGGGCTTCAGCTCCCCGACCATCCAGTTCATGTATACCCGGCCCTTGCCGGTGATTTTTCCCAGGGAGAGCTGGGAGAAGCTCACCGGGGAGTATTCCGCCAGCCGCCGGGAGCCTGCCTGGTTGCATTCCACCGCAACCACAATCAGCTCCTTGCCCCACTGGTCCAGATATCTGCCCATTCCCCAGGATTTTCCGAAGGCGGCATCCTCGTCGAAAAAGACGTTGTGTCCGTCGAACATGTACATCACCGGATAGCGCTTTTCCGGCTGCTCCTGATAGGATTCCGGCAGATACAGATAGCATTTGCGTGTGGCTGTGCCGGACAGCTGCGGGATGGTAATGTCCCATTTGCGAACCATGAAGCAGGTTCCCCTCTTCCTTTGTTCATTCTGTTAAATATGTAATGTATAGTATACCGAATGGAGGCGAGAATGTCAACGAAAAAACAAGATTTGTGCATGTGTTAAAACCATCCGCCCACAAGGGGCGGACGGTTCGTAGGAAATATACAAATTATAGAATTGAAATCTGTGTAATCTCACGGCTGCTTTTGGCAGCTGCCCCTTTGGGCAGAATGTCCAAGCATTTTGCCCGCCATCGGGACGTTTACAACTTGTGAAAAATCGGCTTCCGGCCCTGGAAGGTGCAGACGTAGCCGAAGATGTCCCCCAGGATTTCGGCGGCCTGGGCGCAGTACTGGCCCACCCGCTGGCAGGTATGTGCATCGGAGCCAATGGTGACAATCTGCCCGCCCAGCTCCCGGAAACGCCGGAAATAGTCCGCCGTGGGAAGATACCCTCCGCAGCGATCCACCCCGCTGGTGTTCATCTCCAGACCCTTGCCCTGGTCGGCCAGGGTGCGCAGAATTTCGTCGATAATCTCGGCGTGGTCAGCATAGGCCAGGGGGGTGTGCACCGGGCTGCCCTTGCCCTTGTGCAGATAGGTCATGTGGGCCAGCACATCATAATCGCCCCCGGCCCGGACACAGGCCAGCATCCCCTGGAAGTACTGCCGCTGGGCCTGGAAGACGGTTTTCCCCTCCCAATAGGGGGCAAAATAGACGTCCAAATCCTCCACGAAATGTACCGAGCCCAACACGAAGTCGTAGTCTCTCCGGGCAATGTCCCGGGCCATCTGCGCCTGGTTGTCGGGGTAGAGGCCGTATTCCATTCCCCGGCGGATTTTCACTTGGGTGGAGTGCAGGTGGTCATACTCCCGGCTGTAGTCTTCCTCGGTGAAAATCATGGGCTGCTCCTGGGCACCCCGGACATAGTCCATGTGGTCGGTGAAGCAGATTTCCCGCAGACCGGCCCGCTCGGCGGCCAAAACCATGGCCTGGCCGGAGTCGTGGCCGTCGAAGGAAACCCGGGAATGCATATGATAGTCAAACATGGTCAATTTCCTCCCAAAATTGTCGGAATGCCGTGGGCAGTGCTGCCTGGGTGCGGATTTCCTCTTCGGTGAGCCAGACAAAATCGCCGCCGCACTGCTGGGCCTCCAGATAATACCCCCTTAGGTTCCATTGAATATGGGTGAAGATGTGCTTCCGCTCCACCCGGCGTTCCGGCCCCCGGATGGGTACTCCCATTTCCCGGGCGGCCGCCATGGCCTCCTCCAGCTCCAGCTTCCCGGCCAGATTGGGAAACTCCCACAGCCCTGCCAGCAGACCCGTGTCCTCCCGGCGGCGCAGGGCATAGCGGTGGCCGCAGCGGAGGACGAGCACCGTCCTGTCCTCCTGCCGCTTTTCCCGCCGGGGGGAGCGGACAGGAAGGGCCGGAGCCGTTCCGTTTCGGCAGGCGACGCAGATTTCCCGGCAGGGGCACTGGCCGCATTGGGGCGGACGGTTGGGGCCGCAGAGGGTGGCCCCCAGCTCCATCAGGCTCTGGGTGAATTCCCCGGCATTGGGGGGATAGATGGCCGCCAGGGCGGTGCGAACCTTCTGCTTGGTTTGCGCCAGGTCGATGGGGGAGGCATCATCGGTGAGCCGGGCACAGACCCGGAGCACGTTGCCGTCCACCGCCGGGGTGGGCTGGCCGAAGGCAATGGAGCAGATTGCACCTGCGGTGTATTCCCCAATACCGGGAAGGGCCAGAACCGCCCCATAGTCCCTGGGAAAGACGCCGCCGTATTGGCTTACAATCACCTGGGCTGCCTTTTTCAGGTTCCGCACCCGGCTGTAGTAGCCCAGTCCCTCCCATAGCTTGTGGAGCTTCTGGTCGTCGCAGGCCGCCAGGGCCTGCACATTTGGAAGTTCTGCCAAAAACCGGGCATAATACCCCTTGACGGCCTCCACCCGGGTTTGCTGGAGCATAATTTCCGAAATCCAGATGTGGTAGGCGTCCCTGTCCTCCCGCCAGGGAAGGGTGCGCTTTTGGGCCTCGTACCAGGGCAGCAGCAGCCCGGGCAGCGCCGGGGGAAGCGTGTATGGATGCATAAAAACTCTGTCCTTTCGACAATCCTGAGGCCATTATAAGGGTACGGTGCCCCCTTGTCAAGGCAGGGGACCGCCGGAAATCACGGGCAGCTTTCCTGCCCATTGGAGGAATTGACCATGAAAAAACTGCTGCTTTTCTTTCTGCTGCTCTGGCTCCTGGGCCAGCATGCCGGGGCAGAGGAGGTGTCCTCGCCGACCTGTGTGAACAATTCCTCCGGCATTCCGGACCGGGGGGCGCTGTTCGACGGAGATGAAAAGCAGAGCCAGCAGCTGCCATCCGGAGCCTCGGTGACCTTCAGCGCCCGGGATGGGGTGGCGGGCATCTATCTGGTGTTTGACCTGCCCTATGGGGCAGTGACCCTGGTGGAGGGTACCCGGACCCAGCGGGTGGATACCGGTGGATTGCTCCACTGCTATCTGGATGTCCGGGATTGCCTGGGCCATGCCCCCCGGACGGTGACCCTTCGCTTCTGCTCCGGGGAGGCCCGGCTGAACGAGCTGCGGATTTTTTCTCCCGGCCCCCTGCCGGAGTGGGTGCAGCGCTGGGAGAAAATCCCCACGGGGGAGACAGATTTGCTGCTGCTCAGTGCCCACGGGGACGACGAGCAGCTGTTCTTTGCCGGGTTGCTCCCCTGGTACGCCGCAGAGCAGGGGAAGCGGGTTCAGGTGGTCTACCTCACCGACCATCGGAACCTGGTATCCTACCGGGTGCACGAGATGCTGAACGGCCTCTGGGCAGTGGGGGTGCGGGACTACCCTGTCTTCGGCCCTCTTCCGGACTACTACACCTTCAGCCGGGAGGCGGCCTACGATTACTACCGGACCCAGGGCTATTCCCGGCAGTCAATCCTGGCCTTTGTGGTGGAGCAGCTGCGCCGCTGCCGCCCTCTTGTAGCTGTGGGCCACGACACCGAAGGGGAGTATGGCCATGGGATGCACCAGCTTGCGGCCCAGGTGCTGATGCAGGGAGTGGAGGCAGCCGGAGAGCCGGAGGCGTTTCCGGAATCGGCTGCCCGGTACGGTACCTATCAGGTACCCAAAACCTACCTCCACCTGTACGGTGAGAACCCCATCATTATGAACTGGGACATTCCCCTGACACGCTTTCCGGGGAAAACCGCCTATCAGGTTACCCGGGACCTGGGCTTTGCGGCCCATGAAAGCCAGTGGGAGGACTTCGCCTGGTACTTCCAGGGGGCCGACCGGGCAGATGAGGTGGAAGCCTATAGCCCCTGCCGCTATGGCCTCTACCGGAGCACCGTAGGCCCGGATACTCTGGCCGGAGATTTTTTCCAGAACCTGCCCCGGGAACCGGTGCCCTCCGTCCCACCGCCCAGCCAGGCTCCCCGGCCCAGACAGCCCGCCGCCGACCCGGGCCGGAATGCCCGGGAGGCCTGGCCGGCCATCCCCGCCGCCGGTACCGCCGCCCTGACCGCCGCAGCCGCCTACAGCGCCGCCAAAAGGCGCAAAGAAAATTTTTAATGGTTTTTCAAAAAAACACTTGCATTTTGCCAGGCTATGTGCTATTATATTCCAGCACTCAGCGATGCGGTGTATGCGCCAGTAGCTCAGCTGGATAGAGTGACTGACTACGAATCAGTAGGTCGGGGGTTCGAGTCCCTTCTGGCGTACCAAGCGGGTCATCCGAAAGGATGGCCCGCTTTCTTTATAGAAATTGTGAAGATTGCCAGATTGGCTTGAATTTGGGGAAAAATTCAAGCTGCCGGTTGATTTTCTTTGAGAAATTGCATATAATCAGCGGAGAATACCCATACCGAAAGATGAAAGGAGTAATCCCCTTGAAAGAAGAACTTGGAAAATTGACGGAGCAGGTGGTGCGCAGCGGGCAGGCGGTGCTTAGTGGGCTGAAGTCGGAGACGGATAAGCTCATTGACGAAGCCGTTTCCCTGACGGACGACAAGAAAAAGAGAGTTTGGTCCGGCTGCGATACCATCCGCCTGGCCCAGGCGCCGGAGACGGTGGTGCCCGGGTGCATCGTGCTGGAGGGGGGCTCCTTCCGGGGCTGCTACACCTCCGGAGTGCTGGACGTGCTGATGGAAAACGGTGTGAATTTGCAGACCACCATCGGCACCTCTGCCGGTGCCCTGAATGGCTATAACTATGTGGCCGGAGAAATCGGCCGGGCGGCAAAAATCAACCTGGGTTACCGCCATGACAAGCGCTACATCGGCCCGGTAAGCCTGGCCAAAAATCGGGGCGTGGTGGGCTTTGACTTCCTGCTCCAGGAAATCGAAGACGAGATTCCCTTCAATCGGGAGCGCTATGAGGACCCCAGCCGCCGCTTCCTGGTGACGGTGACCAACTGCGAAACCGGCCAGTGCGTCTACTGCGAGAAGGGGGTAACCCCGGATTTCCAGAAGGCGGTACAGGCCAGCGCCTCCATGCCCTTCGCCGCTGAGATGGTGGAGGTGGACGGCATGTCCTGCCTGGACGGGGGCTGCGCCGTAAAGATTCCCTACCGCTGGGCCATGGATAACGGCTTCCAGAAGATACTGGTTATCCGCACCCGGCCCCAGTATTTCCGCCGCCCCCCGGAGAGCAAACGGTTCAGGGAGCTTACCGAGCGGTTTTACCGCAACTATCCCAACCTGGTGGAGAAGCTGAACACCCAGGCCCTGCAATACAACACCGCCTGCGACGAGCTGGAGGCGCTGCAGGAGCAGGGCCGACTGATGATGCTCTGCCCCTCCGGCTCCATCAGCATTTCCACCCTGGAAGGGGACATGGAGAAGCTGGGAGCCCTGTATCTGTTGGGCCGGTGTGATGCCACCATCGCCCTGCCCAAAATCAAAGAATACCTGGGAATGGAAGCATAAAAGCAAAAGGGACGCATTCCAATGGATGGGATGCGTCCCTTATTTCAATCTCAGAAAAAAGCTGCCGATTTCGGCAGCTTTTTTGTATATCAGGCGATTTTTGCCTTGGCCTGTGCAATCATGCTGACGCATTCCCGGGCGATTTCCTTGTCGCTCTCGGTCAGGTTCAGCAGGGGAGCACGAACGCCGCCGATGTCGGGGCCGCCGGAGAGGCGGAGGATTTCCTTAATCATGGCGTACATATTGCCCTTGCCGGAGCACATCTTATAGATAATCCGGTTGGCATCCAGCTGAAGCTCCCGGGCCAGGGCCAGGTTCTCACCCTTGGAGGCCAGCTCAAAAATCTTCAGGTACAGCTCGGGCATAGCGCCGTAGGTGCCGCCGATGCCGCCGGTGGCCCCGGCCACGATGCCGCTGAGCAGCTGCTCGTCCGGGCCGTTGAAGGCGATGGCACCGCCGGAAATCCACTTCTCAATATCCTCAATGGGCATGCTGGAGTTCTTCACGCCGATGCACCGGGGATTTTCCAGCATAGTTGCCAGCAGACCGGGGTTCAGGGCCACACCGGCCAGCTGGGGGATGTTGTAGATGATGAAGTCGGTATTGGGAGCGGCGGAGGAGATGTCATTCCAGTATTTTGCAATGGCAGCATCCGGCAGGTGGAAGTAGATGGGAGGAATGGAGGCAATGGCATCCACACCCACGCTCTCGGCGTGGGCAGCCAGCTCCATGGAGTCCTTGGTGTTGTTGCAGGCCACATGGGCGATGACGGTGAGCTTGCCCTTGGCCACGGCCATGACGTTCTCCAGCAGCAGCTTCCGCTCGGCTACGGTCTGATAGATGCACTCGCCGGAGGAGCCGCCCACATACAGGCCCTTCACGCCCTTGGCGATGTAGTATTCGGTAAGCTCCCGGACAGCCTTGGGGGAGATGTCGCCCTTCTCGTCGTAGCAGGCGTAGAAGGCGGGGATAATGCCAGCGTATTTGCTGTAATCTTTCATGTTTCTGCTCCTTTATCAGTCATAAACTTTGATTTTGAACACAACCCGGGTGTAGGGCTTTCCGCTTTCACCCACAGGCAGCTTCAGGCGGTGGGCATCCCCGGGGAAGACAATCAGGAAATTTCCGGGGCGAAGCACCACGGTTTGCTCGCCGGTTCCGGTGTAGCCGTAAAAGTCCCCGCGGTGCTCGGTCAGGGTCAGGGTGTCGGGGTGGGCAATCTCCACCCGCTCCTGCCCCTGGGTCACTACCTGGATGTCCAGATATTGCCGGTGGGCCTCGAAGAAGGTTTCTTCCTCCGGCACGGTTTCCAGATGGAATTTGGTGACAAACAGGTTCTCCCCGTCCAGCAGGGTTTTCTCCGTGGCGGCCTGCTCCAGAAATTCCGGGGTCAGGCAGTCCAGGGCTTTGTCCAGCTCCGGATGGATGCCATAATATTCTGCCTTATTTTGGATATTTGCGACAATCATTTTATCACTCCTTGCCAAAAAGTAAATGGACAATTTGGCGAAATAAACGGATTATCCCTTCACAGCGCCCATGGTGATGCCCTTGGTGAAGTACTTCTGGAAGACCAGGAACACGATAATGATGGGTACGGAGGCCAGGGCACAGCCAGCCATCAGCAGACCGAAGTCGATGGAGTTCTCGCCCTGCATGGTGGCAATACCCAGGGAGATGGTCAGGTTCTTGGTGGAGGTCAGCATAATCAGCTGCATGAAGTAGTCATTCCAGGAGTTGATGAAGGTGAAGATGGCGCAGGCACCCACACCGGGCTTAATCATGGGGAACATCACATCGGTGAAGGTTCTCCACTCACTGGCACCGTCAATGCGGCAGGCCTCGGTCATTTCGGTGGGGATGCCCTCTGCAAACTGCTTCAGCAGGAACACGCCGAAGGGCCAGCCCACAATGGGGAAGATAACCGCCCAGATGGTGTCGTACAGGTGCAGGGAGGACATTTCCCGCAGCAGCGGAATGAGGATAACCTGCTTGGGCAGGGCCATGGCGCAGACAATCAGGGTGAAGATAAGGGTTCTGCCATAGAAGCGCTTCTTCGCCAGGGCGTAACCGGCCATGGCAGCGGTGAGGCAGGTCAGCAGCATGGACACCACAGCCATGAACACGGTGTTCACCAGCCAGCGGATGGCAGCCGGGCCGGTGGGACCGGCGATGCCGAACAGCTCGAACAGGGGAGCGGAGCGCTTGCCCATCAGGTTCTGGTAGTTATCCAGCACCCACTTGCTGGGAATCCAAACCGGGGTGGAGGAGATGATTTCCTTCTTCACCTTGAAAGAGCCGGTGATAATCCAGTACAGGGGGAAGGTGAACAGGAGGGCAAAGATGCACACAATGATCCAGGAGGCGATGGAAGCGGCCCGCTTATTGCGCTTTCTTTTTTCAATGGGATTTGTAGTAGCCATATTTCGTTCCCTCCTTACTTTTCTTTGCCCATGCGGAACTGGACAGCGGAAAGAATTGCAATGATGATTGCCAGAATCACGCCCATGGCGTTGCCGTAGCCATACCTGTACTGCTTGAAGGCGTTATAATAGATGTAGTACATGATGGTCATGGTGCTGTTCTTGGGGCCGCCGGAGGTCAACAGCTGAATCAGTGCGAAGCACTGGAAGGAGTTGATGGTGGTAATCACCAGGATGTACAGGGTGGTGGGCATCATCTGCGGCCACTTGATTTTCCAGAAAGCCTGGGTCTCGGTGGCACCGTCCACATGGGCGGCCTCTACCAGGGATTTGTCCACGTTATCCAGAGCGGATACATACAGCACAATGGGCTGACCTACGGAGGTGGTCAGCAGAATCAGGATAATGCAGCCCAGGGCGTACTTGGGATCGCCCAGCCAGTTGACGTTCTTGTCCAGCAAGCCAACGCCCTTGCCCAGATAGTTGAGGATGCCGTAGTAGTTGTTGAACATCCACTTCCAAACCATGGTAACGGCAACGGAACCGGTAACAACGGGCAGATAGAAAATGCAGCGGAAAGCGGAGGTGGCGGCAACGGGCATCTTGCTGATGAGGGTTGCAATCCACAGGGAGAAGGCGCAGGTAACAGGCACGGACACCACAACGATAATCAGGGTGTTTGTCAGTGCCTTCCAGAACACCGGGTCGTTGAACAGGTCAACATAGTTCTGGAAGCCGATAAAGATGTCTTCCCGGTTCATGGTGGCATCGAAGAAGCTGGTGTAGACGCACATGAACATGGGGTAAACCACGAAGCCCACGAAGAACAGCAGGAAGGGAAGCATGAACAGATAACCGGCAATGTTTTCCTGCATCACCAGCCGGTGGGTTTTCTTGCTTACGGAAATGGTTTTTTCAGGCAATGGAGTATCCTCCTCTCGAATTTCGGCGTACCAAGGCAACAGGCGCTGCGGCTGGGACGGTTTTTCAGCCACACCGCCTGCTGCCTTGTGGTGGGAATGGGAACGCCCCCTCCCCTACCCAGGGAAGGGGGCGTAGTAGGTTTGGATTACTTGGCAGCTGCGTTGGAAGCGTCCTGAGCGGCAGTCATTTCAGCCAGGATGGCATCCACGGAGCCGTCGGTGTCCATAACACGCTGCAGCATATTCCACCACTCGGTACGGGCAGTGGTCCAGCCCAGGGTGATCTGGTAGTAGTCACCCATCAGGGGGCTCAGCAGGGAGTACTCAGCAAAGTACTCGTTGGGAGCGAAGCCTTCCAGGTCACGGACAGGAGCGAAGGAAGTAGCGGTAACAGCCTTGGCGTACTGGTCATTGTCCTGGGTCATGAACTTGATGAAGGTCTTGGCAGCCTCAATCTTAGCCTCGTCGCCGTTGTTGAACACGCCGAAGCCCCAGATGCCGCCCTGCAGGGAGGGAGTGGTGTCGGAGGGGAAGGCCATGGGCAGAACGTCGAAGCTCAGAGCGTCGGCATTGTTGATTTCAGCGCCGATGTTCCAGCAGAAGGCCATCTGGAAGGTGCCGTTGACAAAGTTCTGGATTTCGTCGCCTGCAACGATGGAGGGGTCGAAGTTGATGCCCTGCTGGTTGTACAGACGGGACAGGCCGGTGGCGTTCTCGGTGGAAGCGTAGGTGTAAGCGGTGTGCTCAGCGTTGGCATAGGTGCCGCCGCCGACGTTGGTCACCAGAGCACGGGTGCCCTGGTCGCCGCCCTGGCCGCCGCAGTAGATGCAGCCAACATACTCGTAGCCGGCATCATAGACAGCCTGAACAGCCTTGAAGAAGTCATCAACAGAGTTCCAGGTGTGGGTCTCTTCGTTCAGGTACTGCAGAGCATCGGCCTCGGCGAACACGTCCCGGTTGATGGCCATGCAGTGAGCGATCATGCACACGGGCATCTCGTACACTTCGCCGTTGGCGCTGGTGCAGGAGTCAACCACGCTGGCGTAGGTGCCTTCGGGAATCAGGTCGGCCAGGTCAACCATCAGACCCTTGGCGCCCCAGTTGGCGATCAGACGCTCGGGGCCTTCCATGATGACATCGGGAGCCTGCTTGCCTTCGATGGCGGTGTTCACCTTGTCGTCACCGTTGGTGTAGTCCAGGTATTCCACATTGACCTTGATTTCGGGATGGGCAGCGTGGAAGTCAGCCAGCAGGTCGGAGACAGTGGCCTCGTCCACCCACTTGCCGATGGGGTAGGTCCACAGGGAGATTTCGGTCACGTCGGCAGCGCTGGCGGTGAAAACACACAGGCTCATCACCATGGCGACGGACAGCAGGATTGCGAGCAGCTTTTTCATAAGTATCCTCCTAGTTGGTTTGTTTTGTTGGATTCGCGTAATTCACGCGACCTGACTTGCCTTTATCTTAGCCAAGGTGTACAGAAAAGTCAAGGGGTTGACGTGAAAAATATTTTCAAAACAGGCTTTTTTTGGAAAACTTCGGCATTTCACACAAAATTCAAGGCATTCTGCCCGGCTGCTTCCCGGTTGACTTTGGGGAGTATTCACAACAAGTTTAGGGAAGTTTCGGAACTCTTATGAAAACGAATTTTCAAAAACCAAAAAAGATGAAAATCCCCTCTCCGGCCCGTCGAGGCGGGGAGAGGGGAGGGGAGAATCAGACGTGCTTTGCCGACAGGGCATGGGCAATGCGGTTGCGGCTGTCCTTGGCGCTTTCCAGATCCTTCCGGGTAAACTCGGAAAAGAGGACGTCAACCAGATACATTTGGGCAATTCTGGCCGGGATGGAGCCGCTTTGCAGGGGGTTTTCGTTGGCCCCGCATTGCAGCACAATGTCTGCCAGAGCGGCACCGGGGGAATTGGGGAACCGGGTGACCAGAATCACCTTCGCCCCCCGTTCCCGGACGGATTTCAGAGTGTCCAGCATGGCCAGGGTAGAGCCGGAGTAGGAGAAGAACAGCACCGCATCCGTGGGCTCCATCAGCACCGCCGCCATGGCCTGCATATGGGAATCGCTAACCGGCCGGAACTTGCTGCTGATGGTGGAGAACAGATGGGCCGCCTCGGCGGCAATCAGCATGGAGCCGCCCTGGCCCATGCAGTATACGCTGGTGCTGCTCCGGAGAATGGCGGCGGCATGGGCCACAGCCTGGAGGTTCAGCACCTCCCGGGTCTGGTTCATGGCGGTGACACTGGCGTTCAGGAGCTTCCGGCTGATGGTCTCCAGGTCGTCCTCTTGGGTGATTTCCCCGGAGAGGGGATTGTCCTCCAGCCGCCCTACAGAGGCATTGGCGATGGCAATCTTGAAGTCCGGATAGCCCTTGTAGCCAAGTCTGCGGCAGAAGCGGGACACCGTGGCATCGGCCACGGCGCAGGCACTGGCCAATTCGGAGATGGACATCCTGGAAATGCTGTTCTGGGCAGACAGAATGTAGTCGGCCAGCTTTTTTTCCGATGCGGTGAAGGTATAGTATTCACTTCCGATGTGCACAAATACACTGGGTTGGGATTCCACAGGTACACCCCCTTGTTATCTTTTTTGAAATGGAAGCTGCCATCATTCTTCGGCGGTCAGCTGCTTGAGCATGATGTCGGTCATAATCAGCATTCTGGGCAGGTGGAAGGGGCCCTTGAAGGTGGAGCCCTTGGTGCTGGGCATGGTGGGCAGACCGTCCCGGCGGAGATAGCCGTACCACTCGCCGTACTGGGGGTCGGAGAAGTGGGCCTTGGCGTAGTCCAGGGTCTTGAAATACCAATCCAGGTATTCCTCCTTGCCGGTATCCCGGTAGAGCATCAGGGAGGAGATGAGAATCTCGTTATGGGGCCACCACAGCTTCATGTCGTGCTCGTAGGCCTCGGGGGGATTGCCCAGGGCATCGACGAAGTACAGCAGTCCGCCGTATTCCTTGTCCCAACCGGCGTGGATAGCCCAGTTGAAAATCTGCTCGGCCTTGGCAACCAATTCCTTGTCGCCGGTGCGCCGGGCATGCTCCAGCATAAACCACACGCCCTCGATGTCGTGGCCGGGGTTGACGATGCGGCCCTCGGTGTATTCCAGGTTGGCCTCGCCGTTGGGGCCCACGTTCTCCAGAATGCAGTGGAGCTCGGGGTGGTAGTTGTATTTGAAAATCTCGTCCACGCAGCCCTGGGCCCGCTGCTCATACAGTTCCTTCTTCTCCGGGTCCACCCGCATCATCACGGTCAGGACGTTCAGGAAAATCATGGGCAGGCCGAAGGAGCGGCCGGTTCTGGTTTCGGGGATGGTCTTGGGGCCCAAGCCGGTGGGGTCGGGCATTCCGTGCCACAGGTTCCAGTACATCTCGCAGGCTTCCCGGGCCCGGGTCAGGCACTCTTTTTCGCCGGTGACGCCGTAGTATTCGGCATTGGCCAGGGCGTAGAAGGCCTCGGAGTAGAAATACCGCCGCTGCCGCAGGGGCTTGCCGTCCTTGGTGACGGTGAAGTACATCCGGTTACCGGCCTGGCGGTTGATGCAGTACTTTTCCATGAAGTCCAGGCAGCTCTTGGAGGCATCCAGCCACTCCTGCTTTGCTCCATACACATGGCACAGATAGGCGAACATCCAGGCGCACCGGCCCTGCATCCACACGCTCTTGTCGGTGGAATAGACCTTTCCGTAGCGGTCCAGGCAGGTATACACGCCGCCGAATTCGGGGTCCATGCCGTTTTTCAGCCAGAAGCTGACGCAGCGCTCCAGCTCCTGCTCAGTCCACTGCTTGGCTTGCAGCAGTTTTTCTTTGTTCATATTGTTTCCTCCTTTGAAAATTTGGCAGCCTTTTTTTACCTTTTTCAATAGTAGCATTATCCTAATCATTTTTCAAGTAGAATTTTCAAAAAAGCTAGTGACAGAAAAACATTTTCATGTTACAATTTCATTATCTCCCATTTATATGAAAGAGGTGCATTTATCGTGAAATTTCTTGGAGTCAACATTTCAGTTCAGAACAGTCCCGAGCTGGATCCGGAATTCATCCCGCTGCATCTGTTCAACAAGGCCTTCCTGGCAGATGCCAAAAAGCCGGTATCCATTGCTGTGGAGCGGGCCAAGGGCGAAATGGCCTGCTGCCATACCTTCATCCACGGTACCCCCGAGATGAAGGCGGCGGATTGCTTCTACATCGACCGGCTGGTGAAATTCCTGCTGTGGATGAAGGGCGGCTTCCGCATCTATGTCAGCGGCGATGAGATGATTTATGACTATCTGCGCAGCATCTACTGCGCCGGCGGCAAGCAGGAATTCGACTGGGACTATATGGCAAACGTCTTTGAGCATCCCTTCGAGATTCTGCTGGTGGATGCCGTGCCCGAGAGCAAGGACGCCCCCCAGAAGATTGGCGGCCATTTCGAGGGCTGCCGCATCGGCTTTGATGCCGGCGGCTCCGACCGGAAGGTTTCCGCCGTTATCGACGGCGAGACGGTGTATTCCGAAGAGGTGGTCTGGTTCCCCAAGACCAATGCCGACCCCGATTATCATTACAACGGCATTGTAGAGGCCCTCAAGTCCGCCGCCTCCCATATGCCCCGGGTGGATGCCGTGGGCGTATCCTCCGCCGGTGTGTTCATCAACAACCGCACCATGAATGCCTCTTTGTTCCTGAAGGTTCCCCAGGAGCTGTATGACAAGAAGGTGAAGGATATCTATATCCGGGCCATCACCGATACCTTCGGCGACGTTCCCTACAGCGTGGTCAACGACGGCGACGTGTCCGCTCTGGCCGGTGCCATCAGCCTGGGCAAGAACAATATGCTGGGCATCGCCATGGGCACCAGCGAGGCCGTGGGCTTTGTGGACGGCAACGGCTGCATCACCGGCTGGCTCAACGAGCTGGCCTTCTGCCCGGTGGATGCCTCCCCCAAGGCCATGCAGGACGAGTGGTCCAAGGATATCGGCGTGGGCTGCAAATATTTCTCCCAGGATGCTGTGATTAAGCTGGCCCCCGCTGCCGGAATCCGGCTGGAGGAGAGCCTGTCTCCCGCCGAAAAGCTGAAGAAGGTCCAGGGCCTTATGGAGCAGGGCGACCCCAGAGCCGCCGCCATCTATCGGAGCATCGGCACCTATCTGGCCCACACCTTCGCCCTGTACCATGATTTCTACGGCTTTGAATATGTGTTGCTGCTGGGCCGGGTGATGTCCGGCAAGGGCGGCGATTTGCTGCTGGAGACCTACAACAAGGTGATGGAAGGCGAGTATCCCGAGCTTGCCAAGGTGATTCATGTGGCCCTGCCGGACGAGAAGTTCCGCCGGGTGGGTCAGTCCGCCATCGCTGCCTCCCTGCCGGAGATGAAAAAATAAAAGAGGTTGCATAAATGAAAAAGCATATTGTCTGTTTTGGTGATTCCAATACCCACGGCTACTGCGCCGACCCCACCGATACCGTCACCGGCGGTGCCCGGTTTGACGAGACGGAGCGCTGGACCTGCCTGCTCCAGCAGAAGCTGGGCGAGGAGTATCTGGTGCTGGAAGAGGGCCTGTCCGGCCGCACCACCGTGTTCCCTGATGCCCTCCATGAGAGTATGGATGGCCTGGGGGTTATCTACTCCACCCTGATGTGCCACGAGCCGGTGGACCTGCTGGTAATCATGCTGGGCACCAACGACACCAAGGAGCGCCTGGGTGTCAACGCCGCCTGCATTGCCATCGGCATGGAGCGGCTGGTGCGCAAGGCCCAGAGCGTGATGTGCTGGGCCAAGGAGCCCAATATCCTCATTGTCTGCCCGCCCCACATCCTCAAGGAGATGTATGACAATCCCTGCGGCGTGCCCATGGGCAACGGCTGCGTGGAGAAGTCCCGGGAGCTGTCCGGCTATCTCCGGGAAACCGCAAAGATGCTGGGAGCCGCCTTCCTGGATGCCCAGGAGTTTGCGGAGTTCAACCGGGTGGACGGTATGCACCTGACCGCCAAGGGTCACCGGGCAATGGCGGAGAAGCTGAGCCAGGTGATTCCGGAACTTCTGTAATGGGCCGCTCCATTTTCCGCCCGGAAGGGCCGGTATGGAACATCTGCAACACCATCACCGATACCCTGCTGCTCAGCGGCCTCTGGTGCCTGTGCAGCCTGCCCCTGGTGACTCTGGGGGCAGCCACCACGGCGCTGTATGATGCGGCGGTGCACGGCATCCGCTGCCGGGAGGCGGGGACGTATAAGCGGTTTTTCCGCACCTTCAAGGCGGAGTTCAAGACCTCGGTGCCGGTGACACTGGTGTGGGGCGGTGTGTGCCTGTTTGCCGTGTATGTGCTGGCCCTGCTGGACGAGGCCGCCGCAGAAAGCACCCAGGCCGCCCTGATGGCCGGGGGCTATCGGGCGCTGCTGGCGCTGCCCATGTGCGTGTTTGCCTGGTCGTGTATGCTGCTGTCCCGGTTTACCTACCGCTTCCGGGAGCTCACCGGCAACGCCCTGCGGTTTCTTCCGGCCCACCTTCTGCCCTCTGTGGCCGTGGCGGCCATGACCTGGGCGGTTTGCTGGTATGCGGCACGCTACCCCATTGGCCTGTTCTTTGCCCCGGGGGTTCTGGCCATCGGCTGGTCCTTGGCGGCGGAGCCTGTTTTCAAGAAATACGGCGGCGCTGTACTGCCGGAAAAGAGTAAGAAGGAGTAAATGTCATGTTTTATTGCAATGCCAGAATCTATGGCCAGGATTTCCAGTTCCACATGGGTGCCTTTGAGGTAAAGGACGGTGTGTTCGGCCAGGTGCTGCCGGAGAATGTTCCGGCGGATGCCATTGACCTCCAGGGGGCAACGGTGATTCCCGGCCTGATTGATGTCCACAGCCACGGCAATTCCGGAGCGGACTTCTCCGACGGAGATTACCAGGGCTTAAAGAAAATGGCCGCATTCTATGCCTCCTGCGGCGTTACTTCCTTTGCCCCCGCCTCCATGACCCTGCCCTATGACGTGCTGGAAAAGGCCTTTGCCACCGCTGTCCGGCTGAAAAATGAGCAGCCCGAGGGCTGTGCCGTCCTCCGGGGCATCCAGATGGAAGGCCCCTACTTCTCTTATAAAAAGAGAGGCGCTCAGAACCCGGACTATTTGAAGGACCCGGATTTTGAGGGCTTCCGGCAGCTGTTCGAGGGCTGCGGCGGCCTGGTGACCATTGTGGACGTGGCTCCCGAGCTGCCCGGGGCAGCGGAGTTCACCGCCCGGGCCAGCAAGCTGTGCACCGTGTCCGTGGCCCACACCGACTCCGACTATGACCACGCAAAGGCCGTCTTCGATGCCGGTGCCACCCACCTGACCCACCTGTACAACGCCATGCCCGGCATCAACCACCGGAACCCCGGCGTGATTCCCGCCGCAGTGGAGAATCCCAACGTCCGGGCCGAAATCATCTGCGACGGCTACCACATCCATCCCGCCGCTGTCCGTCTGGCTTTCTCCATGTTCGGCGGAGAGCGGATGGTGCTGATTTCCGATTCCGGCCGCTGTGCCGGTCTGCCCGAGGGCAGCAAGTTCACCCTGGGCGGCCAGGATGCATGGCTGCGGGACGGCGTGGGGCGTCTGGCAGACGGCACCATCTCCTGCTCTGCCGCCAACCTGTGGGGCTGCATGACCAATGTGCTGCGCTGGAACATCCCCGAGGAGGATGCCGTCCGGGCAGCTACCTGGAATCCTGCCTGCGCCATCGGCGCAGAAAAGGCCGTCGGCTCCATTGCTCCGGGCAAGGTGGCAGACTTCATCATCACCAATTCCGACTACAGCGAAAAGCGGGTTTTCCTGGCAGGTAAGGAAATTTAACCCCACGCTTATAACAAAACAGCGCCGCAGCTCAGCTGCGGCGCATTGTTGTGCAGATTTACTTCTTGGGCTTCAGGGCAATGGGCATTTCCTTCAGCACCACTGCCGTCCGGGCGGGGAGGTAGAGCTTGACAATGGAATTCCCCTGGCTGTCCACCTGGGCGGTGTATTTCATGTGGGCAATCAGGTCGTTGCCGCCGTATTTGCCGTCGTCGGAGCACAGGGCCACCTGATAGTCGGCGATGGCGGGCAGGGAGATTTCTACATCGGTATAGGAATTGCAGGGGCTGAAATTGAAGGCGAAGAGCAGCCCCTTGCGGTAGAAGGCGATGACCTGACGGCCGGAGTCAATCAGCCGCAGGTTGCCCATTTGCATGGAGAACAAATCCACATCCTTGGCCAGATGAATCATGTCCTCGTCGAACTGGCCCAGCCATTCGTACTTCAGCAGCCCATTGTCCCGCAGGCTCCACTGGCGGCGGCAGTAGTGGAAGCTCCAGCCGTTGCCCTCCCGGGGGAAGTCAATCCACTCCGGATGGCCGAATTCGTTGCCCATGAAGTTCAGATACGCCTCGCCGCCGCCGGCCAGGGTAAACAGGCGAATCATCTTGTGCAGGGCAATGGCACGGTCGATTACCGGGTTGTGGGTGCTCTTTTCCATGTCGGTGTACATGGCGGCATCGGCCAGACGGAAAATCAGGGTCTTGTCGCCCACCAGCGCCTGGTCGTGGCTCTCCACATAGGCCACGGTGCCCTCGCCGGGACGGCGCATACACATCTCGCACCACATCTTGAAGATGTCCCAGTTTTCGTCCTTCTGCTCCTTGACGGTGCGCACCCACATATCCGGCAGACCCATGCCCAGACGATAGTCAAAGCCAATGCCGCCGTCGCTGATGGGCAGGCACATACCGGGCATACCGGACATATCCTCGGCAATGGTAATGGCCTGGGGATTCACCTGACGAATCAGCTCATTGGCCAGCTGCAAATAGGTGATGGCCTCGGTATGGGTGTTGTAGGAGAAATACTTGTCATTGGTGTTGAAGTCCGTGCCCAGGCCATGGTCGTGGTAGAGCATGGAGGTAACGCCGTCGAAGCGGAAGCCGTCGAAATGGTACTCCGTCATCCAGAATTTCAGATTGCTCAGCAGGAAGTGGAGCACGCCGGTCTTGCCGTAGTCGAAGCACTTGGTGCCCCAGGCCGGGTGGTCTCCCTTTGCTCCATCGTGGAAGAACTGCCATGTGGTGCCGTCAAACATGTTGATGCCCTCAACGGTATTCTTCACGGCGTGGGAATGGACCACGTCCAGCAGCACCCGAATGCCCATGGCGTGGGCGGTGTTGACCAGGTATTTCAGGTCCTCGGGTCTGCCGAACCAGCTGGAGGCGGCAAAGAAATTGGATACCTGATAGCCGAAGCTGCCGTAATAGGGGTGCTCCATAATGGCCATCAGCTGCACGGTGTTGTAGCCGGCTTTCTGAATCCGGGGCAGGATTTTGTCCGCAAATTCCCGGTAGGTGCCGATTTTCCCCTCCTCCTGGGCCATGCCCACATGGGCCTCATAGATGAACAGGGATTTCTCCCCCCGGAAGTTCTGGTCCGTCCAGGCAAACTGCTTCCGGTCATCCACCACCTCGGCATTGAAGCTGACGGTCTTCTTATCCTGGACTACCCGGCGGGCATACAGGGGGATGTGCTCGGTGCGGGTCATGTTGGCATCCACCACGGTTTTCACCCGGCAGCCATCCCACAGAGCATCGTCGCCGGGGAGGAAGATTTCCCAGTTTCCGTTGCCCAGGGGGGTCAGGGGGTGACTGGTGCGGTTCCAGCCGTTGAAGTCGCCCTCCAGATACAGCTGGTAGGCCCCGGGGGCCCACTCCCGGTAGTACCAGCCCCCATCGGCATGATGGAAGCCGAAATACTCATGGGCATTGGCAAAATCATTCAGCGACTGCCCCTCTTTCAGCACCCGATCCTTGGTGGCTCGGTAGAGGAACATGCGAAGGTCGATGTCCCCGGCAAAGGGGGCAAGCTGGGGATTCAGCTCCAGAATGCGATACATACGCTTAGACTCCTTTCATCCTTGTGGCTCAAGGCCGGTTTGCTTCCCGCTCCTGGCGCAGGGCGTGCAGGTCAGGCAGTTGGCTCAGGTCCTCCATCAGCATTCCCGCAGCATTCAGGAATTGCTCCATGGGCTCCTGGCGGCCCGGACGCTGGCCGCTGCGGTAGCGGTCGATAACAATTTGGTAGCGCTCCCTGGCAGCCCGGACGGCATCCTGCCAGGACAGGTATAGGTCTCTTGCGGCATTGGCACCAATCCGGGCCATCTGCTGGGGCTGCTGCATCACCTGGGTCAGGCATGCGCTGAGGCTCTGGGCGTTTTCTTCAATCAGCAGACCGTTGACACCGTGGGTGATTCCCTCTGCGGCGCAGCTGCCTGCAATCAGCACAGCCCCCAGGGAGCTGGCCGCCGCCTCCCGCACCACCAGCCCGTTGGTATCGAAGGTGGAGGGGAACAGGAACAAATCCGCCCGGCTGTACCAGGCCCGGAGCGTTTCCCGGTCCCGGATGGCCCCGGTGAAAATGCACTTGTCTTCGATGCCCAGGCGCCGGATGTAGGCCTGTACCTCCTGGGCGTCGGCGCCGGAGCCTATGAATACCATACGGAAATCCCGGCCCCGGGCCTTCTGCATGGCCAGGGCATCGGCAATGATTCTCAGCCCCTTGTACCACATGATTCTGCCTACAAACAGGAATAGGGGCAGGCCCTCCGGCAAATCATAGCCCTGGGTGGCGGCGGCAATCCGGGCCTGGGATACCTTCCCCAGGGGCAGATCCACCCCATTGGGCATGACGATGCACGAGCCTTCGTAGCCCATGGAGCGCAGGTTCTCTGCGGCACCGGAGCTGACGGCCCACACCTCGTCACAGGCGCTGATGTTCTGCACCAGCGCCTTGGTGGAGCTGGTGCGCAGCAGCTTCCCCTTCACCATTTTTCCAATCTCAATGTCGAACTTGGTGTGATAGGTCATCACCAGGGGGGCATTCAGGGCCCGCCGCAGCTCCCGGCCCAAAATGGTGGAGGCTATGGGGCAGTGGGCGTGGAGGAGGGCCACCTTCCGCTCGCTCAGCTGCCGGGCAATGGCAGGGGAGAAGGGGATTCCCGCCGTATAGCCGCCGGTCATCTTCCGGAAGTCCAGGCTGGGGTAGCGAATCACAGGGTAGGGGAATACCCTGTCGTCACTTTCCGGGTGGGAGGGGGTGACCACTACCACATCCTCCCCGGTCTGGTGAATGATATCGGCATAGTTTTTTACCGCATTTGCAACCCCGTCAATCACCGGGGGGAAAGAATCGTTCAGCAGACAGATGGTTTCGTTGTTTTCCACCGAATCAGCTCCCATTTGGCATAAATTTCTATTTTTCGGTTCCCGGAACGGGAACCTGCCAAACCTAAAATACCACACATTCCACCGTTCGTCAACCGAAAACCTGCCCGGGGCAGCAAGAGGGCGGCGTACCCAGGGGGCACGCCGCCACTGTCAGACAGGCATGGCAACAAATACGTCGGGATAATTGTCCTTGAGCATATTGCACACCACGGCGGCATACTCAAAGCTGGGCATGATGGCATACACGGCGGAGCCGGAGCCGGTCATCTGCATTCCCAGTGCGCCGTAGCTGTTGCAGATGGATTTGATGTAATTGATTTCCAGGTGGTCTGCCGTCACCACCGGGTCGAAAACGTTGTAAATCAAGTCCGCAATTTTGCCCAGGTCACCGGCCAGCAGAGCGCTTTCCATGGCCATGTGGTCGGGGTGCTTGGCAATGGCCACGGTATCCAGCTTGCGATACAGCTCCGGAGTGGAAACGCAGAAGCTGGGCTTGCACACCACAAACACGCACTCCGGCATGTCGGGCAGCTTGCGCAGCTTCTCGCCCCGGCCTTCGGCCATGGCGGTGCCGCAGAGAACGCAGAAGGGCACGTCGCTGCCCACCTGAGCCCCCAATTCCGCCAGAGCCAGAATGGACAGAGGGTCGCCGTAGTGGCGGTTCAGCGCCCGGAGGACTGCCGCTGCGTCCGCACTGCCGCCACCCAAACCGGCCCCGGAGGGGATGCGCTTGAGAATGCGGATGGTGATTCCCCCGGGGTCCTTGTGCATGGCGTCGCAGTAGACCTTGGCCGCCTTCCAGGCCAGGTTGGTTTCATCCGTGGGGACTCCCTCGGTGGCGCATTCCAATGACCAGGGCTTCCCGGTTTCTATATCGATTTCCACATCGTCCCGGATGGAGATGGCCTGCATGACGCTCTTGATGTCATGGTAGCCGTCCTCCCGCTTTCCCAGAACGTCCAGGGTCAGATTCAGCTTGGCAAATGCGCCTTCATATAAGGTTGTCATTTCGTTTCTCCTTTGTGTCTGCAATAAATCTTTGTATTCTATTGTAAATTTCGGCAAAAACAATTCCGGGGGAGTATCCGGTGGGAATCGGGGCAAGCTATCCCTATCCCGGGAGACTCCGGCCTCGGTGCCCAGGAGCTTCCCCAACATGGAGGTAAATGCATGGATACACTGACCTTGGTGCTCTCTGTTATCGGCTGCGTCAACTGGGGACTGGTGGGGCTTTTCCGCTTTGACCTGGTGGCCTGGCTCTTTGGCGGGGCATCCTCCCTGATTAGCAGGATTATCTATACCCTGGTGGGCCTGTCCGGGCTGTGGTGCATCTCGTTTTTGTTCCGGGACCGGGTGTTTGAAAACCGGCAGTAAGGGAGCCGCCAACCAAAAGACCGGTCGTTTCCCAAAAATGCGGCAGTTCACCATGGAACTGCCGCATTTTTAATAGAGACAATGGAAAGTGCCTTAGAACTTGCAGCGAACCACGCACTCGGCCACCTGGCCGTTGTATTCTGCCCGGATGACGCAGGTGCCCTTGCCAATGGCAGTGACATTGCCGTTGTACACCGTGGCGATGCCGGAGTCGCTGGTGGACCACTTGACACTCTCGGCGGCGATGCCGTTCTCCAGCTCCAGGGTGATGTACACGCCCCGGCGGCTGATGGTTACGTCGCTCTTCTTCAGCTTCAGCACGGAGCCCGAGCTGGGGGTGGCTACGGTGCCGGTACCGGTGCCGGTGCCGGAGGTGCCCGCAGCGGGGGCGGTGGTGGGCGCTTCGGTGGCTTCGGTTTGCAGGCTGACCACGGCGGGGGTCTCAATACGCTTGTCGCCGCAGGTAATTACAATCACGGTTTCGCCCTCGCCCACGGCGGTGACCCGGCCGAATTCGTCTACGGTGACCACGTTTTCGTCACCGGAGGTGAAGGTTACCTTGTCGGTGGTGTCGTCCGGGGCGGATTTGACCATCAGCCGCCAGTTCTGGCCGATGAAGGTCAGCTTGTCCATGCTGGCCACCAGGGACAGCTCGGTGCAGGGAATGGTGGGATCGGTGGGCTCGGCTTCGGTGGGAACAGTCTCGTCGTTGCTGCCCACGGTGGCCAGGGGATCGTCGGAGCCCTCGGTTTCCATAGTGGTGGTCTCCTGGGGCTTATTGACGTCGCTGCCCATCTGGTTGGGCTTCCACAGCTTGGTATAGGCAATGTAGCCGCTGACGGCCAGCAGGGCCAGAATCAGCACCACCAGGATGAACACCAGGAATTTGTTGGAGCCGGTTTCCTCTTCCTCTTCTTCCTCCGCCGGGGCGGGAGCGGGGGCGGGGCGCTGGGGCCGGGGACGGCGGCGGGTATTTACCGCATCATAATCAAAAACGGCTCTGCCCTTCTGGGACAGATTGTCTGAGGAACTGTCTTCGTCCAGTTGAAAATCGTCGTTCAGGATGTCGTCCGTATCCGCAGAGGAAGTGTCCAGCGTGGTTCCGGGAGTCCAGCCGCAAACCGGGCAAGCGCCTGTGGAATTATCGTAGGTTGTGCCGCAGATATCGCATACAATCTTGCTCATAAATGAAACCTCCTGACATAGAGGGTACGCATACCCATCCTTTCGACACATTATATCACATTTGTTTCAAGAAAACAAGCACAAACATATTGCATTTTTTGTAATTTTCGATTATGATACAGGGGATAAAGGAGGCGATTGTATTGCCTGAACAACTGACTGTCTCTCCGCTGCTGGACGGCTTCACCGTGGGTTCGCCGGTGGGCGACCGCTATGGCGTGAGCTGCTATCCCGCCGTCCGGGGGGATTCCCAGCGGAAATACATTGTGAAGGTGATTTCTGTTCCCGCATCCCAGACCCAGCTGGATGCGCTGCTGATTACCGGCGCCTATAAGGATTCGGCCCAGGCGGCGGAGTATTACCGCACCGTGGCAGAGGACATTGTGCAGGAGACCGAGCTGCTGAAAAAGCTCTCCCGGCTGGAGGGGTTCGTTCCCTACGAGGGCTGCCAGATGGAGCCTATGCAGAAGAACAGAATCGGCTATCAGGTGTTCCTGCTCAGCGGCTTCCGGCTTTCTCTGGAGCGCTATATGCACCGGCACACCGTGTCCCATCTGGAGGCGGTGAACCTGGGCATTGACCTGTGCACCGCCCTGGCGGCCTGCCGGAATGCGGGGATGCTGTATGCGGATTTGAAGCCCTCTAACGTCTTTATTTCCAATAAGAAGGAATATAAGATTGGGGATTTGGGCTTCGTTCCCCTGGATTCCCTGAAATTTACCCCCATGCCCGAAAAGTTCCGCAGCAACTACACCGCCCCGGAGCTGCTGGATGATTTGGCGGTGCTGAACGAGACGGCGGACACCTACAGTGCGGGCCTGATTCTCTACCAGATTTTCAACAACGGCCAGCTGCCCGCAGACTTGACCAAGCCCCTGCCTGCCCCGGCTACGGCGGACGAGGAAATGACAGGCATTTTGCAGAAGGCCTGCGACCCCGACCCGGCAAAGCGTTGGGAGAACCCCTCCCAGATGCGCCAGGCGCTGATTGACTATATGCAGCGCAACACCATCAACAATGTGCCCATTATGGAGCCCATTACCGGTGCCGCCGTCCCCGGGGACAGCTACCGCACTGCCCAGTTCCCCGCCCAGTCTGAGCCGCAGGACACCGAAGCCCCGGCAGCGCCGCAGCAGGAGCTGCCCCCGGAGATGCCGGTTACCCAGGAAGCTCCGGAGCCAATCCAGGAGCCAACGGAGGAATCTTTCCAGGAGCCTGCACCCCAGGAGCCCGCCCAGGAATCGGCAGCGGGGCAGGAGGAACCGGAAGAACCGGCGGAGCCGGAAGATTCAGAAAAACCGGAAGCGCCGGAGCAGCCGGCGTTCCTTCCGCCGGAGCAGCCGGAGGCATGGGAAGCGCCGGCACCGGAAGCACCTGCGCCTGAGGAAAATGCCCGGCAGGAGGATGCCCCGGCAGACTCCGACATTTCCGACCAGCCCCTCTGGCAAGCTGACGAAGCACCTGCCCCGGAAGTCCCCCAGCCTCAGGCGGAAGAGGCGCTGTCGCTGGACTTCGACGGCCTGGGAGTGGAAGAGGTGGCCGCCGCCGAATTTGCCGCCATTACCCAGGATGACCCGGAGCTGCAACCCCCGGCCCAGGAGGAGCTCCCGGAGCCGGAAATGGATTTGGATGCAGAGCTTCAGTCCCTGAATCAGCTGCTCCGGGCTTCGGAAAAGCCTGTGACCCGGGAGCGGAAAAAGAATCCCAACGTAGAGCCTGTGGTGATTAAGAAACCCAAGAAGCGGAAATCCGCAGTGGGGGTGCTGTTCACCATCTTCCTGCTGTGCCTGCTGCTGGCAGGAGGCGTGTGGGGCTATATGTACTATTCCAGCGAGTATCTGCAAACCGTCAACGGCATGACCGTGCAGGAGGAAGAGGGCAAGCTGGTTGTCCAGCTGGATTCCAACGTCCGGGACGGCCTGCTGAATGTGGTTTGCACCGATACCTACGGCAATTCCTCCACCCAGCCTGTCCAGGAAAACCGGGCGGAATTCACCAGAATTACCCCGGGCACCTTCTATACCCTCCAGGTGGAGATTACCGGTCTGCACAAGCTGACCAGCCCTGTCTCCCAGGTGTATACCACCCAGGGCACCACCAGCATTGCCGCCCTGAACGCCACTCCTGGCACCCAGGATGGCAGCGTGAATCTGACCATGGTGGTGGAGGGAGCCGAGCCAAGTAAGTGGCAGGTGTTCTACAGCGCAGAGGGGGAGCCGGAGCTGACCAAGACCTTCAGCGGCCACAATGTCACCGTGGACCACCTGACCCTGGGCAAGCGCTATACCTTCCGGATGGAAACCCTGGAGGGCATTACCCACACCCCGGCCAGCGGCCAGAACACCGTGGAGTATACCCCGGTGCAGATTATCGCCGCCCGGGATTTGTCGGTGGTATCCTTCTCCGATGGCAACCTGGTTGTCCAGTGGGACAACACCGCCACCACAGAGCCGGATTATTGGGTGGTTCGCTGTTCCGGCGAGGGATACGACGAGACCCAGCAGGTTACCGGTCACCAGGCCACCTTCACCGGCATTTCCGAGAGCAAGCCCTACAATGTGGACGTGTGCGCCAACGGAATGACCCAGTCCTCCCGGCTGTCCATCTCCGCCAACCCGGTCACCCTGACGGACTTCCAGGTGGATGACACCAATTCCCAGGAGCTGAAGCTCAGCTGGCAGTTCCACGGAGCAGCCCCCGAGGGCGGCTGGCAGGTTATCTACACCCTGGACAGCAGCAGCTTGCCCAGCGCCGTGAAGGCCAGCGGCACCAGCGCCGTGGTGGCCCCCCGGATTCCCGGTGCGGTGTACCACTTCACCGTCCAGACCTCCGACGAGACCTCGGTGTTCAACGGCACCCAGAGCTATACCTGCCCGGCGGCCAAGGACTACAGCGGCCACGGTGTCACCAAGAGCACCCTTACCGCCAAGCTGCTGGTGACCCCCGACAATGCCGACTGGGTCTCCGGTGCGGTTTCCGGCGACAAGTTCCTGCAAAGCTTCAACGTGGGTCAGAAGATTTCCGTGGTGCTGCAAAACAGCTACGGTGTCTACCTGGACGACGAGCAGATGAGCATCCTTTATGTGTTCCGGAATGCCCAGGGCGAGGTTGCCCCGGAGCTTATCGGCGAGGACAGCAAGACCTGGCGAGAGCTCTTCGCCTCGTCGGATTCCCGCAGCGCCGGTATGGATTTGCCCGTAGCCCCCACAACCCCGGGCAGCTATGTGCTGGACATCTACTTCAACGGCACCCTGGCCGCCTCGGCCAATCTGTCCATTTCCTGATTCTTGCCCCATTTTTTGCCCCCGGTGCTCCGGTACCGGGGGCGTTTTTTCCGCAAGCAGAAATTCCCATAAAATAATTCGCTGAAAGTTCACAAATTCCCGGTCGGTTGTGGTATAATGCAAAAGATAACGAATATGGGAGGCATGTAATGCGGAATAAAAGTCATTCCACCATGGGGCGGATTTTACTGCAGGAGTATCTTCCGGATGCTCCCCGGGCCAGGGCGAAGATTTTCCTGCTGGGCTGCACCCAGCCGGACAAGAATCCCGCCACCTATCTCAAGGGTTCCCTGCGCAGCCAGTGGATGCGGGGGCACAACTATGGCAACGCCAGTCGGTTTATGATGCGCTTGGCCATGCGGCTGGATGGAAAGCAGTCCTTTTCCCCCTGGGACTATTACTGCCTGGGAAAGCTGATTCACTACACCATGGACGCCTTTACCTACGCCCACAATGAGCAGTTCGACACCCGGCTGAAGGAACACAGGGAATATGAGGTTCAGCTGCAAAATTATTTCCTGAGCCAGGTAGACAACTGCCAGACCCCCTCCTTCCGCTACTGCGGCTCTCCCGCAGCACTGATTCGCTGGATGCACGCCGCCTACGCCCGGCAGCCCGGCAGCATCGAGACAGATACGGACTATACCTTCCGCACCTGCTGTATGCTGACCCAGCGCCTCACCGCCGGCCTGACACCCAGACACCCCGCCTATGCATAATAAACCAGGCTGGTTACAAAACAGCCCATTCAGTAAAAAACAATATTTTAGCGGTAGGAATTCCGAAACAATCGTGATTCCTACCGCTAATTTTCATTTTCAGAACAGAGCCTTTGCCCGGTTTTCAGGCATCCGGCATCAGCAAATCCAGGGCTTCGGTGAAGTTTACGTCCACCTGAAAATCTACCCGGGTTATTTCGTCCGTCACGCGGGTGACCCATTCTTCGGTGATGGGCACATTTTCCAGGAGGGTCCGCTCCCGCTGGGAGAGAATCTGGCTGCACTGGCCGGACCATATCGCCTCCGCCGAGCCTTCCACCAAAACGGGCCATCCGCCCAGGGGCAGGGCGTCCACCTGGCTGCGCCACTGATACTCCGGCCGGAGCAGGCTGGACAGCAATTCATAGGCCAGTTCCGGGTTGCCGCTGTCGGCACCTACGGCCCCGAACCACTTGACCATGGCGGTGACATCACCGCTGACGGCCCGCAGGGGAATCACCGTAAGCTGCTTCCCATCCAGACTGGCCATGGCCGGGAGAGACAAAATCCGGCCGATGCTGGAAAGATAACAGGGCAGATATTCCAGCCCCGGCTTGCCGTACCGGACACGGTTGAGATACATCTCAAGATTTGGCAGCAGAAGCACATAGTCCTCCTTCTGCCGGGCCATGGTGCACAGCTTTTCATAGCGGGTGAGAAATTCCGTCACTTCCTCAAAGGAGAGGCTGACCTTTCCGGTGTCGTAGTTGATTAAGCTGGAGAAGACGGCCTCCGGGCGCAGGTGGGCCATGGCCCCTCGGGTCAGCGCCAGGGCCAGCTCTGAGTCCTCTTTGCCAAGACCGTAGTCCAGCACATCCAGCACCGTCATATCCGGCTGCAGCTGGGGGATTTCCCCATCGGACAGGAAGTAGAAGGCTTTTACGTCGAAGCTCAGGGGCAGGAGCAGCCGTTTGCCCCCTACGCAGCCGCCGTCCATCACGGTGGTTTGCAGCCCCAGTGCATCCAGGGATGTATCCCGGCTATACAAGTCGGAAATGTCCCGGAAGACACCCTGCCGCATGGCATAAGGGACACTGTCGAACAGCGGCTCCACCGAGCGGCCCTTGAGCCCCAGGGACAGGGTGTGCGCCGCCGAGAGAACGTAGACATCCGGCCCCTTTCCGGCCTCCATAGCCTCCCGCAGGGCGGCCAGTTGGCTCTGCCGGATTTCCTGCCGGGGAGACAAAATCTCCAAATTCACCCGGACATCGGGGTGCTTCTCCCGGAAAGCGGCGATGGCCTCTTCCAGGATGGTATCCATCTGGCCGGGGCCGGTGTATTCCGCCACCACCCAGACGGATGGTTCCGCTGCTTCCGCCGCTGCCCAGCCGCAGCAGCCCAAGGCCAACAGGAATGCCAGTATGGCAGTGACCAGTTGCCGGATTTGCCTCATGTGTTGCCCTTCCATCTGCTGCTGTTTTATGCGGCGGTGCAGCTGTAGGTTTTTCCTACGATGTTTTCGCCCCAGTTGCCGCAGATGGAGCACATATAGGTTGCGTAGGTGATGGTGACGGCGTGGACATGGGGCTTAAAGATTTCGGCGCAGGAGTCAACGTTGAAATATTTGGTCTCCGACCGGGTTCCGCCGGTAGCTGCCATGGAATTGACACCGCAGTGGGAGCAGTACTTCCCGTTGGTGGAGGGCACAGAGGTGATCACCGGCTCGGCCAGGGCGGGAACCAGGATGGCTGCCAGCAGGAAAAGGCTGCAAATGGCAGAGGTGATTTTCTTGCAGAGGGAATGCTTCATGGGGAAATCATCCTTTCTGAATAAATATGGGAGTTTTGTTTCCACGAAATCCAGCCAATTGTGCGCACATTCTCTACATTTCGTAGAATTATAATTATTTTATGACCGGAAATGACGTTTGTCAAGAAAAATAATTCGCCGGTGAAATGAAATATTCGCAGCATTTTTCGCAAAAAACGGCGAAAAAAGCCACCCGCAGCGGGGCTTCCCTGGGCCGTATCAGCCCCGGGGCAGCCACCTCTGCGCAGTGGCGATTTGTTATGGAAAATTGCTCCCGCCCCGGGGGCAGCCGCTACTGGGGTGCTGCCACGGTATCCAGCTGAGAGAAGAACTGACCCACGGCCTCCTGCACAGGGGCATCCATACCGGACATAGGGCTGGTGAGGAAGCAGGCGGCAACCAGGGCGGTTGTCACCAAAAACACCGGCAGCGACCACCGGGAGGCCTTCCGGTATCCCAGAACGGTGCGAATCCTCTTTTTCAGGCCGTGGCTGCCGAAGCCGGGAACCGGCGCAGCAGGGGCGGCCCAGACGATAATCAGCTCCGCATATTCCTGGCGCTTTTGGCCGCTTAATTTGGCGGCGGTGGCCTGGTCACATGCCAGCTCCACATCCATGCCAAACAGCCAATAGGCCAGCCACAGCAGCGGATGGAACCAATAGACGCACAGCAGCCCATAGGCCAGAATCTTCCACAGGGCATCCAGCCGCCGGACGTGCTCCCGCTCGTGGGCCAGCACCAGCTGGGCATCCTCCGGTGTCAGGCAGGAGGGAAGGTAGATTTTTGGCCGAAACACCCCCAGCACAAAGGGGGTGGGCAGATAGTCACACACCCATACGTTGTCCTTCCACAGGACGGCTTCCTTCAGCCGCCGGGTCAGGCGAAGCAGCCGGAAAAAGCCCAACAGGAGCATGGCTCCCATGCCGGCCAACCAAATTGCCCCCAGAGGCAGGGTGGCCAGCTTTGACGCTGCCAGCTCCAGCCGCTGGGGTATCAGACTCAGGCTGCTGTGCACCGTGACAGGGCAGACCAGCCGCACCGCCACCAGGGCCCAGAGACACACTGTATATTTTTTCGGACACCGGCGCAGTACATGCCGCAGCAGACACACCGGCAGGACAATCCACCCGGACACCATTGCCATTTTCAGTGCTCGGGTGAAAAGACCGGTCATTTACCGGTCTCCTGGGGATACTCTGCTACGATGCGCCGCAGGGCTGCCACCTCGTCTGCGGTCAGACGTTTCTTTGCGGTAAAGGCTGCCAGGAAGGAGGGGAAGTCCCCGCCGAAGTGGGCATCCACATAGGCCCGGCTCTGATTGGAATAGAATTCGTCCCGGGTTTGCAGGGAGGTCACCACGCCGCCCTTGGTCTGAAACAGCCCCTTGTTGCACAGCCGCTTCAGCACCGTGTAAGAGGTGGTCTTCTTCCAGTGGAATACCTCCTCGCATTTGTGGGACAGCTCGGCAGCGGTGATGGGCTCATTCTCCCAGACCAAATCCGCAAATTGCCCTTCAATGACGCCTAACTGAAAATTATTCATAATGCATCATCCTTTCTGAATCCATACTATATTCTGCCGAAAAAAATGTCAAGACTTTTTCATCGACCAATTTGTAACAAATTATAGATGTTGTCGCCGGAAATCTGGTTGGCAGGCGAAAAATGTCCTGTTTTTTTCCCGGATGCTGTGGTATACTGGAAGTCAAACAGAAAGGAGACGGCCATATGCTGCATCTTTTGATAGGAACGGATTGGACACGGAACAGCGGCGAAGTGCTTGCCCGGCTCTCCCGGGATGTCCGGCACCGCAGACCCGGGCGAATCCTCATGGTGCCGGAGCTGATCAGCCACGAAACCGAGCGGGCATTGTGCCGCTCAGCCGGAGACACCGCCAGCCGCTATGCAGAGGTGCTGTCCTTCACCCGCCTGGCCAGAAGAGCGGCGGAGCAGGCGGGCAGCGGCGCCATGGAGTGCCTGGACGGCGGCGGACGGGTGGTGGCCATGGCAGCGGCGGCCCGTCAGCTGGCCAGCAGGCTGAAGGCCTATGCCGCAGTGGAGACGAAGCCGGAATTTCTCACCCAGCTTATCGATGGAGTGGACGAATTCAAGCGCTGCTGCATCAGCCCGGCGGACCTGAAGGCCGCTGCCGCCCAGACAGAGGGAAGCCTGGCCCAGAAGCTGGAGGAGCTCTCATTGCTGATGGAGAGCTACGACAGCCTGTGCAGCCGGGGCAAGCGGGACCCCCGGGACCAGATGACCTGGCTGCTGGAGCAGCTGGAGGATGGGGACTTCGCCAGGCAGCACGTATTTTACATTGACGGATTCCCGGATTTTACCCGGCAGCATATGGCCATTTTGGAGCATCTGATTCAGTTCAGCCCGGAGGTTACGGTGAGCCTGAACTGTGACAGCGTCGGCTCCCACCAGCTGGCCTTTGAGAAGGCGGGGCAGACTGCCTCGGAGCTGTACCGGGCTGCCCAGCGGCTGCATGTTCCGGTGGAGGTGGAGGAAATCCCCCAGCGGGAGGACCCGCTGTGCATCCTCCGGGAGAAGCTGTTCCAGGGCCCGATTCAGCAGGGCAGCGCTGCCCAATTCCTGCGGGTCTGCCGGGCGGATTCCCCCTGGGCAGAGGTGATGGAGGCAGCTCACCGGGTGCGTGCCCTGGTTTCCCAGGGCTGCCGCTACCGGGATATCACCCTGGTCTGCACGGACATGGGGCAGTATCAGCCCCTGGTGAGCTTGATTTTTTCCAGGATGCACATCCCTGTCTACCAGTCCGGCACCGAGGATATTCTGCAAAAGAGCATGATTTCCACCGTCCTCACCGCATTGGATGCCGCCCTCAGCGACTATGACCAGCGCAGTGTCTTCCGCTATTTGCGCTCGGCCCTGTCCGGCATGGACTCGGACACCTGCGATTTGCTGGAAAACTATGCCTTCCTCTGGGACATCCGGGGCATCCGGTGGGCCAGGGAATGGGAAAACCATCCGGATGGTCTGGGGGCGGAGTGGAACTCCGATGCCAGAGCCCGGCTGGAAGCCCTGAACGCCGCCCGCCGGAGGGGAATTGAGCCATTGGAGCAGCTGCGCCAGTCCTTCCGCACCTGCGTCAGTCTGGCCGGGCAGGTGGAGGCGCTGTACGACTTTCTGGAAACGGTGGGCATGGAGCAGCGCCTGGAGCAGCTGTCCCAGACCCTGGATGCTTCCGGCAACGGCCGGGAGGCGCAGATTCTCAATCAGCTGTGGGAGATTCTGATGTCTGCCCTGGAGCAGCTGTATGACGTGCTGGGCCAGACCCACTGGGAGCCGGAGCATTTCCAGCGGCTGCTGCGGCTGCTGCTGAGCCAGTACGATGTGGGCACCATTCCGCCGGTGCTGGATGTGGTGCAGCTGGGGCCGGTGGCCTCTATGCGCTGCCACAGCCGGAAGCATTTGATTCTTCTTGGCGCTCAGGAGGGCGGACTGCCCGGCTATTCCGGCTCTGCCGGCGTGCTTACCGACCAGGAGCGGGTGACGCTGCGGGCATTGGGGGTTCCCCTCACCGGCGGCGGCATGGAGGGTGTCCAGGCAGAGTTTGCGGAAATCTACGGCGTGTTCTGCGGCGCAACCCAGTCGGTGGAGGTGCTTTCCTCCGGCAAGCAGCCCTCCTTCGTCTGCCGCCGCCTGGCGGAGCTGGCAGGGGAGGAGAAATTGCTGCGGGATACCCTGGGCTTTGCCGACGCAGATGCCGGGGAGGCCGGGGCATTTCTGGCCGGATGGAAGCAGCGGCAGCTGGCAGAGGAGCTGAACGTTCTGGACGACTACTGCCGCACCTGTTCCCAGGCGGACTTCCGGCTGGGGGCCGTCAGTCAGAAGAACATCCGCAGGCTCTACGGCGAAAGCCTGTGCCTCTCCGCCTCCCAGGTGGATAAGCAGGCGAGCTGCCGCCTGGCCTATTTCCTCAACTACGGTCTGCGGGCCAAGGAGCGGAAGGAGGCCACTGTGGACCCGGGGGAGTTCGGCACCTATGTCCATGCCGTGCTGGAAAATACGGCCCGCCGGGTTCGGGAGCTGGGAGGCTTCCATCAGGTGAGCCTGGAAGATACTCTGGACATTGCCCATGCATTTTCCAAGGAGTATGCCCAGGCCCGGTTCAGTCAGCTCCAATCCCAGCGGATGGAGTATCTGTTCCGGCGGAATCTCCGGGAGCTGGATATGGTGGTGGAGGAGCTGTGGCAGGAACTGCGGGAATCCCAATTCCAGCCGGAGGGCTTCGAGGTGGATTTCGGCTTCGGAAAGCCGGATTCCCTGCCGCCCATTGCCATCCCCAACGGGAAAATAAACGCCATCCTCCGGGGCTATGTGGACCGGGTGGATGTGTGGCAGAGCCCGGGCAGCAAATACTACCGGGTTGTGGACTACAAAACCGGGAAAAAGGATTTTGATTACTGCGATGTGTTCAACGGCATCGGCCTGCAAATGCTGCTGTACCTGTTCGCCCTGGAGGAAAGCGGCGGGGAGCTGCTGGGGGCGCACCCCATTCCGGCGGGAGTTCAATATTTCCCTGCCCGGGCACCCTATATCAATGAGAAGAGTATGCCGGAACCCCAGCAGATGGAGAAGAAACGCCGGAAGGAATGGGGCCGCCAGGGACTGCTGCTGGACGACCGGCAGGTTCTGGATGCCATGGAGCCGGGGCAGAAGCAGCGCCTGCCTGTGAAGGAAAATAAGGATGGGGCGCTCGCCGGGGATTTGGCGGACCGTGGGCAGCTTCGGCAGCTGGAAAAATACGTCTTCCGGGTTCTGGGGAAGCTGGTGGAGGATATCGTCTCCGGAAATGTGGAGCCCAACCCCTATACCCGGGGGAGCGACCACGATACCTGCCGCTACTGCCCCTACGGCGACGTGTGCCACAGCGGCAGCGTCACCGGACGGCGGAATTACAGGAAAATAGAAGCCCAGGAATTCTGGGAGCAGATAGAAAAGGAGTTGAGGCAACATGGCTGAGCAGCTGACCCCGGACCAGGAGTTGGCCGTTCATAATCGGGGCGGCAAGCTGCTGGTCAGCGCCGCCGCCGGGTCCGGCAAGACCAAGGTTCTGGTGGACCGTCTGCTGGACTATCTGACGGATGAAAAAGACCCTGCCAACCTGGATGAATTCCTTATCATCACCTATACCAAGGCGGCTGCCCTGGAGCTTCGCAGCAAGATTGCGTCCAAGCTCGCCCAGCGCATTGCCCAGCAGCCGGAGAACGCCCATTTGCAGCGCCAGCTTCAGCGGCTGTTTCTTACCCAGATTTCCACGGTGCACAGCTTTTGCACTGCGATTCTCCAGGAATATGCCTACCGGGTGAATCTGCCCGGGGATTTCCGGGTGGCGGAGGAGACGGAGTGCGCCGAAATTCGGGCGGCACTGATGAAGGATTTGCTGGAGCGGGCCTATGACGACGACACTCTGGAAAACCACTTCCTGGAGTTCCTGGATTCCCAGGGAGTGGGCCGAAACGACGGTGCCGTCCCGGAGATTGTGGAGCAGGTCTACAACGCCGCCCGCTGCCACCTGAATCCCCAGCAGTGGCTGGAGGACTGCCTGCACCATGTGGAGCTGGAGGGCATCACCGATGCGGCGGATACCATCTGGGGCCGGTATCTGATGGAGGACCTGTTCTCCTGGCTGGATGTGCAGATTTCGGCGCTCTCCGTCTGCCTGGAGCGGCTGCGCCGGGATAGTGGAGTGGAAAAGCCCATTGCCATTATTGCCTCCATTGTAGAGCAGCTGAAGCTGCTGCGCAGCAGCACCACCTGGGATCAGGTGCATGTCCGGAAGGACATCGATTTTGGAAACCTGCGCTTTTCCGGCAAGGCGTATGACCCGGAGTTGGCGGAGCAGGTAAAGGTTATCAAAAAAGCCTGTAAGGATGGGCTGGAAAGCCGCACCATGTGCTTTTCCAGCGATTCCCGCCAGGTGCTGTCGGAGCTGCGGGCCTCCTCCGGGGCGGCCCAGGGCATTGTGTGGCTGGTGCGGCAGTTTGATGCGGATTTCACCCGGGTGAAGCGAAGCCGCCATATCCTGGATTTCAGCGACCTGGAGCACAGCACCCTGGATTTGCTTCTGGGCAAGAACCGCATGGGGCCCACCGCCGCCGCCCGGGAAATCGGCGCCCGGTTCCGGGAGATTATGGTGGATGAATACCAGGACTCCAATGGCGTGCAGGATGCCATTTTCTCCGCCCTGACCCTACAGAAGCAGAATTGCTTTCTGGTGGGGGATGTGAAGCAGTCCATCTACCGCTTCCGCCTGGCAGACCCCCAGATTTTCCTGGATAAATACCGGGCCTATGCCCCGGCCCGGGAGGCGGAGCCGGGGGCAGGGAGAAAAATCATGCTCAGCCATAATTTCCGCTCCGGTATCGAGGTGATTTCCGGCATCAACGATGTGTTCCGGACCTGCATGAGCCCCCGGGTGGGCGGGCTGGTCTATGGCGAGGCGGAAGCCCTGCGGGAGGGGAAACCCCACGTTCCCCTGAATGACACGGCAACGGAGCTGTATGTTCTGAAAATTGCCGACGGTGCCTCCTATGCCAAGGAGGCGGCGTTTGCGGCGGAGCGCATCCGGCAGATGCTGGCCCAGGGCACCCCGGTCAGGGACGGCGACACCCTGCGCCCGGTGACTCCGGAGGATATCGTGATTCTCCTGCGCTCTCCCAATACCATGGGCGGGGCCTTCCGGGATGCCCTGGAGGCCGTCGGTCTGCGCTGCGCCATGGACGGCGGCACCGGTCTGCTGGATACCCAGGAGGTCAGCACCCTGCGGGCCCTGCTGCAAACCGTGTCCAACCCCCGGCAGGATATCCCCCTGCTGTCGGCGTTGGCAAGTCCGATTTTCGGCTTTACGGCAGACGATTTGGCGGACTTCCGCGGGGCGTGGAAGGGGGGCAGCCTTTACGATGCCCTGCGCCGGAGCACCGATGAAAAGGTGATGAATTTTCTGACGGTTTTGGAGGAGCTGCGGAGCCAGGCCCGATTGGAGCCCCTGACCAAGCTGCTGCAAAGCTGCTTCCAGCGTACCCGGCTGGACAGCATCTTCGGCGCAATGCCCGGCGGCCAGGCCCGGCGGGAAAATTTGCAGAGCTTTTACCAGATTGCGGTGGAGTATGAGCAGGGCGGCTTGCGCACCCTGGGCCAGTTCCTGGAGTATCTGGAATCCCTGAAGGATAAGCGGGCAGCCTCCGGCAGCAATGCCGGGTGCGTGACGCTGATGAGCATTCACAAGTCCAAGGGGTTGGAGTTTCCGGTGGTGTTCCTCTGCGGCCTGTCCCACAGCTTCAATGGAGAGGACCAGAAGAAGACGGTACTCTGCGATAAGGATTTGGGCCTGGGTCTGGCGGTGGCGGACAATGTCAACCGGGTTCGCTACAGCACCATTTCCAAGGCCGCAATCGCCGCCTCCGTCAAGGGAGAGAACATCAGCGAGGAGCTTCGTGTTCTCTATGTGGCCATGACCCGGGCCAAGGACCGGCTGGTGATGACCTGTACCATGAAGAATCCCCAAACCAATCTCACCAAGCTGGCCCGGCGGCTGATTCCCGGGGGAGAGCAGGCTGTGTGCATGGAGGCAAGCTGCCCCGGAGACTGGATTCTGGCCACTGCCATGCAGCGGGTGGAGGCAGGGGAGCTGCACAATGCGGCCTGCCGCCCGGAGCGGCTGCATACGGACGACTATCCCTGGAAAATCCGGCTGGTGCAGCCCCAGGCAGCGGCCACCCAGAGCGAAGCGCCGGAGCAGGAAGCCCAGCCCTTCCCGGAGGATACGCTTCCCCGGCTGCGGGCGGGACTGGCCTTCCGCTATGGGCATATTCCTGCCACCCTGGCACCCTCCAAGCAGACTGCCACCGGCAGAAAGGGCGGTGTCCGGGAGGAGGAGGCCCAGCAGGATACCCCCCGGAAGCCGGAGCTCCGTGCCTGGCGCAAGCCCGCCTTCCGGGAAGCCCAGAGGCGGGGGACGGCCTATGGAAGCGCCGTCCACAGCGTGATGCAGTTCATCCGCTATGATGCCTGTGCAGACGAGGATTCCGTCCGCCGGGAAATTGACCGCCTACAGCAAAGCGGTCTTCTGACCCGGGAGCAGGCGGAAATGATTCTGCCCGGCCAGATTGCCGCCTTTTTCCGCACCCCCATTGGCCGGAAGCTCTGGGGCGGGGTACCCTATATCCGGGAGTTCAAATTCTCCATTTTGGACAGCGGCGAAAAATACGGCGAAGGGCTGGAAGGGGAGCAGGTGCTCCTACAGGGCGTGGTGGACTGCGCCCTGCTGGAAGAGGATGGCATCACCATCCTGGACTTCAAGACAGACCATATCCGGCAGGAGGCCGTGGAAGATGCCGTCGCCCGGTATCGCCCCCAGCTGGAAACCTACGCCGAGGCCCTCAGCCGCATCTATGAAAAGCCGGTGAAGCAGCGGCTGCTCTATTTCTTCCATCTGGGGCAGTTGGCCGAGGTGTAGCCATTTTCCGTTTTTCCATACAAAAATGCCGGAGCAGCGCAAGCTGTCCCGGCATTTTTTATCGGCAGAGGCTCAGCGGCACTGCTTCTGCTCCTGGTTCTGGGTCTTATTCTGGCTCTGGTTCTGATTCTGGCTTTGATTCTGGGTTCTGTTCTGCTGATTCATATGGGTATCCTCCTTGATATGGTTGCGGCTTCCCGCTGTGATAGATTGCCCCATATTTCAGGCTTTATCCCTGGGCTTGAACAGAATTCCGGCAAGAAGCCCGAAAAAGATTGCCGCTGTGATTCCCCCGGCGGTTGCCTTCAGCCCGCCGGTGAGGATGCCCAGGGCCCCCTTCTGCCGGACGGCCTCCTGAACACCCCGGGCCAGGGTCGCACCGAAGCCGGTCAGGGGCACGGAGGCCCCGGCCCCGGCGAAGTCTATCAGCGGCTGGTAGAGACCTAGGGCCCCCAGAATCACACCGGCGACCACATAGCCTACCAGAATTCTGGCGGGAGTAAAATTCGTTCTGTCAATTAAAATCTGCCCGACAAGGCAGAACAGCCCTCCCACTAAAAATGCCTTTCCATAGTCCATTTAGCTTGCACCTCCCCCAATGGCCACTGCGTGACATATCCCGGGGATGGGCAGCCCCTGCTGGGTGGAGGTGGGGGAGAGCAGCGCCCCGGTGCCGCAGAACAGAATTTTTTTCAGCTTCCCGGTGGAGAGCTGCCCCAGCAGGTGCCCGCACAGGGTGACGGCACTGCACCCGCAGCCGGAGCCGCCGGAGTGCACATCCTGCCGGGTGTTGTCAAAAACCATGGTGCCGCAGTCTGCCAATTTGCCGCCCAGCTCCAGTCCGTCCCGGCTTGCCAGCTCCAGCAGCAAATCCTTCCCCAGCTGGCCCAGGTCTCCGGTTACAATCAAGTCGTAGTCCCCGGGGGTCAGATTCAAATCCTCCAAATGGGTCCGGATGGTGGCGTAGGCCGCCGGGGCCATGGCCGCTCCCATATTTCCCGGGTCCTTGATGCCCAAATCCCTTACGGTGCCCACGGTACCGCAGAGGAGCCGGGGGCCTTGGCCCTCACTGCAAACCAGTGCGGCACCGGCACCGGTGACAGTCCACTGGGCGGTGGGGGTGCGCTGCCCGCCGTAGCCCAGGGGAAACCGATACTGCCGCTCGGAGGAGGCAAAGTGGGAGGAGGTCATGGCCGCCACCCGGTCGGCGTACCCTCCGTCCACCGTCAGCCCCGCCAGCAGCAGACTCTCGGCCATGGTGGAGCAGGCTCCATACAGCCCCAGGTGGGGAATGTTCATGTTCCGCAGGGAGAAGGAGGAGCCGATGCACTGGTTCAGCAAATCCCCGGAGTATACCAAGTCCATTTCCCAGGCGTGAAGCCCCGCCTTTTCCGCCAGGGTCCGCAGGCAGAGCTCCTGCATCTTCCTTTCCGCCTGCTCCCAGGTCTTCTGACCCAGCAGGGTATCCCGGAAGGTTTTGTCGAAGCTGCCTGCCAGAGGGCCCTGGGATTCCTTTTTCCCTGCAATGCTGGCCCAGGCGGCAATCACCGGCCGGGTGCTGAAAGAAAAGCTGCATTTGCCTCGCTTGTATTTTGCCATGGAAATTTCCTCCCGCCTTTCCGTTTAATTATCCATTATCCCCATGAAGCGTAAAAAAATACCCGGCTGCCTGGGCAGTCGGGTAAAAAATATGCATTTTTACACCACTCGGATACCGCAGTAGAAGTGCTCACTCCAATAGCCGCTGGTGAGGTCGGAATAGGAGACGTTGCTGCGGGAGTTGGGGGAGTGGATGAACTGGCCGTTGCCTGCATAGATGCCGGCATGGGTAATGCCGCTTCCGCCGGTTCCGGCGAAAAGCACGATGTCGCCGGGCTGTAGGGAGCCCTTGTCCACCGGGCTTCCGGCGTTATATTGCTCTGCCGGGGTCCGGCCTACGGAGATGCCGAAGGTGCCGAAAACATAATACACCAGTCCGGAGCAGTCGAAGCCGCTGGGGGAAGCGCCGCCGTAGACATAGGGGGTGCCCAGATAGCTGGCGGCCTTGGCCAGAATGGCAGAGCCGGTGGCGGAACCGGTATAGGAGGTGCTGACAGCGCTGACGCTGCCGACATTCCCGGCGGTGCTGCCGGGGACCGTGCCGATGGCCTGTCCGTGGCGGAAATACTGGGGGGGATTGGTGGAAGCCTGATTCTCATAGGGAATTTCGGTCAGGCTGAGAAAATCACTGCGGATATAGCAGGTCTGGGAGTTGTACAGAACCTTGTACCAGCCCTGATTCAGGCCGATTATGTAGCATTTTTCGCCATAGGAGGCGGTGGCCACCCGGTTATAGCCGGTATCGGGGCCGCTGCGCAGGTTCACGCCGGAGCCGCTGACTGTGCCGTAGCCCAGCTCGGCGTTTTCGGCGATGGCCACGCTCAGGTAGTCGGCGCTCATATAGCCGTCCTGCAAATTGTAGTTGACGTGATACCAGCCGTTTTCCAGCCCCAGCACCACTATGCACTCGCCGGAGTTGGCGGTGGTCAGCACCGGCGCACCGGTGTCGGGGGACTGGCGAAGATTCAGCCCGGAGGCATTGACAAAGCCGATGCCGTATACCAGGCTGGTTTCCTCTGCGGATGCAGTGGGGATAAAGCTGCCAATAAAAATCATCAGAGCCGCTACAAGTGCAGCGGCTCGCGTGGAAAATTTCATACGTTACCTCCGTCGCTGGGGAATCAGGAATTTATTGTGTTTGTTTATTTACCGGCCAGGGCACGCTCCAGCCAGACGCTGCCCACATCCAGGGCAGTATAGAAGCCATCCTTTTCGCTCTTTTTCACAATGCGGTCGCGGCTTCTGGCGGTGGGGTCGGTGAGCTGAAGCTGGACGGAAACCCGGGTGGCGATATCGGTGTCGTTCACCTTTTTGGTTTCCAGAATCTGCATCATTACGATATGGCTGTCTGCCATAGAGCCGTAGTATACCAGATTGTCCTTGCGCATCAGCGGATGCCCCTTGTACATCAGAACCTTTTTTTCATCAGCCATGATAGGAACCTCCTGAATTTGTAGTGGAATTGTAACATATTGTAATCGATATGTCAATCCCCAAACTGCCGAATTCCGGCGAATTGGAAAGAATTGCCAGTTACAGTGCAGGTTTTTTCTGAAAAGACGGAGAAAGTATGAAGTTTTCAAGTTACATAACGAGTTACATAACAAGAGGCTTTTGCCGTGGCAAAAGCCTCTTGGCGGGGATGATTTTACGGTCAGTCCTTGGCGAGGTATTCCCGCACCAGCACCTGCATCAGCTCATCCCGGTCGATTTTGCAAATCATGCTCCGGGCGCTGCCGTAGTTGGTGATATAGGTGGGATCCTCGGTGAGCAGATAGCCCACAATCTGATTGATGGGGTTATAGCCTTTTTCGTTCAGGGCATCGAACACACTCCGGAGTATATGCCGCATGGTCTCCTTGTCATCAGGAACCTGAAAGGTCTGTGTCTCCATTCCCGTCATGGTCTCAGCCTCCTTTTGGTGGATTTTATACCCTATTATAGCCTAAACAGACAATTCTGTAAAGCCCTGCAAGTAAAAATTTTGTGAATACCGGGATTATCGCAGAGTGGCGTTGAGCTTTTCCTTCAGGGCGGCCAGCACGTCGGCTACCACCTTTTCGGAGTCGCTGTCCGTCAGAGTGCGGTCGTCGGCCCGGAGCTCCAGGGAGAAGGCCATGCTCTTCTTCCCCTCGGGAATGCCCACGCCCCGGTAGATGTCGAACAGCTGGATTTTCCGCAGCAGCTTACCGGCAGCGGCGGTGATGGCCTCCTCCACCTGGGCCACGGTGAGGGCCTCGTCGCAAACCAGCGCCAGGTCACGGCTGACGGCGGGATACTTGGGCAGGGGAGCGAAGGTGGGCTCCGGCAGCCGCAGGTCAAACATCTTTGTCAGATTCAGCTCGGCGCAGTAGACCTCGGTATCGATGCCGTAATTCTTGGCAACCAGGGGGTGCACCTGGCCCATTACGCCCACTTCCACGCCGTCAAACCAAATGCTGGCGCACCGGCCGGGATGGTAGCTGGGGTTGTTCCTTTCGGCGGCGTAGCTGGCCTTCTTCATCCGCAGACCGGCAAATACCGCCTCAAGCTTACCCTTGAGCCTGAAGAAGGTCTCTTTCTCGCCGTAGGAGCCGAATACCAGCTTCTTGGGCTCGTCGGGCAGACGCTGCCCCTCCACAGGCAGGTAGACGGTGGCAATCTCATAGAGCTTGGCAGCCTTGTTGTGGTAGGCATTGTTCCGGCCCAGGATTTCCAGCATGGAGGGCAGGGCAATGGTACGCATGATGGAGGTATCCTCGCCCAGGGGGTTCTGAATCCGCATGGCGTTGCGCAGGGGGGAGTCCGCCGGGATGCGGATCTGGTCGAATACCGCAGGGGAGGTGAAGGAGTAGGTGATAATCTCGCTGTAGCCCATGGCCCGGCACAGGGTGCCGGTCTTGACCGCCAGCTTCATCTCCTGGGAATAGCCGCCGTGGGTGGCGGTGCGGAACTGGGTGACGGGAATCTCGTTGTAGCCGAAGGAGCGGCCCACCTCCTCGGCAATGTCCACCATCCGCACCAGGTCGGGCCGGAAGGAGGGAACAGCAATAACGTCGTTCTCCACCGGGATTTCCAGCCGGTTCAGGTAAGTCACCATGTCCTCCTTGGAGATATTGGTGCCCAGCAGGTGATTGATTTTTTCAGGCTCCAGGGGCAGCTTCCGCTCCTGGGGAACGTAGTTGATGATGTCGATAATGCCGTCCAGCACATCGCCGCATTCCAGCAGCTCCACCAGCTCGCAGGCCCGCTGCACGGCGGGGACGGTCATCATGGCATCCAGGTTCTTTTCGAATTTGCCGGAAGCCTCGGTGCGCATACCCAGGGCCAGTGCAGTCTGGCGGATGGAGGTGCCGTTGAAGTTGGCGGACTCGAAGACCACCATGGTGGTGTCCTCCTGAATTTCGGAGTTCTCACCGCCCATGATGCCCGCCAGGCCGATGGGCCTTGTGTCATCGGCAATCACCAGCATACCGGCCTTCAGGTTCCGCTGGGTGCCATCCAGTGTGGTCAGGCTTTCGCCCTCCTGGGCCTCCCGCACCACAATCTTGCCGGAGGACACATAGCGGTAGTCAAAGGCGTGCATGGGCTGGCCGTATTCCAGCATCACATAGTTGGTGATGTCCACAATGTTGTTGATGGGCCGCACGCCGTTGGCACGCAGGCGCTGCCGCAGCCACTTGGGGGAGGGGCCAATCTTCACATTGGCCACCATCCGGGAGGAATAGCGGTTGCACAGCTCCGTAGCGGGCACCTCCACATCCAGGTGCTGGAAAATGGAGCCGGCATCGCTGCCGTGAACCACAGGCTCGTGGTGCTTCATGGGCTTGCCAAAGGCGGCGGCAGCCTCCCGGGCCAGACCCATGATGGAGTAGCAGTCCGGGCGATTGTTGGTGATTTCAAAATCCACAATGGTGTCGTCATTGCCGATAATGGGGTTGATGTCGTCGCCGGGCTTGGCGGAGTCCGGCTCCAGAATCCAGATGCCGTCGGCGAAGACCCCGGGCAGGTCGTTCTGGGTCAGGCCCAGCTCTGCAAAGGAGCAGAGCATACCGCAGGACAGCTCCCCTCTGAGCTTGCCCTTGGTGATGTGCACACCGCCGGGCAGCCAGGAGTTGTGCAGGGCGGTGGGAACCAGGTCGCCCTCGTGGACGTTCTGGGCACCGGTGACAATCTGCACCGGCTCGTCCTTGCCCACATCCACCTGGCAGATGAACATATGGTCCGAGTTGGGGTGGCGCACCATGGACAGCACCTTGCCCACCACAACATTTTTAATTTCAGCGTCCATCCGTTCCCAGGTTTCCACCTTCTGGCCGAACACGGTCAGGGTTTCCACGAATTCCTTATCGGACACAGCGCTCAGGTCAACAAAATCCTCATTGACCCATTTTCTGTTCAGTTTCATTTTGTATCCTCCTTAGAACTGGTTCAGGAACCGCACGTCGTTGTCGAAAATCAGACGCAGGTCATTGATTTTCAGCTGGCCCATGGCCATCCGCTCCAGGCCCATGCCAAAGGCGAAGCCGGTGTATTTCTCCGGGTCGATGCCGCAGTTTTCCAGCACGGTGGGGTGCACCATGCCGGCACCCAGCACCTCGATCCAGCCCTCGCCGTGGCAGGTGGAGCACACCTGACCGTCCAGCTCGCCGGTGCCGTGGCACTTGTGGCACTGCATATCCATTTCGCAGCTGGGCTCGGTGAAGGGGAAGTGGTGGGGGCGGAACCGGGTGGCGGCGCTCTCGCCGTATACCTTTTGCAGAATGCTGATAAGTGCGCCCTTCAGGTCGCCCATGGTGATGTCCTCGGCTACCACCAGACCCTCGATCTGATGGAACATGGGGGAGTGGGTGGCGTCGGCCTCGTCCTTCCGGAACACCCGGCCGGGGGCCAGCATACAGATGGGGGGCTTGTGGGTCTCCATGTAGCGAATCTGCATGGGGCTGGTCTGGGTGCGCAGCAGCACGCTGTCGTCGTCGGTGAAGTAGAAGGTGTCGCTCCGGTCCCGGGAGGGGTGCCCCTCTTCGATGTTCAGCCGGGTGAAGTTGTAGTCTGCCAGCTCCACCTCCGGGGCCTCGTATACCTCGTAGCCCATGCCCACGAAGGTGTCCTTAATCTGCTGCAGCACCTGGTTCATGGGGTGCTGGTGGCCGATTTCAATCTCGTCCCCGGGGATGGTGACGTCAATGGCCTCGGCAGCCAGCCTTGCCTCCAGGGCGGCGGCGTGGACGGCGGCCCTGCGCTGCTCTAGGGTTTCCTCGATGGCGGCCCGGACGCTGTTGGCCAGCTGCCCCATCACAGGCCGCTCCTCAGAGGAGAGCTTGCCCATCTGCTTCAGCACGGCGGTGAGCTCCCCCTTCTTGCCCAGCAGCTTCACCCGCAGCTCTTCCAGCTCGGCGGGGGTAGCGGCCTGATCCAGGGCCTCGATGGCCCTCTGGCGAATGGATTCCAGTTGTTGTTTCATTTTTGTTCCTCCCAAAAGGTTTGCATACATTATAAATAACGAAAGCGGCAAAATGGGAATAAAAAAACCCCTCGCCCCACAAAACCGGGACGAAAGGCAATCCTTCCGCGGTACCACCCGCAATTCGCCGCATCTGCGGCGCAGCTTTCCGGCGCATTCACGCCATAGATGCATAACGGCATCACCCGTCCGGCCCTACTGAATTTCAGGCGGCAGCTCCTGGGAGAAGGCCCGGCGTTGCACGCAAGCGGATTCCACCGTCCCGCTCTCTCTTTGCCGCAAAACCAACGCAAGGCAGCCCAATCACAGCCTTTTCCTATTGCCCCTTATCCTAACACATTTGCACAGAATATGCAACCCCCATTTTTGCACATTCCTCTCTTGGTTGTAGCGTTACAATAGATGTGAGACCAAAAGAGTAGAAAAAGGCGATTGAGTTCATTAGAATAAAGTTACCACACCCAAACTAATGAAAGGACTCAATCGCCATGGATATTGTAACACAGAT
>Ga0129313_1000124_pt1 | contig 76260 bp, 68 predicted proteins | sample O1105metagenome_FD_94436 | JGI IMG/M metagenome (GOLD analysis project Ga0129313, IMG submission 94436) | Orangutan group fecal microbial communities from fecal samples from Wisconsin, USA - O1105 metagenome | ecosystem: Host-associated > Mammals > Digestive system > Large intestine > Fecal...
ATTCCATAATAACTTTTCTTATGGGGTAAGGGGAGTTATACACTTTTTTATAAAATATAACAACTGTTGCATCCAAAAACAAAAGGACGCATGAAAAAACTTTCGTTTTTTCACACGCCCTTTCATCATAACTATTCTTTTTTATTTCAGGAAGAACCAGTATCCTGCAAATGCAGCAGCTGCGATGATCAGGAAGATAAGGATTACAACAAGGACAACAGGAAAATGTCTTTCATCATCATCTTCTTCGTCTAACATATTCTGATAGTTCTCACGCATCTCCTGTTCACGTTTTTCACGGACATGCTTTGGTGGAATATTAGAATAGGTCTGTTCTTTTTCCACCTCTGGAGTGGAAAGATCAGGTGCTGTAATTTTAAGTTCATCCTCTTCATCAGAAATGATACGTGTGCTGGAATTGTCAATTGCATGTACCGGTTTGGCTTCTTCCGGACGTTTCTTTTTCGGACGTGGACGAACTTCTTCCCGGCTTTCTTCCTGACCTTCCGCATATTTGAGAAGTGGACGGTCTGAAGTAACAGGGCGTTTCTTTGGATGCGGTCTGGATGGCTGTCCTTCGGAAGAACCTTCTGTCTTCGGACGAGGTTTTCTTGCCGGTCTTTCTCCTTCAGCAGCCGGGTTCGGACGTTTTTTCTTCGGATGAGCCGGTACTTCCGGATTAGCAGAAGAAGCGGTCCGCGTTTCGGCGTTTTCCGGAGATACCCGACGTTTTTTCTTTGGCTGGGCTGGACGTTCGGCAGAAGTTCTTTCTCCTTCGGCAGCCGGGCGCTTTTTGTGTGGCTTTTCGGCAGCCTTACCGGATTCAACTGTTTTTTCAGCCAATGCTTCTTTTACAAGCTTTTTCTTCTTTTCACGCTGTTTATCTAAATTCCACTGCTTTTTACAGTCGCGGCAGATTGCGAATTCATTGTAGATTGCTTCACCGGCTTCATTTTCGCCTACTTTTTTGTTCTTGATCTCAAGATCCTTTTTACAAATCGGGCACTGCATGATTTATCTCTCCTCTTTGGTTTTTTAATATGTATCTACTCCCTTATTAAATGATGTAAATGTTAAAACTTATGTTTAACATTCACGTACTTAAATACATAGAATCATACATTTATAATGTTATCACGTCCTCAAAAGATGTCAAGAAAGTTCTTTGAATATTCACAAAAAAGTGCTAGAATAAAATGGATTTACTATAGAGATTAGGAGGACGCGAAGATATGACAGATACAAAGACGATCAAAGTAGGATTACTTGGACTTGGAACAGTCGGAACAGGTGTTTATAAATTGATTGGACGCCGCAGTGAAGAGATGCAGCAGAAGACCGGCGCCGCTCTTGAAATAAAGAAAATCCTGGTACACAATATGAAAAAAGTAAGACAGGGTGTAGATCAGAATCTGCTGACAGATCAGTGGAAAGAGATTATAGAAGATGATGAGATACAGATCGTGATCGAAGTGATGGGCGGAATTGAGCCAGCGAAAACGATGATCACAGAAGCACTGAAAGCAGGGAAAAATGTGGTAAGTGCAAATAAGGATCTGATCGCAGAATATGGAAAGGAACTCTATGATGCTGCGAAAGAAGGCGGCGCAGATTTCCTGTTTGAGGCAGCGGTAGCAGGAGGAATCCCGATCATCCGTCCGCTTAAGCAGTGCCTGGAAGGCAACCGGATCGATGAGATCATGGGAATTGTCAACGGAACGACCAACTATATCCTGACAAAAATGTTTGAGGATGGAATGGATTTTACAGAAGCACTTGCAAAGGCGACAGAGCTGGGGTATGCAGAAGCGGATCCAACGGCGGATGTGGAAGGTCTGGATGCAGGACGTAAGGTGGCGATCATGGCTACGTCAGCATTCCATTCGCAGGTGAAATTTTCGGATGTCTATACGGAGGGAATCACAAAGATCACAGCAGCAGATGTAAATTACGCAAAAGAGATGGGAAATGTGATCAAACTGATCGGTATTGCGAGAAATACATCTGATGGAATTGAAGCAGGTGTTTATCCGATGATGATCGATAAGAAACATCCGCTCGCTACCGTAAGAGATTCTTTTAATGCTGTATTTGTGCATGGAGATGCAGTTGGGGATACCATGTTCTATGGAAGAGGAGCAGGAGAACTGCCGACCGCAAGTGCAGTTCTCGGAGATGTGATGGATGTTGCAAGAAATATTGTATGGAACTGTACCGGAAGAATCGGATGGAGCGCATACAAAGAGCTTCCGATCAAGGAATTTGCGGACGTCAAGAATCGATTCTTTATCCGTATGCAGGTAAGTAATGAACCGGGAGTACTGGCAGCAATCGCGAAAGTATTCGGAGATCACAAGGTAAGTATCGAACGTGTGATCCAGGAACAGGCAAAAGCGGCAAAGGCAGAACTTGTCATCGGAACATCCGCAGTCAAGGAATACCATCTTCAGGATGCGCTGGAGGAATTAAAAGAAATGCCGATCGTAAGTGAGATCAGCAGCATTATCAGAGAATATTAAAAGGCACAGCATTGAAAAAGGAGCAATCAGGCATGAGTTATGCAGACAAAGTTTTTATAGAGATGTGCAGGGACATCATTGATAATGGAACCAGCACAGAAGGAGAAAAGGTACGTCCGAGATGGGAAGACGGGACTCCGGCGTATACTGTAAAAAAATTTGGTGTGGTGAACCGGTATGATCTGCGAAAAGAATTCCCGGCACTGACACTCAGAAGAACCGGGATCAAAAGCTGTACGGACGAGCTTTTGTGGATCTGGCAGAAAAAATCCAATAATATCCACGATCTGAACAGTCACATCTGGGACAGCTGGGCAGATGAAGATGGGTCGATCGGGAAGGCATACGGCTATCAGATGGGCGTAAAGCATGTCTATAAAGAAGGAATGATGGATCAGGTAGACCGTGTGATCTATGACCTGAAGAATAATCCTTACAGCCGCCGGATCATGACGAATATCTATGTACATCAGGATCTTCATGAGATGAATCTGTATCCGTGTGCATACAGCATGACGTTCAATGTGACAAAAGAAAAAGGCAGTGACAAGCTGACACTGAACGGAATCCTGAACCAGCGTTCCCAGGATGTGCTGGCAGCAAATAACTGGAATGTATGCCAGTATGCTGTGCTGCTTCATATGCTCGCACAGGTATGCGATATGCAGGTGGGCGAATTCGTACATGTGATCGCAGATGCACATATTTACGACAGGCATATTCCGCTGATCGAAGAACTGATTTCAAGAGAGACGCACCCGGCACCGGAATTCTGGCTGAATCCGGAAGTGAAAGATTTCTATCAGTTCACACCGGATGACGTAAGATTAGACAACTATGTGACAGGACCGCAGATCAAAAATATTCCGATCGCGGTTTAGAAAAGGAGACAGATACGATGAACATTATTGTAAATGCAGATAAAAACTGGGCAATAGGAAAGAATAACAGTCTGCTTGTACGAATCCCGGCAGATATGAAATACTTCCGTCAGATGACAGAAGGAAATATTGTCGTGATGGGAAGAAAGACACTGGAAAGCTTTCCGCAGGGACGTCCGCTTGCCAACAGGGTTAATATTGTGATTTCCCACAACCCGGATTATCAGGTGAAGGATGCGATCGTGGTACACAGCGTGGAAGAGGCAATGCAGGAATGTAAAAAGCATGAAGGAGAAGTCTTTGTGATCGGCGGAGAAAGTATTTACCGTGCTATGCTTCCGTACTGTAATACAGCGTATGTTACGCGGACAGATCATGTATATGAGGCAGATACCTGGTTCCCGGATCTGGACAAGGATCCGGATTGGCAAAAAACAGCTGAGACGGATGAACAGACATATTTCGATCTTGAGTATGTATTTGCAAAATATGAAAGAATAAAATAGATCAATAAAATTTGCGAAATGTATCATTGACAAATCAATAGACCACTCATTATAATAAATGTAATCGATGAGACAATAGAAGAAATGCTATGACAAGGAGGAGTATATAATCTTCGGAAGCAAAGAGAGAAGGCGGATGGTGTAAGCCTTCATGAAGGGATTGTAGAAGTAGCCTTTGAGCAGCGGACCGAACGGGGATTTCTCAAGTAGACTTCGACGTAAGCCCTACGTTACAGGGGAATAGTATCGAACATTTCTATGGTTCTGTACTTGCGTGAGAGCAGAGAAGCAGCTTCTCTGAAGACAGGTGGTAACACGGATTTTATATTCGCCCTGAACGGTCAGCCGTTTAGGGCGTTTGTTATTCTATATGACTATGATAAAAATTTGGCGATCATCTGTATAGAAAATTCATGGAGGTAGATTTATGAAAAAAATATCAGGGAACAAATTACTTGTAAAAGCATTAAAAGAAGAGGGTGTAGATATCCTTTTTGGATATCCGGGAGCCTGTACGATTGATATCAGTGATGAAATTTACAAACAGGATTACACAAAAGTTGTACTTCCGCGTCATGAACAGGCACTTGTCCATGCGGCAGATGCTTACGCCAGATCAACAGGAAAAGTCGGGGTATGTCTGGTGACAAGCGGACCGGGTGCAACCAATCTGGTGACAGGAATTGCAACGGCAAATTATGACAGTGTACCGCTGGTATGTTTTACCGGACAGGTTGCGAGACATCTGATCGGAAATGATGCATTTCAGGAAGTTGATATTGTAGGTATTACAAGAAGTATCACAAAATACGGCGTGACAGTAAGAAAGAGAGAAGATCTGGGAAGAATCATCAAAGAGGCATTCTATATTGCGCGCAGCGGACGTCCAGGACCGGTTCTTGTGGATCTCCCGAAAGATGTAATGGCAGAGCTTGGAAGCCCGAATTATCCGGAGACAGTCAATATCCGCGGATATAAGCCGAGTACCGGCGTTCATATCGGACAGCTTAAGAGGGCAGTCAAGATGCTTGGAAAAGCAAAGAAGCCTCTGTTCCTTGCCGGTGGCGGTGTCAATATTGCAGGAGCTAATAAGGCGTTTACAGAACTTGTAGAACGTACCCAGATCCCGGTTGTAACAACGATCATGGGACGTGGAGCGATTCCGACAACACATCCGCTTTTTATCGGTAATCTGGGGATGCATGGTGCATATGCATCCAATATGGCAGTGGAAGAATGTGACCTGCTGTTCTCGATCGGGACCAGATTTAATGACCGTATCACTGGAAAACTGCATGCATTTGCACCGAAGGCTACGATCGTACATATCGACATTGATACTTCCTCCATCTCACGTAATATTCAGGTAGATATCCCGATCGTTGCGGATGCAAAAGAAGCCATTGAAAAATTATTGGAATATGTAGAACCAATAGAGAAAAAAGAAAGCTGGATGGAACAGATCGAAGGCTGGAAAGAGGAGCATCCGCTTAGGATGAAACCAAAGGGAGACCAGATGCAGGCACAGGATATTCTGGAGACGATCAATGAAGTGTTTAAAGATGATGACAAGATTGTTGTGACAGATGTAGGACAGCATCAGATGTTCACATCCCAGTATCTGGAAGTGAATGAAAAGACCAGACTTTATATGTCCGGCGGACTTGGAACCATGGGATATGGATTCCCGGGAGCAGTCGGAGCGCAGATCGGCAATCCGGACAGTACGGTAATTGCAATTTCCGGTGATGGCGGTATGCAGATGAATATTCAGGAATTTGCAACGGCAGTGCTGGAAGAACTTCCTTTGATCCTCTGTGTATTTAACAATACCTATCTTGGAATGGTTCGCCAGTGGCAGAAACTTTTCTATGGAAAACGCTATTCTATGACGGATCTTCGTGCAGGCGCAGCGACAAGACGTGGAGAAGAGCATCCACCGAAATATACACCGGATTTTGTAAAACTTGCAGAGAGCTATGGGGCAAAGGGAATCCGTGTAACCGAAAAATCCGAGATGAAAGCAGCATTTGAACAGGCAAAAGCAAACCGTGCACTGAAGGTGCCGACTCTGATCGAATTCATGCTGGATCCGGAAGTGCAGGTTTATCCGATGGTACGTCCGGGCGGAACCCTGGAAGATCTTTTGATGGATTAATGGAGGAGAGATGAAGATGGATAATACAATGAAAAAAAGATGGATTTCCTTATATGTGGAAAATCAGGTTGGTGTACTTTCAAAGATTTCCGGACTCTTTTCCGGTAAATCCTATAATCTGGAGAGTCTGACGGTAGGTACAACAGAAGATCCGACTATCTCCAGAATGACGATTGAGACGAACAGTGATGAAGAGACTTATGAGCAGATCAAAAAGCAGCTGAACCGTATGGTTGAAGTCATCAAAGTCATTGATTTTACAGAAGTATCTGTTGTTATGCAGGAGCTGATGTTTATCAAGGTAAAAAACTGTACACCGGAAGACAAGACAGAGCTTTTCCAGATCGCGCAGACTTATCAGGCAAAGGTACGAGATTATGGAAAAGACAGTGTGCTTCTTGAGTTTGTCCACACAGCACATAAAAATACAGCGATCATCCAATTTTTACGTTCTGAATTCAATTCGATTGAAGTTGTACGAGGTGGAAGTGTGGGGATTGAAGCAATCACAATGCCAAAAAGATAAAAAAATCAAAAAAAAACAGAGCGCACTCTTGAATTTGAAAAACAGAAGTACTATAATAGCGATATATAATCCGTAGGATTCAAAATACGGGAAGCAAAATTTATAATTTAGATATATGTTACTGTAAGAAGCAACAAGGGAATGGAGGAATTACAATGGAAAAGAAACAGATTGACTGGTCAAGTATAGGATTTGGTTATATCCCGACCGAAAAGAGATATGTTTCAAATTACAAAGATGGAAAGTGGGACGATGGATGCCTGACAGAAGACGCTAACATTGTGCTGAATGAGTGCGCAGGTGTTCTGCAGTATTCCCAGTCAGTATTTGAAGGTATGAAGGCATACACAACAGAAGACGGACGTATCGTTGTATTCCGTCCGGATATGAATGCAAAGAGATTTGCTGATTCCGCAAGAAGACTTGAGATGCCGGTATTCCCAGAAGACCGTTTTGTAGATGCGATCGTACAGGTAGTAAAAGCCAATGAGGCTTATGTACCACCTTACGGATCAGGAGCATCCCTTTATATTCGTCCATATATGTTCGGAAGCAATCCGGTTATCGGAGTTAAACCTGCTGACGAATATCAGTTCCGTGCATTTGTAACACCAGTAGGACCGTATTTCAAGGGCGGCGCAAAGCCGATCACAATTAAAGTCTCAGACTTTGACCGTGCGGCACCGCATGGAACAGGACATATCAAAGCTGGTCTTAACTATGCAATGAGCTTACATGCAATTGTAACAGCACATGAAGAAGGCTATGCAGAGAATATGTATCTGGATGCAGCAACAAGAACAAAAGTAGAAGAGACAGGTGGAGCAAACTTCATCTTTGTCACAAAAGATGGTAAAGTAGTTACTCCGAAGTCAAACAGTATCCTTCCATCTATTACAAGACGTTCTATTCTTTATGTAGCAGAACATTATCTTGGACTTGAGACAGAAGAAAGAGAAGTATATCTTGATGAAGTAAAAGACTTTGCAGAATGCGGACTTTGCGGAACAGCAGCAGTTATTTCACCGGTTGGAAAGATTGTAGATCATGGTAAAGAAATCTGCTTCCCAAGCGGAATGGATGAGATGGGACCTGTTATCAAGAAATTATATGAAACACTTACCGGAATTCAGATGGGACACATCGAAGCACCGGAAGGATGGATCCAGGTGGTTGAATAATGGATAAATTCGTCACAAAGCGAAATGATCTGCTCGCAGAGCAGGTGATAAAGAATTTGAAGTCCCGTCAGATGGAGGGACATTATGTACAGACCAAAGAAGAGGCACTTGCCCTTGCACTGGAGCTGATTCCGGAAGGAAGCAGCATCAGCTGGGGAGGGTCTATGAGCATTAAGGCAATTGGTCTTCCGGAAGCACTTCATAAAGGAAATTATAAAGTGCTTGACAGAGATCTGTGTGCGACACCGGAGGAAAAAGCAGAGATGATGCATCAGGCATTTAACTGTGATTATTTTCTGGCAAGCTGCAATGCAATCTCGGAAGATGGCATACTGGTCAACATAGATGGAAATGCAAACCGTGTGGCAGCTATTTCTTATGGACCGGAAAATGTTCTGATGATCGTTGGCATGAACAAAATCGTAAGAAGTGCAGAGGATGCATATGCCCGTGCAAAGTATGTGGCAGCTCCGATTAACGGACAGCGTTTTGAAGGACTTCCGTGTGCGAAGACAGGTGTCTGTTCCAACTGTAAATCTCCGAAAAGTATCTGCTGTCAGACACTGATTACGAGATTCAGCCATGTTCCAGACAGAATAAAGGTGATTCTGGTGAATGAAGAACTGGGATTCTAAAAAATTCGAAGAGAATCAGGGAAATTTCCCTGGTTCTTTTTGCGCCTGAAAAAGAAAATTCCGAAAGGGATAAAGTTCTCATCATAATATGACTTTTCTATGAGAAAATCCTGTGTTATACTATAGAATAATCTGGATGTCAGGATATGCAGCGGAGTATACCGCGGACATCGGTCAGTGCCGATTATTGGACACTGGTGGCGAATCGAAAGAGAGGAACAGCAGAATATGGAAGCGTATACAAGTTTTGCACGTGTATATGATACCTTCATGGATAATATTCCTTATGAAGAATGGTGCGAATATCTCACCGGTCTTATGAGAGAATACGGTGTTATGGATGGACTGGTACTGGATCTGGGGTGTGGTACCGGGAATATGACAGAATTGCTTGCAGAGGCAGGATATGATATGATTGGTGCGGACAATGCGGAAGAGATGCTGGAGATCGCAATGGAGAAACGTGACAGATCCGGTCATGATATTCTGTATCTTCTGCAGGATATGAGAGAGTTCGAACTGTATGGTACGGTTAGAGCTGTCATCAGTGTCTGCGATTCAGTTAATTATATTACGGAGCCGGAAGAACTTCAGGAAGTATTCCGCCTGGTCAACAATTATCTGGATCCGAAAGGTGTTTTTATTTTTGATTTTAATACACGCTACAAGTATGAAGAGATTCTTGGGGACCGCACAATTGCAGAGAACCGGGAGGAATGCAGTTTTATCTGGGACAACTATTATTACGAAGATGAGAAGATCAATGAATATGATCTGAGTCTTTTTATTGAGACAGATAAGGACAGTGGGCTTTATCGCAAATATGAGGAGACGCATTACCAGAGAGCGTATACGCTGGAGGAGATGAAGAAACTGATCCGAAAGTCGGGGTTGGAATTTGTGACAGCATATGATGCATTTTCAAAGAATGCGCCGACGGATACAAGCGAGCGCATTTATGTGATCGCAAGAGAACAGGGAAAATAGAACAGGAGAGAATTATTATATGAAAGATTATATTGTAAGAGCAACTGCAGGAGACGGGCAGATCCGTGCATTTGCCGCAACAACAGGCAATCTGGTGGAAGAGGCAAGGAAGAGACATGACACAAGTCCGGTAGCGACAGCAGCACTTGGAAGACTTCTGACAGCAGGGGCAATGATGGGAGGCATGATGAAGAATGAGACAGATGTGCTGACGCTCCAGATCAAAGGTGATGGAGCACTTGGCGGAATTACGGTGACTGCAGATGCAAAAGGTGATGTGAAAGGATACGTCGATCATCCGGAAGCAATGATGCCGCCTAAGAATGGCAAGCTGGATGTTGGAGGAGCTGTTGGAATCGGTCTTTTAAATGTTATTAAAGATATGGGACTGAAAGAACCATATGTAGGACAGACTATCCTGCAGACAAGCGAGATCGCAGAAGATCTGACGTATTATTTTGCAACCAGCGAACAGGTTCCGTCTTCCGTGGGTCTTGGAGTATTGATGAATAAGGACAACACTGTACACTGTGCAGGTGGATTTATTGTGCAGGTAATGCCGTTTGTATCGGATGAGGTGCTGGATAAGCTGGAAGAGAATATCAAGAAGATCTCTTCCGTTACCAGTATGCTGGATAACGGACATACACCGGAGCAGATGCTGGAGCAGGTACTGGATGGCCTGAATGTGGAATTTACAGATACAATGGATACACAGTTTAAATGTAATTGTTCGCATGAGAGAATCGAGAAAGCCATCATCAGCATTGGAAAGAAAGATATCCAGGAAATGATCGATGACGGAAAAGAAGTAGAAGTAAAATGCCATTTCTGTAATACGGCGTATACATTTAGTGTAGAAGAACTGAAACAGATTTTAAAACAGGCAAAAAGATAATGAGGTAAACAACATATGAGACAGGGATTTATCAAGGTTGCAGCGGTCACAGTTGATATCCGTGTGGCGGATGTCTGGCACAACTGTGAGGAAATCTGCAAACGTATGAAAGAAGCTGAGAAGGCAGGTGCAAAGATCATTGTATTTCCGGAGCTTTGCCTGACCGGGTATACCTGCAGCGATCTTTTTACGCAGGATATACTGTTAAAAGAGGTGCGCAGAGCACTTGCAAAAATTGCAGAAGAGACAAGACATACAGAGGCACTGGTATTTGTTGGACTTCCGCTTGCTGTGGACGGAGAACTGTATAATGTTGCGGCAGCATTAAATGATGGAAAGATTCTTGGTTTTACGACTAAGACTTTCCTTCCGAATTATGGAGAATTTTATGAGATGCGCCAGTTCCGTCAGGGGCCGAAAAAAGCAAGACTGATTTCCTATGAAGGGGAAGAAATCCTGTTTGGACCACAGATCCTGTATCAGGCGGCAGAGATGGATGAGCTGGTCGTATCGGCAGAGATCTGTGAGGATGTCTGGTCACCAGTCCCACCGAGCATTGAGGCGGCAAGAGAAGGTGCGGTCATCCTGGTCAACTGTTCAGCAAGTGATGAAACGATCGGAAAGGATAGTTACCGGGAAGAACTGATCAAGGGACAGTCTGCAAGACTGATTGCAGGTTATGTCTATGCAAATGCCGGGGACGGAGAGTCTACGACGGATGTGGTATTTGGTGGGCATAATATTATTGCAGAGAACGGGACGATCCTGAAAGAAGCAAAGCGGTTTGCCAACGAGATGATCGTCAGCGAGATTGACATTTTCCGTCTTTTGAGTGAACGGAGAAAAAATACAACTTTCCAGACAACTGAAGAACGGCGGCTTCCAAAGGTAGTATTCCATATCAGCATGGAAGAAACTGAGCTTACCAGAGATTTTGCACAGACACCTTTTGTTCCGCAGAATATGGCAGAGCGGGAAAAACGCTGTGAAGAGATTCTGATGATCCAGGCAATGGGATTGAAAAAACGTCTGGTGCATACTCATTCGAGAACAGCGATAGTCGGAATTTCAGGTGGTTTGGATTCTACACTGGCACTGCTTGTGACTGCAAAAGCATTTGACATGGCAGGGAAAGACCGAAAGGATATCATTGCGGTGACGATGCCTTGTTTTGGTACGACAGACAGAACCTATCAGAATGCCTGTCTGATGTCAAAAAAACTGGGAGCCACTTTAAAAGAGGTGCCGATCGCGGATGCAGTCCATGTGCATTTCCGTGATATCGGACACGATGAAGCGGTGCATGATGTGACCTATGAGAATTCACAGGCAAGAGAGCGTACCCAGGTGCTGATGGATATTGCTAACCAGGAATGGGGCATGGTCATCGGAACCGGAGATATGTCGGAGCTGGCTCTTGGGTGGGCGACTTATAATGGTGATCATATGTCCATGTACGGAGTCAATGCATCCGTTCCGAAGACGCTGGTACGCCATCTGGTACAGTATTATGCTGATACCTGTGAGGATCAGGAACTGAAAGCGGTACTTCTGGATGTGCTTGATACACCGGTAAGTCCGGAACTTCTTCCACCAAAGGATGGCGAGATCGCGCAGAAGACGGAAGACCTTGTAGGTCCGTATGAGCTGCATGATTTTTATCTGTATTATGTTCTTCGGTTTGGTTTTGAACCATCGAAGATCTACCGTCTTGCAAAGCTTGCTTTTGAAGGAATCTATGACAGCGAGACGATCATGAAATGGCTGAAGACATTTTACCGGAGATTTTTTGCACAGCAGTTTAAGCGTTCCTGTCTGCCGGATGGTCCAAAGATCGGTACGGTAGCACTTTCTCCAAGAGGAGACTGGAGAATGCCAAGCGATGCGTGTGTGGCAGTCTGGATGCAGGATCTGGAAGAACTGGAAAAATAAAAGAGCAAAAGGGAAGTTTGTGTTTGAACGGATTTCCCCTTAAGTAGATAGGATAAAGAATCGAAAGCTACTTAAAGGGAAGCCTGCCAGATGCAAACTTCCCTTTTTGTGTATACGATGAGCCAAATGCCCTGCTGATAAAATTGTCAATTTTAGAGCTTGATATTTTTAAACAGATCCCCAAGGCTGGTTCCGATTGCTTCTGCTTTTGGAATTTCTACGTGTTCCAGCTCTTCTTCCTGTTCTTTTTCAGCATCTTCTGCAAGAGCCTTGATACTGAGGCTGATCTTGCCATCTTTGATACCGATGACTTTGACATCCACTTCATCCCCGACATGAAGTACCTGGTCTGCTGATTTGATTCTCTGGGTACTGATCTGGGAAATGTGAACCAGGCCGGAAAGACCGTTCTCAAGACGTACAAAAGCGCCGTAGGACTGAAGAGATTCAACAGTACCTTTTACAACACTTCCAACCTGTACAGATGCAAGTTTTTTTGCATCTTCTTCTTTTTTCTGTTCTCTTAAAATCTCACGTGCAGATAAGATCAGGCGTCCTTCTGCCTGGTTTGCCTCGATGACACGGACATCAATTTCTTTCAGAAGATAGGTTTCCAGATCTTCGATATAAGAAAGAGAAAGGCGGGATGCCGGGATAAATCCGCGGAGTCCTTCGACCATGGCGATCACGCCGCCATTTACGATTCCTTCTACTTTTACGTGAAGATTCGTTCCTTCTTCCTGATAACGTGCGACCACATTCCATGGATTGGCATCATCGAAATGTGCTTCGTAGTCTGCCATGCTTTCTGTCTGTTCCTGTAATTTTTCGTTTTCCATCTTAACACCTCTGTTAGTTTATTTTTCTGAACGTATGCTCAATAATATTATTAGTATAACACATTTTTGTATAGATAAAAAGTATAGATTCCAAATCGATAAGTGGGTGATGCACTCTTAATGAGAAAAAAATCGTTATTATGTACGAAAATTGTGGTAAAAATTTGTGTATATTTTGAATGGTAAAAATCGTGAAAAAAGTTGACAAAAGAAAAAATAAATTGTATATTACCAACATAAGGACATATTAAAGACGATGTCCCAAACTAAAAGGTAAAGGAGTAATTAAAATGAAGGGAAACGTGAATTATCTGGAACTGGCAAACAGCCCTCTGATGTGGGTGAGTGCCGCAATAGCAGTAGGAATCGTAGTTTTTCAGTCCGTACTGTTCTTCAGAAAGTCGCTCAAAGCAGCAAAAGAGATTGGAATTGAACAGGAAAAGATCAATATGGCAATTAAGAGTAGTGCCATTTCTTCAATCGGTCCATCTATCGTAATCCTGGTAACAATGATCTCTCTGATCGTATCAATGGGAGCACCTGTTTCATGGATGAGACTTTCTTTTATCGGATCTGTTAACTATGAAGCAATGGCAGCAGGATTTGGTGCCCAGGCAATGGGAGCAACACTGGAGAATCTGACACCGGTTGCGTTCGCATGTGGTGTATGGACCATGATCTGCGGATCACTTGGATGGCTGATCTTCACACTGCTTTTCACGGACAAGATGGATAAAGTAAATCATCTGATGTCAAAAGGAAATTCAAAAATGGTTCCGATCATTTCAGCAGGAGCTATGCTTGGTGCATTTGCAAACCTCGCATCAGGAAATTTCTTCAATGAAAAAAATCAGTTCGCATTTGGCGGAGCACCGGCGATTGCAACAATCGTAGGATGCATTCTTATGATGATCCTGACAAAGGTTGCAAAAGAAAAGAATATTGGATGGCTCAGAGAATGGGCATTTGCAATTTCCATGTTCTCAGGCATGCTTATTGGTTACATCTGGAACACTGTATTTTAATAGGAATGAGAGGATAAAGATATGAATAAAGAATACTACAACAAAGTCTATATACCTGGTATTGTCAAATGGGGAAAAATCACCATGTTATTAGGTATCATTACATGTTTTGGACCAGCACTTGTTATCTCAGTTGTATACGGATGTATGCCACCGGTATCCGCGATCATTGCAGGTACAATCGCACAGATCAGTGTAAGTGGAGCATTTTATATTGTAGAACCGATTTCCTATTTCCCGATTCTTGGAATCCCGGGAACTTATCTGACATTCCTTTCAGGAAATACATCCAACATGCGTGTTCCGTGTTCTTCTGTTGCACAGGAAGCAGCAGGCGTTGAAATGGGTAGCGACAAAGGTTCTGTTGTATCAACCATCGGTATTGCTGTATCAATCATTGTAAATATTGTGATCCTGACAATCGGAGCAATTGCAGGAAACGCAATTATCGGTATGATGCCAGAAGGATTCAAGCAGGCCCTCAACTTCCTTCTTCCGGCACTTTACGGAGCTGTATTCGGACAGTTCGCAATCACAAGACCAAAGCTTGGTGTAGTTGCAGTAGTTATTGCATTTGCGATGAACTGGCTGATGAAAAACGGATTCTTATCCTTCTTCCCTGGAACACCGTCATACGTTGTTATCCTGGTAGCTGTATTTGGATCTATTTTTGCAGGAAAGATTATCTACAAGAAAGAACTTGAGGACTAAGTCCGGAAAGGAAAAGTTATGTTATCGAGAGAAAGATTACAGGAAAGATTTATTGAGATGATCAAAATCTACAGTCCGTCTAAAGGGGAAAAAGAGATGGCGGACTGGATAGAAAACTGGCTGAGTGAGCGGAATATTCCGTTCCAGTCAGACAATGCTGGAGAAGCATATGGTGGAAACGGCAGAAATATCGTTGCATTTGTAAAAGGAAACACAGAGGAACGTCCACTTGGATTTGCTGCACATATGGATCAGATCGAACCATGCAGAAATGTAAATCCGGTGATCAACGGAAACATCATCAGTACCGACAAGACAACAACACTTGGCGGAGATGACAAAGCTGGAATTTCAGCAATCATGGAAGCGGTAGAAGATATCGTTGAAAGCGGTGTACCGCACAGAGATATTTATCTGGTATTTACCTGCTCCGAAGAGATCAGTATGATGGGAACAAAGCACATGGATATGTCTATGCTGCCATGCAAAGAACTGGTTGTTGTGGATGCAACAGGAGGAGCAGAAACGCTCGCATACAAAGCACCGGCAATGGAAGCGATTGAGATTACCTTTAAAGGAAAGAAAGCACATGCCGGAATCGAACCGGAAAAAGGAATCAATGCGATCGTTGCAGCATCAAAGGCGATCAGCAAGATGCACATCGGACGTATCGACCATGAGACCACTTCCAATATCGGACATATTGAAGGCGGATCTGCGACAAATATTGTGACAGATGAAGTAACATTTACCGCAGAGATCCGTTCCCACAGTATGGAAAAGCTGGCAGCAGAGGTTGCACATATGGAACAATGCTGTAAAGAAGCAGCGGAAGAAATGGGAGCCACTTATGAAATGAAGCATGAGATGGCTTATCCAACTCTGTCACTGGAAGAGGACTGTGAACTGATTCAGGATACTGTAAAGGCAATGGCAGAAGAAGGAATTACAGCAAATAAAATGATCATTGGTGGTGGAAGTGATGCGAATGTGCTTGCAGGACATGGATATAAGAGTGTCATTTTAGGATGCGGAATGATCAATGTACACACAGTAGAAGAAGCACTTGATACAGATGAGACCTGGAAGGTGACAAAAGTGCTGAGAAGACTGATGGGTGCAGAATAGGAGATGGACGACACAGATGGAAAAAGAAGAACTGAAGAAGAGATGTCTGGACGCGATTGATGCGAACAGGAATCTGATCATTCAGCTTGGCGATGATGTATATAAAACGCCTGAACTTGGCTATAAAGAATTTAAGACGACTGAGAGAATGATAAAGGCATTTCAGAAGCTTGGGGAAGAGCCGGAAACAGAAATTGCATATACCGGCTGCAAGGTTTCAACTCCGAAAAAAGGGGATACAAGAATTGCCGTGATCGGAGAGCTGGACTGTATCCAGTGCAAAGAACATCCGGACAGCACACCGGAGGGGAATGTTCATGCCTGCGGTCATCACGCACAGCTTGCAAATCTGTATGGATGTGCGATCGGTCTTTTGAAATCCGGAGTTATGAAAGAACTGGATGGTGCGGTTGATTTTATTGCGATCCCGGCTGAGGAATGTGTAGATTATGATTACCGTGACAGCCTGATTCGTGAAAATAAGATCAGCTTTTACGGCGGCAAGCAGGAATATTTAAAACGCGGTGGCTTTGATGATGTGGATATGGCATTGCAGTGTCACATGATGGAAATTGGAAATGGCAGACATTGCACGATTGATACCGACTGCAACGGCTTTGTGACAAAGACGGTAACATTTATCGGAGAAGCTGCGCATGCAGGTTTTGCACCACATGAAGGAATCAATGCGTTAAATATGGCAGAGCTGGCACTGAACAATATCCATGCACTCCGTGAGACTTTTCAGGAGAAAGAAAAGGTTCGTGTGAGCTCGATCATCACAGAAGGCGGAGATCTGGTCAACGTGGTCCCGGCAGTTGTGAAGATGCAGATTATGGTGCGTGCTTTTACAATCGAAGGAATGCTGGATGCAAGTAAAAAAGTGAACCGTGCATTAAAAGCCGGAGCTCTTTCAATCGGTGGAAAGGTTGAGATTGATGATAAGATTGGCTATCTCCCAATGAATACCAACCGTGAACTTTCCGCTTTATATAAGGAGAATATGATTGAATATACAGGGGCAGAAAAAGATTCATTTGTAGAATTATATGAGACAGCAGGTTCTACCGATCTGGGGGATCTTTCCCAGATTATGCCGTGTATGCACATCTGGACAGAAGGAATCATCGGAGGACTTCATTCCAAAGATTATCGTCTTGCAGATCCGGAGTTGGCATATATCGTTCCGGCAAAGATGATGGCACTTACGATCATTGATCTTCTTTATGATGATGCAAAGAAGGCAAAACATATTCTGGATAATTTCAAACCGACACTGACAAAAGAAAGCTATCTGGAATTAAAAAAAGAATATTCTAAGCTTGTGGTTTTTGATGGCTCTGAGTTATAATAAAAAGGAATCCCGTTTGAGGGATTCCTTTTTTAAAATATAAGATCACAATATGGGGGATATTTTTGTGAAAATTGGAGTTATCGGATCAAAAGCATCTTGCGAGATTGTTAAGAAGAGTATAAAAGAAATTGACAGTTTAGTCGAAGTAGTTTCCTATGAAGAAGAGCAGGTCAATCGAAGCGACAGACTAATCGAAGGATGTGAACTGGAGTGTGATGCGGTGCTGTTTACCGGTCGCGCGGTCGAGAGTTTTGTCGGGCAGAACTATCATTTTACCAAGCCGCATGCTTCGGTGGAAAAGTCGGTTGTCAGTATAGCCGGAGCTTTCCTGCAGATGCAGAAAAGTAATATCGAACTGGATGCATTTAGTATTGATATTGTAGAAAAACAGGTTATTGAGGATTTGCTGGATGCATTTGATATTCTGGCAAGAAATATCTATTCCTGCCCGTTTCAAGCAGGAGTAGAAGAAGAACAGTATGTGGAGTGGCACATGAAGCTTCTGGATGAAGGAAAAGTGAATGTGGCACTGACTTCACTGCGCTGGGTATATAAGATACTGAAAGAAAAAGGGTATCATGCCATTTATCTGCCGCCGACCAGGGCGAAGGTGAGAGTGGCATTGGAAAAATTAAAAAATGAATGCGCACTCCAGGAAGCGGAGTATGCGCAGGCAGCAGTTGAAATTTTTCAGCTTACAGACTATGAGAGCAGAGAAGAAAATTATTATTCGAGTATGCTCGCAAAAGCAGATATTGAAAAAGAAATCATTAAATATACAAAAGGGATTCAGGGAGCGATTTTTGCATCTGGAAGAAGAGAGTATATCGTATTTTCAAACTCGGGAGCCGTGCAGGAAGAGTTTAATCAGAGGAGACTTCTGAACCTGCAAAAAAAGGTTCAGGAAGAAAATAAGATCAGCCTGAATGTGGGAATTGGAACCGGAGGAACCATGAATGAAGCAGAAATGAATGCAAGGCGTGCATTGGATTCTTCCCTGAAAAATGAAAAGCAGGAGATTTTCTGGATTGATGCAAAGCAGACACAGCATGGTCCGCTTGGAAAAGAGATCCAGCTGGAATACCAGCTTATTTCTTCCGATCCTAAATTACAGGAAATTTCAGAGAAGACAGGTCTTAGTACAACATCAATCCTGAAGATCATTGCAATTGCAGATGTGAGAAAAAGTTATATTTTTGATGCACATCAGCTGGCAGAGTGCCTGGGAATTACGGTCAGAAGTGCCCGGCGGATCATGAATAAGATCATGGAAGCCGGCTATGGAAAAGTATATGCGAAGAAGACTGCGGCAGCAGGAGGAAGACCGAAGGCGCTTGTAGAGATATTGTTTAAAATATAGTGTAAGTGGTCTTTTATCCGTACAAGGGTTGACGAACAACGAAAAAAATGGCATTCTGAAAAGTAAGTAACACAAGAGATAGTAATGGAGTTGTAATAAAATGGAACAGAAAAAACCAAAGAAAGTGTATGTGATCGGACACAAAAATCCGGATACGGATTCTATCTGTTCAGCAATCGCATATGCAAATCTGAAAAATCAGATCACAGGAGAGAGATACATAGCGAAGAGAGCAGGCGAGGTCAATGGCGAGACCGCTTATGTTCTGGATAAATTCCAGACAGAGGTGCCGGCACTTCTGGACAATGTACATCTGCAGGTGAAGGATATGGATATCCGTCAGATCGAAGGAGTCTCTGGTCACATGTCCATTAAGGATGCATGGGCACGGATGAAGGATGAGAACATCAAGACTCTGCCGGTGACAAGAGGGGAGAAGCTGGAAGGGCTGATCACCATCGGAGATATCGCAACATCTTATATGGAAGTGTATGACAATAATATTCTTGCAACAGCGAGAACCCAGTACCGAAACATCGTCAAGACACTGGACGGAACACTGATCACCGGGAATGAACATGGCTATTTCCTGAATGGAAAGGTTGTCATTGCAGCATCCAGCCCGGATATGATGGAGAATTTTATCGAGAAGGATGATCTTGTTATTCTCGGAAACCGTTATGAGTCCCAGCTCTGCGCGATCGAGATGGATGCAAGCTGTCTGGTCATCTGTCAGGGAGCCAATATCTCCAAGACGATCAAGAAGATGGCAGAGGAGCGGGACATTGTGATCATTCAGACACCACATGATACCTTTACTGCGGCAAGGCTGATCAACCAGAGTATTCCGGTCAAATTTTTCATGAGCCGTGACAATCTGGAAACGTTCCATCTGAAAGATTATGTAGAACAGGTCAAAGAAGTCATGTCAAAGACGAAGTACAGAGATTTCCCAATTCTGGATAATAAAGGAAAGTTCTATGGTTTCCTCTCCAGACGAAGACTTATGACTTCCCGTAAAAAACAGGTAATTCTGGTGGATCATAATGAAAAATCACAGGCTGTGAATGGAATTGAAGAGGCAGAGGTGCAGGAGATCATTGATCATCACAGACTGGGTGGTCTGGAGACCATTGGACCGGTCTACTTCCGCAATCAGCCGGTTGGGTGTACGGCGACGATCATTTACCAGATGTATCAGGAAAGCGGTGTGGAAGTAGATCCGCAGATAGCGGGACTTCTGTGTTCAGCGATCATTTCGGATACCTTACTGTTTCGCTCACCAACCTGTACCATGGTTGATCAGGCGGCAGCAGAAGCACTGGCACGGATCGCCGGAATCAATATGGAAGAACATGCAAAAGAGATGTTTAATGCGGGAAGTAATCTGCGTGGTAAATCCGTAGAAGAGATCTGTTTCCAGGACTTCAAGGTATTTAATGTGAAAGATACGAGGTTCGGAGTCGGACAGATCACTTCCATGAATCAGGATGAGCTGGATGAGGTAAAAGAACGTCTGATTCCATATCTGGAAGAGGCAAGAAAGACGCAGGGACTGCATATGCTTTACCTGATGATGACCAACATCCTGGAGGAATCAACAGAGCTTCTGTGTTGTGGCGAGAATGCGAAGGAGCAGGTTCTTGAAGCGTATGAACTGTCAGGTGATACCGAAAAGATCCTTCTGAAGGGGGTCGTATCCAGAAAGAAACAGATGATCCCTGTTCTGGTCACTTACCTGCAGCAGAAACAATAAACAGATGATACGGGAGAGATGAAAGATGGCAAAGCAGATCTGGAAGCCGGGCAATATGCTGTATCCGCTGCCGGCAGTTATGGTCAGCGTGGCAGATAAAGAAGGCAATCCAAATATCATTACCGTGGCATGGGCGGGAACCGTCTGCACTAATCCGCCGATGGTTTCCATTTCCGTGAGACCGGAGCGGTATTCTTATCATATGATTGAAGAGACCGGAGAATTTGTGATCAATCTGACAACAGAAAAGCTTGCGTATGCGACAGATTACTGTGGTGTGCGTTCGGGAAGAGATGTGGACAAATTCAAAGAGCTGCATCTGACTCCGGAAAAGGCAGAGCATGTGAGCGCACCACTGATCGGGGAAAGCCCGGTCAACATCGAGTGCAGGGTGGTCAAAAAAGAAACGCCGGGATCGCATCATATTTTCCTTGCCGAGGTAAAAGCAGTTCATGTGGATGATGCCTATATGGATCAGAAAGGACGATTTGCACTGGAAAAGACCGATCCGATCGTATATGTGCACGGACAGTATTATAGTCTGGGTAAGCTTTTGGGAACGTTTGGGTACAGTGTGAAGAAACCGGCGAAAAAGACAGTAAAGAAGAACGTGAAGAAAAAGAAAAAATAAAAACACAGATTCTCTTGACAAAGAAATGACAGAGGGTATATTCTGTGTAAGTGGAAACTCAAGGGCGAGGCTGCAATGGTGCGGTCTCGTTTTTTATTTTATAGGAACTTCCTATAAAATAAAAGGCACTGTGTGCCAGAGATGCGCACTCGCGCGAAGAGGAATAATGTCGCAAGTGACTGCGCTTGGCGCGAGAATGTGCCAAGGCACATTCTTTGTGTATACGATAAGGAAAAAGGAGTAGTAGATGATGAAAGATTTTGCATTCAATGTACCACAGGATATTATTTTTGGAAAAGGCAGTTTAAAAAGACTCCCGGAGCTTCTTGAGAAAAGTGGTTCCAGGAAGATGCTTTTGATCTCTGGACCGGTTTTGAAGAAGATCGGGATGGTAGAGAAGGTGGAAGAGATCGTAAAAGCTTCCGGTATTGAAATCGAAGTATTTACTGATGTAGAAGCCAATCCGTCTGTAGAAACGGTAAATAAAGCGACAGAGGCATACAAAAAGGCAGGAGCAACCAGTATTGTAGCTTTCGGTGGCGGAAGCCCGATGGATGTGGCAAAGGCAGTTGGTGTTCTTGCAAAATACGGCGGAGAGATCGGAGATTATGAGGGAGCACATAAGGTGCCGGGACCGATCGTTCCAATCATTGCAATCCCGACAACGGCAGGTACAGGAAGTGAAGTGACCGCATTCTCTGTAATTACGGACGAAGCAAGAAACTATAAGCTGACCGTATTCAGTTATGAGCTGATCCCGAGCTATGCCCTTCTGGATCCGGAACTTGTCATGACTTCACCGGCATCTGTAGCCGCAGCATGTGGCGTAGATGCACTGATCCATGCATGGGAGGCATATACTTCAAGAGACGCTTCTCCATTTTCCGACGCGATGGCAGAAAAGGCAATGGAACTGATTGGTGCAAATTTGCGCAGATTCGTGGCAAACCGTCAGGATGAAGAGGCGGCAGCAGCCATGCTCTCCGGAAGTATGTTCGCAGGTATCGCATTTGCCTGGGCAAGACTTGGAAATATCCATGCTATGAGCCATCCGGTAAGCGCCTATTTCCATGTAGCACACGGTGTGGCAAATGCGATCCTTCTTCCAACGATCGTAGAATATAATGCACTTGCAGACCACGGACGTTATGAGAAGATCTACAATTATATCAGCAAAGAAAAAGATCCGGTGATCGATTTTGTACCGGAAATGCTGGTGGACGAAGCAAGAGATCTGCTTCGTGATCTTGGTATTCCGCAGCATCTTGCCGATGTTGGTGTAACGGAAGATAAGATTGAACTGATGGCTGCCGATGCCATGAAGAGTGGAAATATCATGGCAAATCCGAGACAGTCTACGATTAAGGATATTATTGCACTTTATAAGAAGGCAATGTAGCGAAGAGATGGGATGAATCTGCAAAGATTAAAATGAAGTGGGAAAATCCAGAAAATTTCTGAGAGAATGTATTTAACAGAAGAATAAAAAAAGATGGTTCAGGGGATATGAATCAGCAGGAGCTGGTTTGTATCCTCTGTTTTTGTATTTTGTAACAGAAAACTGGAAGAAGTAGGATTTTTGCCTATATTTTCATAACGCGAGAGTGCATGAGGCAGGAAAGCATAAATGTGAGTACATAGGAAAAGAAGCTCACGCATATAGTAAAAAGAGTAGAATGGAAAAAGAGGGATGTCCGGATGCTGCACCGGCTGTTTTATGGAATAATCAGTTTTTTATGTTTTACATGGCTTCTGGTGAGCTGGGGAGTGGTAAGTAACGGAAGGATCGAATTGATAAAAATGAATGAGGAAACGGTAGAAGCATCCTATGACACAGGTGGAACAGATGCGCAGCATCAGGAAAAGCAAAAGATTGCCCTCACCTTTGATGACGGTCCGCATCCTTCTGGTACGCCTGTTCTTCTGGACGGACTTGCAGAGCGGAATGTGAAGGTTACGTTCTTTGTAATCGGGGAAAATGCAGTGAAGTATCCGAAGCTTCTGACAAGAGAGGCAGAGGAAGGACATATCATCGGAAATCATACTTACAGCCACGTGGATCTCACCAAAATGTCCCAGGAAGCAGCAGAGTGCGAACTGGAAAAGACTAATGCCGCGATCGAAGCAGTCACCGGAAAAAAGACGGAATATATGCGACCGCCTTACGGGGCATGGAAAAAGGAGATGGAAGAGAAGACCGGGATGATGGCAGTGCTCTGGAATGTGGATCCGCTTGACTGGAAGACGGAGAATGAGACAGAAATTGTCAATAAAGTAGTGACGGAAACGGAGGAAAATGATATTATTTTATTACATGACTGTTATTTGTCTTCGGCGAAGGCGGCACTTCGTATTATTGATATCATGCAGGCAAAAGGATACGAATTTGTGACAGTCGATGAATTGCTGCTGGATTAAAGGAGAGGTTTTGATGGATTTATTTGATTATATGCGGGAGACGACAAAGGAGAAAGAATCGCCCCTTGCCTCCAGACTGCGTCCGACGACTCTGGATGAGGTAGTTGGACAGCAGCACATTATCGGAAAGGACAAGCTTCTGTACCGTGCGATCAAAGCGGACAAATTAAGCTCCGTCATCTTTTACGGTCCTCCGGGAACCGGAAAGACGACGCTTGCAAAGGTGATTGCCAATACTACAAGTGCAGAATTTACCCAGATTAATGCTACGGTTGCCGGGAAGAAGGATATGGAAGAAGTGGTGAACAAGGCAAAAGAGCTGAAAGGGATGTACCAGAAGCGGACGATCCTTTTCATCGATGAGATTCACCGTTTTAACAAGGGACAGCAGGATTATCTGCTTCCGTTTGTCGAAGACGGCACGATCATTCTGATCGGGGCGACGACGGAGAATCCGTACTTTGAAGTGAATGGAGCGCTTCTTTCCAGATCAAGCATTTTTGAACTGCGTCCGCTGTCGCAGGAGGAAGTGGAGACGCTGATCTTAAGAGCGGTGCAGGATGAGAAAAAAGGAATGGGAAGTTACCATGCGGTGATCGAGGAGGATGCCCTGCATTTCCTTGCGGACCTTGCCGGCGGAGATGCCCGGTCTGCCCTCAATGCAGTGGAGCTTGGAATCCTCACAACACCGAAAAGTGAGGACGGTCAGATTCATATTACGCTGGATGTTGCATCGGAATGTATACAGAAGCGGGTTGTGCGATATGATAAGACCGGGGATAACCATTACGATACGATTTCTGCATTTATCAAAAGTATGCGCGGTTCCGATCCGGATGCGGCGGTGTATTATCTGGCAAAGATGCTGTATGCGGGGGAGGATATCAAATTTATCGCCCGCAGGATCATGATCTGTGCATCGGAAGATGTGGGAAATGCAGATCCGATGGCACTGAATGTGGCGGTCAGCGCAGCGCAGGCGGTGGAGCGGATCGGAATGCCGGAGGCGCAGATCATTCTGTCGCAGGCGGTTCTTTACGTGGCAACAGCACCGAAGAGCAATTCGGCATGCAATGCAGTCTTTGCGGCGATGGATAATGTGAAAAAATATAAGACAACCGTTCCGGTACATTTGCAGGATGCACATTATAAAGGTTCTGCAAAGTTAGGACACGGAATCGGTTACAAATATGCGCATGATTATCCGAATCATTATGTAAAACAGCAGTATCTGCCGGATGAGATCCGGGATGCGGTGTTCTATGAAGCGAGTGACAACGGTTATGAAAAAACGATCAAAGCGCATATGAAACGGATCAGGGATGAGGCGTAAAGTGACCTGATGATTCCCGGTTGGCAAAAAAGAAGCGGCTACTCATGCGTCAACTGTAAAAAGGACTGACACGAAAGGGAACAACGAGATTCGCACAGAAAATCACTGCATTCACGCAGAAAGGATTGATTTGCCACAGACACTCTGCTACCATAACGGTAAGCAGAAAGGAGTGAAGAATATGGGAGCAGTTCAGGACAGCTATATCACAATTGCATGGCTGGTTCTTCTGGTAGTACTTCTGGTGATCGAGATCATAACGGTGGGACTTACAACGATCTGGGGAGCAGGAGGTGCGCTGGCGGCACTGATCCTGAATATTCTGGATGTACCGTTTGCCGGACAGGTGGTTACGTTTTTTGTTGTGACAATTTTACTGCTTGTATTTACCAGACCATTTGCAATGCGGTTCATCAATACCCGCCGTCTGAAGACGAACTATGAAGGAATCATCGGAAAGACGATCCGGATCAGCCAGAAGGTAGATAACATCGGGCAGACCGGTATGGCAGTGGTAAATGGTACGGAGTGGACGGTAAGATCCGAACAGGATGACGTGATCCTGGAACCGGGGACACTGGCGAAGGTCGTCAACATATCCGGAGTAAAGTTAATCGTACAAAAATATGAGGAGGACTAAAAGATGATGGGACTTATTATTTTAGTAATTATTATTGTGATCGCATTATTGCTTCTGACTTCCTGCATTAAGATTGTGCCACAGGCAAAGGCACTGGTTATCGAACGTCTTGGTGCATATCAGGCAACATGGAGTGTAGGACTTCATTTTAAACTGCCGATCATTGAACGTGTAGCAAGAAGAGTAGACTTAAAAGAGCAGGTAGTTGATTTTGCACCGCAGCCGGTTATCACAAAGGATAACGTAACCATGCGGATCGATACAGTTGTATTCTACCAGATTACAGATCCGAAGATGTTCTGCTACGGAGTAGCGAACCCGATCATGGCAATCGAGAATCTGACAGCGACCACCCTTCGTAACATCATCGGTGATCTGGAACTTGACCAGACACTGACATCAAGAGAGACGATCAATACGAAGATGCGCGCATCTCTGGATGTGGCAACGGATCCATGGGGAATCAAAGTCAATCGTGTAGAACTGAAAAATATCATTCCGCCGGCAGCAATCCAGGATGCAATGGAGAAACAGATGAAAGCAGAACGTGAAAGACGTGAAGCCATTCTCCGTGCAGAAGGTGAAAAGAAATCTACTGTCCTTGTTGCAGAAGGTGAAAAAGAATCTGTGATTCTGAAAGCGGAAGCTGAAAAACAGGCAGCGATCCTCCAGGCAGAAGCAGAAAAAGAAAAGAGGATCAAAGAGGCTGAAGGTGAAGCGGAAGCCATCCTTAAAGTACAGCAGGCAAATGCAGACGGTATCCGTTTCATCCGTGAAGCAGGTGCAGATCAGGCAGTGCTTACCATCAAGAGTCTGGAAGCATTTGAAAAGGCAGCAGATGGCAAGGCAACAAAGATCATTATTCCGTCAGAACTGCAGTCACTTGCAGGGCTTGTAAAAAGTGCCAAAGAAGTGATCAAAGAAGATTAAAGCTAATCAGATAAAAGAAAAGAGAGGAAAGGTGACAAAAAGATGACGGAGGTATTGATCCTGGAAGATGAACCGACTTCGATTCAGGCGTTGTCAGAGATTCTTACCGCATATTCGGATGATATCCGCGTCCACAAGGCATCTTCCCTGAAAGAGGCAAAAGACCTGCTGGATCAGGAAATCCGGTATGGTCTTTTCCTTTTGGATGTAAATCTAAGTGGCGAAGACCGGGAGGATATCGGTGGGATTTTGTTCGCAAGAGAGATACGGGAGAGGTTTGAATATACATTTACCCCGATCGTGATGGTGACTGCCATTGGCAATATGGAAATGCAGGCTTACCGGGAGCTGCACTGTTACCAGTATATTATGAAGCCATTTCGCAGGGAGCAGGTGGAAGAGGTTGTTCAGAAGGTGCTGGAAAAAGAGAGCAGGGAGAAACCACCGGTGATTGTTGTGAAAAAAGACGGGATCAATTATCAGCTGAAATGCGAGGATATCCGTTATCTGGAAGCGATACCGAGAGGAACAAGACTGCATCTCGTGACGGAGAACTGGGATGTCCCTTATGTGACTCTCAGACAGATGCTGCTTAAGATGCCAAAAGGGATGTTTGCGCAGTGCCATCGGATGTATGCGGTCAATAAAAATGAAGTTGAATATTACGATACCGTCAACCGGATCATCCGGATCAAAAACTGTCCGGATACGGTGGAAATCGGTGTGACATACAAATCGGTGATCGGAGGACTGTTAAATGGCTGATTGGGTACGCAAATTTCTATATCGTATTTTCTGCGTAATGGCACTTATGGTATCAGTCTATCTGATTGTGGATTTTCTGATCAGCGGTACCTTCGATTACCGGGTGTTTATCATGTTTGTTCTGATGGTGATCGTTGTAATCTGGGGAATTGTGGACTGGCGAAGTAATTATGTACTGATACGTCAGAAGGAAAATGAACTGCGGCTTTATCAGAACTATCTGATTCCGCTGGAAGAACTGGTCAAAGAAATCCGTGCCAAACAGCATGAATTTGACAATCATCTGAATGCAATCCTGAATATGCATCTGACCATCGACAATTATGAAGAGCTGGTAGCAAAGCAGTCCGCTTATATCACTGGAATAGCCCGGGAAGATGACAGCAGGAAATATCTTCCGCTTCTGAAGATCAGCGATAAAATCCTGGCAGGATTCATCTACAGTAAAATTGTCCGTGCACCGGAATATATCCAGACCGATATCCGGGTATGGAATAAAGAAATCGTATCCGGAATCTCCGAACATCACCTGATTGAGATTGTGGGAACCCTGATCGACAATGCATACGAAGCCTGTACCGAAGAAAAAAGGCAGGTACTGATCGAAATTGATTCCCAGAATGATAAGCTTATCTTCACGATAAAGAATCCGGTAGAAGGAATCGGACTTGGTGAGATCAGTCATTTCTTTGAAAAAGGATTCACCACCAAAGAAGATGAGAAAAAGCATGGACTGGGACTTTATAATGCAAAGATGCTTGTGAACCGTTACCACGGGGAGATTACGGTGGGAATGGAGAAAATAGAAGAAAGGAATTTCATCAGTTTTGTGGTGGTTATTTAGGCAGATCGGAATATGGGACGGTCTGCTTTTTTTGCAGGTTGTGGTCGGGCGCGGACAGAAAACAAATGGAGCGGATTCCTTTGTGCTGACCATTCCGATGAGCCACTTAAGGCGAAAATTGTGTCTCATCGGAATGGTTAGCACAACGGAATCAGTTGGGGGTATTTTGTATCCTTGCCCGATCACAACCCTGAATTGCGAACCGTCTCTTCCCCCATCACAATAACTGAGACATCAACCACGCATAGACAACCTGATTTTTCTTTTGCCAGTTGAGTGCGATTGCCGCCGCTTCTTTTTCGGTCGGTACAGAAAGTGTCAGATCGATCAGTGGTTCGTGATTTTCAAAGACCTGGCAGCGCACGGAGTATTCTTCCGCCGCATTTTTCTTGTAATCTGCTTTGACGGAAACTTCATTTTTCAGATCATACTGTTTTGCCTGTAAAAAGTGGTCAATATCGTCCTGGATTGGCTTTGAGATTTTATCCCGGAAGAGATGAACCGTCTCCGCACCATCCTCCGTCAGATGGAAAAGAGTGCGGTTGTGAGTGGATTCTTTCAGGATGAGACTACCGTCCGTAAGTTCAGAAAGAGCCTGCTGGAGTTTGAAATAATCGGTATATCCTTTATCCAGGACAAATTCAGAAATCTGGGAGTTGGTCAGAGGAAAATCAACTTTGTCCAGCATGTATAGAATGATGAGTTTATAAAGTGTAAATGCTTCTGCCATAGGGCTGCCTCCTTAAAATGTAGTATATTCTTTCCCCTGCCAGAGATTCTGCTCTTTTAAATAGCGCTGCATCTGATTGAGTACTAACCGTTTATTGCCGGTCCAGAGCGGTGCGATAAGAAGAGATTTTGGTCCGTCACCGGTCAGACGGTGAATGACAATATCCGGACGGAGCGAAGCGATACATTTTCCAAGCAGATGAAAATAAGCGTTCATATCTGGAATATAAAAAAGTTCCTGCCTGTAAAGATCTGCCAGATCGGTATGCTTCAGAACGTGGAGAAGCTGCAGCTTGATTCCGTCAATCGGAAGAGTGTTCAGATAATGGATGGTTGCAAGCATATCTGCTTCAGATTCTCCCGGAAGAAATAAAATTATGTGGGTGATGATCTGTACCCCAATCGCATGAAGGGAATGGACCGCCTGCTCAAAGACGGGAAGTGGATAACCACGGCGCATCCAGTTGGCAGTGCGTTCGTGGATCGTCTGAAGTCCAAGCTCTACCCAGACCGGTTTAATGGCATTTAGTTCGGCAAGCAGTGTAAGGATTTCAGGTGAAAGGCAATCCGGACGGGTTGCGATAGATAAAATGCGTACTTCCGGATCAGAAATCGCCTCGGTAAAGATCCGGCGCAGATGACAGGCTGGTGCATAGGTATTGGTATATGCCTGAAAATAGGCGATATAGCTGTGCCCGTTGTATTTGGGGCGGACAAGGTCTTTTCCATAGGCAAGCTGATCGGCAACAGAAAGAGAAGAAGAAGCGGCAAAATCGCCGGATCCGCCTTCGCTACAGAAAATACAACCGCGTGTGCCGCAGGTTCCGTCCCGGTTCGGACAGGAACAGCCTCCGTTTAAAGAAATCTTGTACAGTTTCTCACCGAAATTCTGTTTCAGATAGTAGTCCAGTGCATAGTAGCGCCGTTCTCCCCAGCGCCGGGGATTTTCTTTTTTGTAAGTAAGCCCGCAGGATATTTCCTGCGGGCGATTGCTATCATGGGTCCTTGTATTCATAAGATTAAATCAGAGCTTTGACAGCTTCGCTTACAATCTGTGATACGCGTGGGTCAAAAGCTTCCGGAAGAATATTGTTCTCGTTAAGCTCTTCATCCGGAACAAGTCCAGCGATTGCTTTTGCTGTGGCAAGCTTCATCTCTTCGGTGATCTGTGGCGCACGTCCTTCTAATGCACCTTTAAAGATACCAGGGAAAGCGACAACGTTGTTGACCTGATTCGGGAAGTCAGAACGTCCGGTTCCGACAACTTTTGCGCCTGCAGCTTTTGCAAGATCAGGCATGATCTCCGGTACCGGGTTTGCCATTGCGAAAAGGATCGCATCCTTATTCATAGAAGCAACCATTTCCTGGGAAACAATGTTCGGGGCAGATACACCGACGAAGATATCAGCACCCTTGAGTGCATCAGCAAGTGTACCGGTCTCATGGTCGAGATTGGTCACTTTGGTCATTTCTTTCTGCATCCAGTTCAGGTTCGGTGAATCAGCAGAGATGATTCCGTTGATATCACACATAGTGATCTTCGGGAAGCCGTAGGTAAGAAGAAGCTTTGTAATTGCAACTCCGGCGCTTCCGGCACCATTTACAACGATCTTACAGTTTTCTTTTTTCTTGCCAGTTACTTTAAGGGCGTTGATGATACCTGCCAGAACGACGATAGCGGTTCCATGCTGGTCATCGTGGAATACAGGGATATCAAGAAGTTCTTTTAAACGGCTCTCAATCTCAAAACAGCGCGGGGCAGAGATATCTTCCAGGTTGATTCCGCCGAAAGCAGGTGCAATATTGACAACGGTCTTAATAATCTCTTCTGTATCCTGGGTATCCAGGCAGATCGGAACTGCGTTGACTCCGCCGAATTCTTTGAAAAGAACTGCTTTTCCTTCCATAACAGGCATGGCGGCTTTGGCTCCGATGTTACCAAGTCCGAGAACGGCACTACCGTCGGATACTACAGCGATCGTGTTGGCTTTCATCGTGTATTTGTAGGCTGCATCCGGGTCCTTTGCAATGACCTTGCATGGCTCGGCAACGCCTGGTGTATATGCGATTGCGAGGTCTTCACGAGAGTTTACGTGTGACTTTGCAGTAGTTTCAATTTTTCCATTCCATTTTTCATGCATTTCAAGTGCTTGTTCAATTGCTGACATTTTCATACGTCCTCCTTTGATTACAGTTTTGCTGCTCTTTTATGATAACATTCTTCTGATATGAAAGCAAATCAAAAAACTTCTTTCCATTTTGTGCAAAATGTTGTATACTTGGGTTTATCAAAAGCAAATTAGTCAGTTCAGACAAGATTTCCCAATGTTAAAAGTTTAATATTTTTTTGGATAAGAAAAGTAATTGGAATAAAGGAGGAATATAGAACATATGACGAGAGAAAAATATGAGTCCCTGCCTCTTTCTACGTTAAAAGAGGTGGCAAAAACGCGCGGACTTCGCGGAATTTCAACGATGAAAAAAGCAGATCTGATCGATCTTATGCTGGAAGAAGATGACAAAGATTCAATAAAAGAGGCGAAGGAGGAAGTAAAATCTGAAAAAGCCGGAACTGCAGATATTGAACAGCTTGACAGTGGACGTACGGTGAATGGAATTCTGGAAGTCATGGATGGATACGGATTTATCCGTTCCCAGAACTATCTGCCGGGCGATGAAGATGTATATGTATCACCATCGCAGATCCGCAGATTCAGCCTGAAGACAGGGGATATCCTGACAGGAAATACAAGAGTAAAGACACAGTCCGAAAAATTCAGTGCGCTTCTGTATCTGACCAAGATCAATGGAATGTCTCCGGCAGAAGCAGCACGCAGAATGAATTTTGAAAATATGACACCGATTTTCCCAAATGAACGTCTTAGACTGGAAGCGGGAAAGAGCAGCACGGCAATGCGTGTTATGGATCTGATCTCTCCAATTGGTAAGGGACAGCGAGGCATGATCGTATCACCGCCGAAAGCAGGTAAGACAACCCTGTTAAAGCAGGTGGCGCTTTCTATGAGGAAGAACAATCCGGAGATCCATCTTCTGATCCTTCTGATCGATGAACGTCCGGAAGAAGTAACTGACATCAAAGAAGCCATTGAAGGGGATAATGTGGAAGTCATTTATTCGACATTTGATGAGCTTCCGGAGCATCATAAACGTGTGTCAGAGATGGTGATCGAGCGTGCAAAACGTCTGGTCGAGCACAAAAAAGACGTTGTGATCCTTCTGGACAGCATTACCCGTCTGGCAAGAGCATACAACCTGGTTGTTCCACCGAGCGGACGAACCCTGTCCGGTGGTCTTGATCCGGCAGCACTTCATATGCCGAAACGTTTCTTTGGTGCAGCGAGAAATATGCGTGAGGGCGGAAGCCTTACTATCCTTGCAACCGCACTTGTAGATACCGGAAGCAAGATGGATGATGTCATCTACGAAGAATTTAAAGGAACCGGTAACATGGAACTGGTGCTTGACCGGAAGCTTTCTGAAAAGAGAATCTTTCCGGCAATCGATATCCCGAAATCCGGAACCCGGAGGGAGGATCTGCTTCTTACGAAAGAGGAACAGGAAGCAGTGGATATTATGCGCCGTGCATTAAACGGAATGAAGTCAGATGAAGCGGTAGACAGCATTTTGAATATGTTTGACCGCACGAAAAATAATGTAGAATTTGTCCAAATGGTCAAAAAAACAAAGTTTATTTAGAAAATTACTTGCATTTAGAAAAAAACTATGTTATGCTAACATAGCTGTTTAAAGATATTAGCCGCGTGAAAGCGCGTAAAACGAATAAAACAAGAAGAGGTGAAAATCATGAAAGAAGGAATCCATCCAGATTACTATCAGGCAACTGTAACTTGCAACTGTGGGAATACATTCGTAACAGGTTCTACAAGCAAAGAAATCCACGTAGAAATCTGCTCTAAATGTCATCCGTTCTACACAGGACAGCAGAAAGCAACTCAGGCCAGAGGTCGTGTTGACAAGTTTAACAAGAAATACGGAATTCAGTAATAAGAGAATTCAACAGGCTGGGATTGTGAAATCTCAGCCTATTTTGTGTATACGATGAATTAAAAAGGACATAACAGAATATGAAATCTTCGAATATTGGTGGTCAGGCTGTCATCGAAGGCGTGATGATGAAGAATAAAGACCGTTATGCGGTTGCGGTAAGAAAGCCTGACGGAGAGATAGAAGTTACAACAGATACATATAAAAGTGTAGTTGGAAAATATACGGCACTTACGAAGCTCCCTTTTGTCAGAGGAATCTTTAATTTTGTGGATTCTCTGGTGCTGGGGATGAAGACTTTGACCTGGTCAGCAAGCTTCTATGAGGAAGAGGAAGAAAAAGAGATGACCGAAGCCGAGGAAAAGAAGCAGGAGCGTATGGAAAAGCTTTTGATGACGTTGACGATGGTCGTATCATTTGCGCTTGCAATCGGTATTTTTATGGTACTTCCGTATTTTTTGTCAGATCTGCTGAAGAAATGGATTTCTTCCTATACAGTCCGGATTATCATTGAGGGAATCATCCGCATTGTGATTTTTGTTGCTTATGTGGGTGGAATTTCAGTAATGAACGATATTAAGCGTCTGTATCGCTATCATGGCGCGGAGCATAAGTGTATCAACTGTATTGAACATGGCCTTCCACTGACTGTTGAGAATGTTAGAAAGAGCTCTAAAGAACATAAAAGATGCGGAACCAGCTTCATGCTGTTTGTCATGATCGTGGGAATCGTTCTCTTATTTTTTGTAAGGGTAGAATCTCCGCTGATGAGAGTGATTGTGAGAATTGCACTTCTTCCGGTGATCGCAGGAATTTCTTATGAGCTGATCAAATGGGCAGGAAGCAGTGAGAATCCGATCGTGTGTATCTTAAGTAAGCCGGGACTTTGGCTGCAGGGGCTTACGACAAAAGAGCCGGACGATGAGATGATCAAAGTTGGTATCGCATCGGTAGAAGCGGTATTTGACTGGAAAGCATATTTGAGAGAGAATTTCGGATATAAGGAAGAGGAGTAAAAGCTGTGACCTATCAGGAAGCATATCAGAAAGCCACAGGCGAATTGAAAGCGGCAGGGATCCCGGAGCCGGAGAGTGATGCCTGGATCTTGCTGGAGCATGTGACCGGCATGACAAGGACCAGGTATTATGTTGATGGCTTTGGGAAGATGCCGGAAATTGAAGAAGACCGGTTCTTTGAACTGGTGAGCTGCAGAAAAACCCGGATTCCGGTGCAGCATCTGACCGGGGTACAGGAATTTATGGGATATGAATTTGCGGTCAATGAACATGTACTTGTGCCGAGACAGGATACGGAAATTCTTGTAGAGGAAGCAGAGAAGAGACTGCACCTAATGAAAAAGAAAAATCCGATAAGTCTGCTGGATATGTGTACCGGTTCCGGTTGTATTCCAATCAGTCTGAAGCTTCGAAATCCGCAGATTTTCATAGAGGGAGCAGATATTTCAGAAGAGGCTTTGAAAGTGGCTGGGGAAAATGCCCGAAAACTCGGAGCAGACGGTGAATGGATCCGGACCGATATGTTTGAAAATATCACAGGAACTTTTGACATGATCACATCGAATCCGCCTTACATTCCGACAAAGGTGATTGAGGAGCTGGAAGCAGAGGTACGTTTCTATGACCCGTATGAGGCGCTGGATGGAAAAGAGGATGGGCTTTATTTTTACCGGATCCTCGCGGCAGAAGTTCCAGACTATCTGACAGATGGCGGCTGGCTTATCATGGAGATCGGGCATGACCAGAGTGCAGATGTGGAAAATCTGCTGAAAGAGGCAGGTTTTGAACAGGTTTCGACGCAAAAGGATCTGGCAGGTCTTGACCGTGTGGTAAGTGGCGTGTACAATAGGCATAGCAAATAACAGGAGGAAAAGAAATGTTTGATAAATTAGAAGATCTGCTCATTCGTTATGAGGAGATTATGGGTGAGCTTCAGGAGCCGGACGTGGTCAATGATCAGTCACGTTTCCGCAAGCTGATGAAAGAACAGAATGATCTGACCCCGATTGTTGAGGCATATAAAGAATATAAAAACTGTAAACAGAATATAGAAGACAGCCTGTTTCTTCTGGAGGAAGAATCCGATGAAGAGATGAAGGAGCTGGCAAAAGAAGAACTCAGTGAGTCTAAGAAGAGAGTCGAAGAGCTGGAACAGGAGCTCAAGATCCTCCTTCTTCCAAAGGATCCGAACGATGACAAGAACGTTATCGTGGAGATCCGTGCAGGTGCAGGTGGAGATGAAGCTGCCCTTTTTGCGGCTGAGATCTACCGTATGTATGTACATTATGCAGACAGCAGACGATGGAAGACAGAGATGATTTCCCTCAATGAGAACGGAATCGGCGGATTTAAAGAAGTCGTATTTATGATCACAGGACAGGGAGCATATTCCCGTATGAAGTACGAAAGTGGTGTACACCGTGTACAGCGTGTGCCGGAGACAGAAAGTGGCGGACGTATCCATACTTCAACCATTACCGTAGCAGTGATGCCGGAAGCAGAAGAGGTTGACGTTGTGATCGATGAAAAAGATATCCGTATCGACGTAATGCGTGCATCTGGTAACGGTGGTCAGTGTGTCAATACAACAGACTCTGCTGTACGACTGACTCACTACCCGACAGGAATCGTGATCTACAGCCAGACAGAAAAATCACAGCTGCAGAACAAAGAAAAGGCATTCCGGCTCCTGCGTTCTAAGTTATATGAACTGGAACTGGAGAAACAGCAGTCTGCAGAGGCTGAGGCAAGAAGAAGCCAGATCGGTACCGGAGACCGTTCCGAGAAGATCCGTACTTACAACTTCCCACAGGGACGTGTGACCGATCACAGAATCAAGCTTACGCTTCATAAGCTGGACAGTATTATGAACGGAGATCTGGATGAAGTCATTGACAGCCTGATCGCAGCGGACCAGGCAGCGAAGCTGGCATCGATGAATGAGGCAGTATAAGCTGGTAAAATCGGATAGAGAAATTAAAGGGAGTATGAAAGCCGGGAGAGAGGCTTTCGTACTTCTTTTTGTTTTTATGGAAAATTTGTATAAGAAGAAATATTAGGTGTCTGTAAAAATGACACATTAGTGTCTGGTGGATGGGATTTCCGCCTGGAATTTTGAAATGACTGAAAAAGTAATGTATAATGTTAAATGAAGGGGATACTGTATCAGAAAAGAAACCTGTTATGTTGTTCGGATATAAATTTACCCGCAAAAAAATCTATGCAGTGTGTGCAACATTTCTTGTGGGAGTTATGCGATGACAAACAGATAGAACAGAGGTTAGAAATGAACATACAACAATTAACTTATATCGTAGAAATTGCAAAATGCAAAAGCATTTCCCGTGCATCAGAGTATCTCTTTGTCTCGCAGCCTGCTTTGTCCCAGCAGATCCGGAATCTGGAAAAGGAACTGGGATACCGCGTATTTCGCAGGACAAGCAAAGGACTGGAGCTTACCGAAAAAGGGAATATTTTTTACCAAAAAGCGCAGGAAATGCTGGAAGACTGGAATCGTTTTAAAGAAGAAGTGATTTCGGGAACGGAACATAAAAAATTAAAAATCGGACTTGGTGCCAGAGTCTATTCCAACAGACTGTTTCCAAAGATTGCAGGGTATTTTGAAAAGCATCCGGAGCTCGAGGTGACATTTTATACGGAGGCTGGACTGGATGCATATGCGGCGATCAAGGACGGTTCCCTTGATATGGCGCTGGATCGGATGCCGGAAAATGAAATTGGGATGGAAAAATGCGTCTGTTTCGCAAAAGAACTGATCCGTGAGAAGCAGTGCATACTGGCGGCACCGGATCATCCGCTTGCGCAGAAGGGAAATGCTTCGATTATGGATTGCAAGGAATATACCATGCTCACAGGACTGGAGCATTCGGTGGAAGACCGCCTGCTCAGAAAGACATATGGAGAGCAGAATATTACATGGAAGAGAGTCATCCGATCGGATAGTATTGATACAGTGATGAAGATGGTGAAAAGCGGAAGCGGGATTGCCATTGGACCACAGTCATTTGCGGAATACTATGGTGTCACGGCAGTGCCGCTGGTTCCTGCCAGGCAGGACAGTCTTTATTTTGCCTGCCTGAAATCAAAGAAAAAAGAGCCGGAGATACGGGATTTTCAGAGATACCTGACTACTCTGGTTTCCAGTGCTTGTCCAGATTAAATCCACGTCCCTGGACTTCCTGTACCTGGGAAACGATGATAAAGCTTTCCGGATCGATCAGGTGGACATTTTTCTCAAGCTGGACAAGCTCGCGGTTAGAAATGACAGTGAGCACCATGTTCAGCTGCTGGTTCAGATAGCCACCCTGAACCGGAATGATGGTTGCCCCTCGGTCGATCTGTCTGAGTACAAAATTGCGGATTTCATCAGAATGTTTGCTGATGATCTGGACGGCAATCCTTGAAGTACCGCTGACGATCAGTTTATTCATGACAAGTGTATAAATGATCACATACAAAATCGCATAGAGTACTTTGTCAACCGGTTGATAAAGCGCCTGTCCCAGGATGACAAAGAAGTCGATAATATACAGACCGGCTGAAACCGGAAAACGGAAATATTTATTCAGAATCAGCGGAGGAACATCAACGCCTCCGGTAGAAGCGCCGGTACGGATGATCATCCCAAGAGAGATTCCGATTCCGATCCCTGCAAAGAGTGTGCAGAGGATCAGGTTGTCTGTCAGAACATAATCTCCAAGGATCTGATTGAAAAATTCCAGTGCAATCGGATACATGAAAGAACTTAAAATTGCGGAAAGAGTATATTTTTTTCCGAGAAAAATATAGGCAAGCACCAGCATGACAATGTTAAAAGCGAGTACCAGCGAGGAAAGTGGGATCCCGGTTATGCGTTGCAGGATCAGTCCGATTCCGGTTGTGCCTCCGGCAACAAGGGCGGCAGGTAGAAGAAAAACTCTTGCAGAGAAAGCGTTGAGAATATTTCCCAGACAGATGATGAGAACAGAAGAGATCTGTTCTTTTCTTTTTGCAGTAAGATTCATTGGTTAGTACCTCCATAAGTCGATACCTCTAATTTAGGAGAAATGGAAGCAAATTGGAAATACATTCTGTGAATAATGATATAAGAAAAACTTATAATGCAACCGTCATTGTGTTCTTGAAAAAGCACCAGAATATGTTAAAATTGACATAAATGAGAGAACATGAGGAGGTACAAAAGATGGGACATATTGTACAGCGTCTGGTCCGGAATGCCATCATGCAGGCAGTGAACCAGGCAATCCAGAAGAAGACACAGCAGGAAGTTGCAAAGTTTGGAAATGAATGGAAGGGAAGTTTTCACTGCCTGGTGTCCGGGTATTACAGCGGGATGACCGTCAAATATCTGATGCTTCCATTTGCAATCTTCTGTATTCTGTGTGCGGCAGGAAGCGGAATTGCCGGAGGGCTGACCTACAGTATCTGGTTTATCGTGATCGCAGTGGTGTGCCTGGTTACACGCAGTTATGGAATGAAAAAGATGCGAGTCATCATTTACTGGGACAACGGTATGGCGTTCTATGACAAGGATGGCAATGAACTCGTACAGCTGCCGCGGGAAGCCATTGATCAGATGACAGTAAAAAACAGTAAGCTTACCATATCGTGGGACGGCAAAGAGTATAAGATCATCAGAAACCCGTTGGATAATGAAAAAGAAGTACGGGAAATGCTTGGTTTTTACGGAAAAGACAGATAAGGAGTGACAGAAAATGATAACAAAAGAAGGAAGCTCTGATCGCACGGATCATCGAGGCAATGCGCACTTTCCAACCATAAGCAGGAGGCTTTGAACATGAATTTTCAGATCACAGAATATTGTCATCACATTTTAGAAGAATACATAGAAGAAGGAGATACCTGCATCGATGCCACCGCCGGAAACGGCGGTGACACTGAGTTTCTGTGCGAAAAAGTCGGAGAAACCGGAAAAGTCTATGCTTTTGATGTGCAAGAGATGGCGATTGCTCACACCAGAGAACGCCTCGAAAAAGCGAATCTGTCTGCACGAGCCGAGCTGATCCTCGACGGTCACGAAAAAATGCAGACCTATGTAAAAGAAGAAGTCAAAGCCATCACCTTCAACTTCGGCTACCTCCCCGGCGGTGACCACAAAATCGCAACCCATCCATCAACAAGCCTCGCCGCCATCGAGTCAGCCCTTAACTTACTACAAAAAGGCGGCGTCATAAACCTCTGCATCTACAGCGGCGGAGACACCGGCTACAAAGAAAAAGAAGCCATTTTGAATTATCTCAAAACATTAGACTCCAAAAAATGGCTCGTAATCGTAAACGCTTACTACAACCGCAAAAACGATCCCCCACTCCCGGTATTCATCTATAGACTGAAATAGTTTTTATTTCAAAAAACAGTAGTGGATCAACTGAATCAACAAAGCCGTTTTGCGCTTTTTATGCCTGTCAAAGAAAATCATACCGGAACAAACGAACAAACGAACAAATAAAGCCGTTTTTGCGGTTTCCTGTTTGGCAAAAAACTTCGTACTGGGGCAACAGTCACAACCAGTAAAGTAGATCTGCCAAGACTGCAAAATAGAACGTTCCAATTCCATTCGAGGCAATGAAGATAAGACTCAAAAATTGTGGAAGCCATTGCTGACACAATTTTTGCTCTCAGAGGCTTATCGGAATGGTTTGCCGAGTGGAATTGGAACGTTCTATTTTGCAGTCTTGGACCACTAACTTTACAAGTAACACAAAAAAATACAAGAAAACCGCAAAAATCCCCTCAAAATGTGGTATACTAACAGACAGTACCGCAAAAAAGCGGAATATGGAAGGATTTTTTATGGCAGAAGCAAAATTTAAAAGACCAGAACTGACAGACCGGGATATCATCGATTCCTATTTCAAAAAGTACCCAAGCAGAAGTTGCGACCGTACTTTTGCAAATGTATATCTGTGGGCAAGGTTTTACGAAGTAGAATTTGCACAATATAACAACGTTCTCCTGTTCCGGGACAATAGTGCAGGATATGGCTATGCATTTCCGGCAGGTGAAGATGAGGATGTAAAAGCCGCCATCGAAGATATTCTGGAATGGGAGAAAGAAAAAGGCGTTCCATTCTGTCTGTATGGGGTGACAAAAGAGAATTTCGCCAAGCTGGAAGCATGGTTTCCAGGCAAATTCGACATCACCTATCACAGAGATGAGGCGGATTATGTCTATGAAAGTGAGAAACTTGCAACACTTTCCGGCAAAAAGCTGCACGGCAAGCGGAATCACGTCAATAAATTTAAAGCACTTCACGGAGATAACTGGAGTTACGAAACGATTACAGAGGATAATCTGGAAGAGTGTTTTCAGATGGCACTGAAATGGCGGAATCTGAATGGCTGTGAAGATGATGAAGAGAAGAATTCCGAGATGTGTGTAACACTCAATTCACTGCGTCTTTACAAAGAACTGAACCTGACCGGGGGACTGCTCAGAGTTGGCGATGAGATTGCCGCATTTACGATTGGAGAAGCGGTAAATGATGATACCTTTGTGGTTCATATCGAGAAAGCTTATGCGGATGTGGAAGGTGCGTATACCATGATCAACCAGCAGTTCGTAGAGCATGAAATTGCCGGAAAATACGAATATACCAACAGGGAAGATGACGTTGGAGAAGAAGGCTTAAGAAAGGCCAAGCTTTCCTACAAACCGGTATTTATGGTAGAAAAAGGTGTTGTGACATTAAAAGAAGACAGCGAAAAGGAGGATTTTTAAGTAATCGATAACATTGATATTAGTGATTAAATGTGTTGAAATGTGCTCATGGAGGTATTGCTATGAACACATCGAATATCACTAATTATAAACCAAAAGATTTTGCTGAATTATTAGGTGTCTCTGTGAAAACATTACAGCGTTGGGACAGGGAAGGAACGCTAAAAGCGAATCGAACTCCAACTGACAGGCGTTATTATACTTACAACCAATACTTCATGTTTTTTCCTGTAGATTGTACGGACTTCGTAAGTATAAAAAACAAATAGAAAGGGATGAAGAGATTGCTAAAGAGCTTCAAGACGGAAATCAACCCAACTGAAGAACAGAAAGCCCGAATCCGCAAGACGATAGGCACTTGCCGATATGTTTATAACTTCTACCTTGGTCACAACAAAGCCCTGCATGATAATGGTGAAAAGTTTATGACTGGTAAGAGCTTTAGTCTATGGCTTAACAACGAATACATTCCAGATAATCCTGACAAAACATGGATCAGGGAAGTGTATTCAAAAGCCGTAAAAAAGTCTATCGAAGATGGATGTGCTGCTTTTACAAGATTTTTTAAACATCAGAGTGATTTTCCTAAATTTAAAAAGAAAGGTAAATCTGATGTGAAAATGTATTTCGTCAGAAATAACCCAAAGGATTGTCAATGCGAAAGGCACAGACTTAAGATCCCAACTCTGGGCTGGGTCCGTATCAAAGAAAAAGGATATATCCCAACAACAAAGGATGGATATATGATCAGAAGTGGTACAGTGTCTGTTAAGGCTGGCAGATTTTATGTTTCTGTTCTTGTAGAGATTCCCGATGTCAATATTAACAATAACTTAAACGAGGGAATCGGTATAGACCTTGGGCTAAAAGATTTTGCTGTTATTTCAAGTGGAAAGACATACAGGAACATCAACAAATCGGCAGGATTAAAGAAACTTGAAAAACAACTGATCCGGGAACAGAGAAGTCTTTCCCGAAAGTATGAAAATTTAAAGAAAGGAGAGTCCGCTCAAAGAGCAAATATACAGAAACAAAAGCTTAAGGTACAAAAACTTCATCATAAAATGAATAATATCCGTACTGATTACATTAACAAGACAATCGCTGAGATAGTGAAAACCAAACCGTCTTACATAACGATTGAAGATTTAAATGTAAAAGGAATGATGAAAAACAGGTGTCTTTCAAAAGCTGTTGCATCTCAGAAGTTTTATGAATTTAGAAAAAGGCTTAAAGCCAAGTGTGATGAAAAAGGCATTGAATTAAGGGTAGCAGATAGATTTTATCCATCTTCAAAGACATGTCACCATTGTGGTTCTATCAGGAAAAATTTAAAGCTTTCAGATAGAATTTACAGATGTGAATGTGGCTATGTTGCAGACAGGGATCTCAATGCGGCACTTAATTTAAAAGATGCTAAAACTTACAAGATTGCATGATTAAAAGCAAATGTAAGTATGTACCGAAGGCTATTTCGGGAATTAACGACTGTGGAGTGTACAAGAACCTGTGAGTAGCGTATTGCCTGCAATCGTCAAAACATACACAATGAAGCAGTAAGAAGTATTCGTGAGGACTTCAATTTCTCGATGTGTTTGAGTATATTTAAACATATTTTGAGTGGCAGTGTGCAAAAGATGATATCTAAGAAGATGGAAAATATGGTGGCAAACAGCTCGGCGATCCGTGCCATGTTTGAAGAGGGAAACCGTCTTGCAAAAATTTACGGACCGGAAAATGTATTTGATTTCAGTCTCGGTAATCCAAATGTACCGGCACCGAAAGCCGTAAAGCAGGCGATTCTTGATATTTTAGATGAAGAAGACGAACTGGTGCTTCATGGATATACTAACAGCAATGCGGGATATGAAGATGTCCGCCAGGCTGTAGCTGAATCTCTGAATGAGCGTTTTGGTACTGCGTTTGCAGCAAAAAATATTACGATGACAGTTGGCGCCGCAGGTGGGCTGAATGTTATTTTAAAAGCACTGTTAAATCCGGGAGATGAAGTGATCACATTTGCACCGTATTTTGGAGAGTACAGAAGTTATGTCAATAATTTTGACGGTGTTCTGGTCGAAATTTCGCCGAATACCGTAGATTTTCAGCCAAAGCTGGATGAATTTGAGGCAAAGATCACACCGAAGACAAAAGCAGTGATCGTTAACACACCGAATAATCCGACCGGTGTTGTCTATTCCGAAGAGACGATCAGGAAGATGGCAGAGATCATGGAGAAGAAGCAGAACGAATACGGAACAGAGATTTATCTTATCTCTGATGAGCCATACCGTGAGCTCGCTTATGATGGTGTGGATGTACCGTATCTGACCAAGTATTATGCCAATACGATCGTAGGATATTCTTATAGTAAATCTCTTTCCCTGCCGGGAGAGCGAATCGGATATCTGGTGATCCCGGATGATGTAAAAGATTCAGAGACACTCATTGCAGCAGCCAATGTTGCAAACCGTATCCTTGGATTTGTCAATGCGCCAACCCTGCAGCAGAAGGTGGTTGCAAGATGTCTGCATGAGAAGACCGATATTTCATACTATGACAGAAACAGAGAGACTCTTTACCAGGGACTCATAGATTGTGGATTTGAATGCGTCAAACCGCAGGGTGCATTTTACCTGTTCATGAAGACTCCGATCGAGGATGAAAAGGCATTTTGCCAGGAAGCAAAAAAATATAATCTGCTTTTGGTACCGGGAAGTTCTTTTGGATGTGCAGGATATGTCAGAATTGCATATTGTGTAGCTTATGAGACAATCGTAAATGCACTGCCGAAATTCAAAGAGCTTGCAAAAGAATATCAGTTAGGATAAGACAAAAGCAAAAGATGTGACAGAAAGGTGAGAAAGCAAGATGAGAGAATTTGAGAAAAATATCCGAAAAGTAGAACCTTATGTTCCGGGTGAACAGCCACAGAAAAAAGTGATCAAACTGAATACCAATGAGAATCCGTACCCACCTGCACCGGGAGTTCTTGCAGCAATGAAAAAGCTGGAGGGTCATGTGGACAGTTTAAGGCTGTATCCGGATCCGACATCTGATGCACTGGTTAGTGCACTGGCGGACTTTTATCATGTTGGAAAAGATCAGGTTTTTGTGGGCGTGGGATCTGACGATGTTCTTTCTATGTGTTTCCTTACCTTCTTTAACTCGGAAAAACCGGTCTTCTTTCCGGATATTACATACTCCTTCTATAAGGTATGGGCGGATCTTTACCGGATTCCATACGAATGTAAGAAGGTAGATGAAAATTTCCGGATCGTAAAAGAAGATTATTATCCGGAAAATGGTGGTGTGATCTTCCCGAATCCAAATGCACCGACATCCATCTATGAAGATCTGGAATTTGTGGAAGATATCATCAGACACAACCAGGATGTCATTGTGATTGTGGATGAGGCATATATTGATTTCGCAGGAGAGTCAGCACTTTCTCTTCTGGACAAATATGACAATCTGATCATTACACAGACATTTTCAAAGGCAAGATCAATGGCTGGAATGCGTATTGGATATGCAATCGCAAGCCCGCTCCTGATCAAGTATTTAAACGATGCAAAATATTCGTTCAATTCTTATACTATGAACAAAACTTCTCTGGTGTATGGAGTAGAAGCGGTAAAAGATAAAGAATATTTTGCTGAGACAACACGTAAAATTGTGGAGACAAGAGACTGGGCAGAAGAAGAATTCAAAAAGCTCGGCTTTGTATTTCCAAAACCAAGCGCAAACTTCATCTTTGTATCACATCCGGAATACGATGCAAAAGAACTCTTTGAAGCAATGAAGGCAAAAGGAATCTATGTGCGTTTCTGGGGAAGCGAGCGGATTGAGCAATATCTGCGCGTGACGATCGGTACGAGAGAAGAGATGGAAGAACTCTTTGCCTTTTTGCGTGAATATATGATGTTATAAGTAAAAAATAGGAGATTTGTATGACTGAAACTTTAGTACAGTGGTTTGTAACCCATCTGGGCGGCAAGGCTGCCAAAGAACTGATTATCTTTATTATTTCAATGATTCCGATCCTGGAGCTCAGGGGAGGAATCCTTGCGGCAGGTCCGGCGTTTTTAAATATCCCGACCTGGCGTGCAATCCCGATCTGTCTGGTGGGTAACCTGATCCCAATCCCGTTCATCCTGCTTCTGATCCGTCCGATTTTCGCATGGCTGCGCAAGACGCGACTTTTCCGTCCGCTTGTAGAAAAGCTGGAGAAAAAAGCGATGAGCAAAAGCGACCAGATCAGCAGATATGAATTTTGGGGGCTGGTACTCTTCGTAGGAATCCCCCTTCCGGGAACCGGAGCCTGGACCGGAGCTCTCGTAGCATCCCTCCTTGGCATCGACTGGAAAAAAGCTTTCGGGGCAATCGTAGTCGGCGTATGCATGGCATCGGTGATCATGTATATCCTGTCTTACGTTGTGATCGGAGGAATCTTTGGATAAAAATGTGAAAGTTTTCTCTTTGAGAGAATACAGAATGGCTGTATACGAAAGTATATGGCCATTTTGTTTGACGAATGATATAGGTTGAGTGAGCACCAGCCACAAAAGGAATCGTTCGGATTCAAGTTGCGCTAACCATTCCGATGAGCCTCTTAGGGCGGGAAGCATGTTCAGCAAAGGCTTCCATGCTTCCTGAGTCTCATCTCCATAGCGCAAAATAGAATCCGAACGATTCCTTTTGTGGCTGGCGCTCTTTGAACTTTATCGAATAAAATGTGGTGATATTGGTAAGATAACAGTAATTCAGAATGAAGCAGGAGAAAACTTTGAGAAGGGATGAGGAGTCTGTTGTTTAGTTGGAAACATTCGACTATCGGGCATTTATTGCAAAACATGTATTATTTTCGTTAAACATGTTGAATTACCAGACATCTACAGGAAGAGTTGTATTACTTCTGTCAAATACCAATTGTTAAAAACGTTCAACTGTTAAACATCGAACCAGAGTTGAAAGGGAGAATAACAATCGGAATGAATAAGTTCCTGTTCATTCGCTTTGCTACAAGCATTCAAAAATCAGGTTGCCATAGAATACACTGAAAACAGGCAGTCGATCCAAAAGAAATGGTGCTAATTCACTTATTGTGCAATGGAGATGAGACTCAAAAATTGTGGAAGCTTATGCTGACACAATTTTCGCTTCAAGAGGCTCATCGGAATGGTTTGCACAATGGAATTAGCACCATTTCTTTTGGACCGACTGCCGTATACAGCGCAAATTTTGGCAGCCGTCCTATTTAGGTAATTTGTAAAAAAGAGAATGAACTAAGAATAAATTCTAACCTTCAACGGAATCCCCATCTCGTCCGCAATCTTCTGTGAAGCATCGATTTCTTCCTGTGAAATGATGCTGACCACACTGAACTGGACAGAAGAGAATAACTTTTTGGATTTTTCAGCGAAAGCAAGCATATCCGGGAATGCATTTTCAAAACAAGGCTGCGTAACTTCCTGGTAACGCTCGGCAGTTGGCGCATTCAGGCTGATCGATACGGCATCGATATATTTTGCCATTTCTTCGGCGATCGGCTTTTTATTGAAGAGTTCGCCAAGTCCGTTGGTATTGACGCGAAGCAGAACTTCCGGATGTTTTTCTTTCATGTATTTTGCAGCAGCAATCAGATTATCGTAGGCGCAGGTCGGTTCCCCGTAGCCGCAGAAGACGGCTTCCGGATAATTTGTAAAATCAAAAGCATCAATAGCTGCTTTGATCTCTTCGAAAGAAGGATTGTGGTCGTGCCAAAGTTCTGTTGCCTCTCCGATGGCATCATGCTCGTTGCGGATGCAGAAAATACATTTGCAAGTGCAGCGGTTGGTGATGTTAAAATATGCATTGTTTTTAAATGTGTAAATAATATCTGACATTATAATAAAATCTCCTCTTTGAAAGTCAGGCGGATATTCGGGAACCACCTGCCATTTGCGTATAATCAAATATTTGGCTAAATTCCAAATTTATTTTTCATTGTACTCTTGAAACCGGCTTTGTCAAGAGTGGAACCAAGAATGATAAAGATCACAGCACTTCCGCCTGACTGGGCAAGGGTTCCTACAATCGAAGGAATCAGTGCACCCCAGGTTCCGAACAGGATCACATCTGTGATATAATATCCGATAAAGGAAATTACAGCGGCAACAACGACGCCGACACAGTTGTGTACATTCACGATCTTGTCCTTTTTACATGTGATCGGAAGGGAGATCAGCATCTTGATGATGAAGGTTGCAGGTGCGTATACCGGAGCAGTCAGGATATCTGCCATGGCACCACCGATTGCGCCGGCGAACATGGCATATGGCGTTGGGAGGAATGCAGCGGCAAGATAGATCAGAGAATCTCCGATGTGTACATATCCGCCATTTGCACCAAATGGAATATGGAAAATATAAGCGGTTGTCACACAGATCAGTGCGGCAAAAAGAGCTGTTGAAGTCAGTCTGGAGACTTTCTGATGAGAAAGTGCATTTGCAGAGGGTTCTGGATTGTTAATGGTTGTAGATGACATGATAGTTACCTCCTTGGTTTTTATTTCTTTTGTAAATGTCAGTCAAGCAGCATGGAAAGATGGGATTCAAAATTGATTCCATCATTGCGTGGAATCTGGTCGGCAACGGTGTCAATCAGAGATCTTTCGATAAACCGGCATGCTTTTTCCACGCCTGCAGCTGCACTTTTTCCCTGTACCATCGAGGCACATACGACAGCGGCGAGCAGGTCGCCGGTGCCAGAATAGCTTCCACCATGAATTCCAGAGGAAATGACGTTTATCTGGTCGTTCTCGAGAACCAGATTGTAATATTTTACGGTATCATCAGAAGGAGCCTGATAAAGAATACCGGTGACGATGATCGTCTGGATCTGTGTTTCTTTTAAAGGAGCGGCAATCCGGGCAATCCGGTCCAGATAATCCGGTTCGTCCTGATGTCTGGTAAGCTCTGCAAAATCAGAGTGTGTTAAAAGACACAGCTCGGTAAGATTTGGTGTGATCACATCTGCATGGGATACAAGCTTCTGCATCTGCTGCTGGAGTCTGGGGGTGAAAATGTCATATTTGATACCGGAATCTCCCATGACCGGATCGACAAAGAGCAGGGTGGAAGGGGTTCTGAATTTCTCACAGAAATTCAGGATTTTTTCCGCCTGATCTGCACTGCCGAGATATCCGGTACTGATCGCATCCAGGGTAAGGCCACGTTTTTGCCATTCTTCTGTGTAATGATCGATCTTGTCGGTAAAGTCCGTACAGTAATAGCTGTCATAGCCGGTCTGATTGGTTAAAACTGCCGTTGGCAGAGGACAGGCCTGTACACCCATGACGGAAAGAACCGGGATCGCAGCTGTCAGAGAGCATTTACCAAGACCGGACAGATCATTAATAACAGCGACTCGTTTTATCATTGAGGTATCCTTTCCGAAATACAAAGTGAAAATTTCTTGCATTTCTTATGTGTTTTATATAGAATAAAATAAAAGTGTCATTTGTAAAATATACAAAAAGAAATATTTTTTAGAGGTCAGTTATGAGAGTGGAATTACAGAATGAGGAACACTGCCGGTATCTGAGAGTGTATCATTATTACAGGAATCTGATACTATCCGGGCAGATGAAGTCAGAGACAAAGCTTCCATCGATCCGTAAAGGGGCAAGCGAGCTGCAGATGAGCCGGACGACGATGGAGAATGCGTATATGCTTCTGGCAGCAGAAGGTTATATTGTGTCCAGACCGCAGAGTGGATATTATGTGACGGATATTGCCGAGAAGCAGGAAGAGGGCAGAAAGATTGCAAGCCGGCATGTAAGGAAGCAGGAGAATCCGGTTGTCTATGATTTTGCAACATCAAATGTAGATAAAGAGAGTTTCCGGTTTGAATTATGGCGGAGATATATGAAGAGCGCAATGCGTCAGGATGAGAGACTGCTTTCTTATGGAGAACCGCAGGGGGAACAGGAATTCAGGGAAGTACTGTCTGAATATATTCAGAAGACCAGAAGTGTGATCTGCAGCCCGGATCAGATCGTGATCGGTGCCGGTATACAGAGTCTTCTGCATATTCTGTGCCCACTGAATCACAAAAAGAGAACCGTATTTTTCAGGGACAGTGAGTTTGTACAGGGAATGACGGTTTTTGAAGATCATAACTACCGGATTGCAGGAAGTGCGGAAGAAGAGATTGGAATGTATTACGTGTCCCCATCACAGATGACAAGATTTGGTGGGGTGATGCCGATCCAGGAAAGACTGGAGCTGGTCGGACGTGCCGAGGAAGAGCATTTTCTGATCATTGAAGATGACTATAACAGTGAGTTCAAATATTTCCAGAAACCGGTTCCGTCCCTACAGGGACTTTCAGGAGGAAGGAATGTCATTTATCTGGGGACATTTTCCAAAATGCTGCTTCCGTCTATCAGGATCAGTTATATGATACTGCCGCCGGAACTGATGGAAACCTACGAAAAAAGAAAAAATAATTACAATCAGACTGCATCCAAGGCTGAGCAGATCGCACTGACACAGTTTATCCGTGACGGACATCTGGCGAGTCAGGTTCGTAAATCCAGGAAGATCCATCTGGCAAAGGCAGAAAAGCTTGCAGACAGTGCAAAAAAGATTTTAGGAAAAGATGTGGATGTACAGGTTGGTGCTGCAGGATTTATGGTACAGTTGACCTTTGCGGAGGACTGCGATGCAGAAAAGATTGCAGAGAAAGCAAAAAAGAAAGGAATGACATTTCTTGAAGTGGAGAAGAACAGGATGTTACTCACCTGTGCAGGTGTTTCTGCTGAAAAGTATGAGGATGCCATGAAACTGCTCAGAGAATGTACAGAGAAGGGGATGAATTAGATGGAATTTTCACATGAACTGGTTTTGCCGAATGAAGATCTGCCATTCCGGATGTTTCTGTTTGAAGGAAAAGACGGAAATTATGTCAGGGAAAAGCACTGGCACCGGTCGATCGAGATGTTTGTTGTACTGGAAGGAAAGCTGGATTTTTATATCAATGAAGAAGATATCCATTTAGATGAAAAATCATTTGTGATTGTGAATTCTAATGAGCTGCATTCGATTTCGGCACCGTTTCCGAATAAGACGATCGTACTGCAGATGCCACTTCAGACATTTGAACGGTATTATACGGATGAACAGTTTATCTGTTTTACCCACAGCGAACGCGTGCAGGATGAACAACTGGTTGAACTGGTTGAAATGATGTATGTGACGTATCAGAAGAAGAAAACAGGATATGAATTAAAGGTACAGAGCTATTTTTATATGCTGGTCTATCTGATGGTGACAAAATACAGGAAGGTTGAAGTCAGTGCGGAGATCGTGCGGGATCACAAGAACAGAAACCGGCTTTCTACGATCACGAATTATATTAAGGATAATTATCAGAAAGATCTTTCGCTGGAAGGGCTGGCACAGATCTTCGGGTATTCGCCGACCTATCTGTCACGGATGTTTCGCAAATATGCAGAAATCAACTATAAAGAATATATTCAGGGAATTCGTCTGGAATATGCCTACCGGGAACTGATAAGCAGTGATACGATGGTTGAGGAAATTGCAGAACATAGCGGATTTGCGGACGGAAGAGCATTTGCCAAAGCATTCCGGAAAAAATACGGAGTAAGACCAAGTGATTTCCGTAAAATGAGAAAGCAGGAATCGGAAGATGAAAAGTTATAAAGAAAACTGGAAGAAACTGATAGGAATAGGCGTTGTGGCTCTTGCGGCACTTCTGGTCCTGATCGGTATTGAGATAGTATATCATGAAAAAGTAAAAAAAGATGCCGGAGTGGAAAAAAAAGACCGGACGGATTATCAATATCATGTTGCGATTATCAGTGAGAATCCTACAGACAGCTTCTGGAAGAAAATATACCAGGGAGCTAAAGATGCCGGGAAAGGAGACCAGATCCTGATCGAGAATTTTGGTGAGAAACTGTCGGGTGAATATTCGACAGAAGAATTGATGGAAATGGCGATTGCAGCCAGGGTAGATGGGATCATTGTCCAGGTGAGTGATGAAGAGGCAGTTTCCGCACAGATTGACAAGGCAGAAGGACAGGATATTCCGGTGATCACGATCCGCAGTGATGCGCCGGGCAGTAAAAGGGTATCGTTTGTAAGTGGTAATGATTACGCAATTGGCGAGATGTATGGAAATCAGATTAATAATATTGCACAGAAGAAAGCAGAAGAGGAAGACCGGAAGATCCGGGTCACCGTACTTTTGAATTCAGAAGAAAAAAATGCAGCACCGAATGTTATTTTTACGGCAATATCAGAGACGACAGCTTCTATTGCATCCAAGATCGAGCTGACCAGTAAGGTGATCGATAATACAGGGATGTTTGAATCGGAAGAGAATGTCCGCGACCTGATCCTGGATGCTTCTTATCCGGATATTATCGTATGTATGAGTGCGGTGGATACCAGCAGTGCGATCCAGTGTGTGGTTGATTACAATAAGGTTGGACAGACATCGATTATCGGATATTATGCGCAGAAGGATACACTGGAGGGAATCCAGAAAGGAATCGTCGAATCCAGTGTCCTGATCAATCCGACTGAGTGGGGAAAAACTGCAGAACAGGGAATGAATGAGTATTTAAAGAAACGGCATATCAGCGAATACCTGACAGTATCCCCGGAGCTTATCACTGCTGATAATATTAAAAGGTATACAGAATAGAAAGTAGTAAAAAGACATGGAAAAAAGAAAATCAATCCGGATCCGGCTGTTGGAAGTCTATGTAGTGATCATGTTATTGGTATTTGCGATCAATATTTATATAGTGCATAGTCAGAGCCAGGCGATCCGGCAGATTGACGGGGTATATAATTCGAATATTCAGTTAAATGATATCTCGACAACGCTGGAGAAAATGCAGACATCGCTTTATCAGTATCTGAACACAAAAAGTTCGGATGAACTGGAAAATTATTATTTATATGAGCAGGATTACAGAAATCGGATCAGTGAACTGAATGAAAAGACGGTAAACGACCAGAATCTTCTGATGGAAAAAAATATCCGCAATATGTCGGATACATATCTGGAAAAGACAGCCAGTGCGATCGAGGCAAAGCGGGGAAGAAATGTAAGCCGTTATAACGAAGAATACAGTAAGGCGAAGAAGCTTTATGATTATCTGCAGTCCTGTGTCCGAAGCCTGAATACATCGGTGTTTCTTGAAAACTCGCAGAATTATTCGGTTTTGAGATCCACACTGAATTACGTTGTCGGATTCAGTATGTTTCTTCTGACCGTATCCATGCTTGTAGCACTTGTATGGATCGTTATGATGACCAGAACGATTACAAGACCGCTTATCAAACTCGCGGAGGCGGCAAATACGATTGCCAAAGGCGGACTGGAGGTAGATTTTCCGATCATTGATACCGGAGATGAGATCAGTACGGTGGCGAAAGCCTGCAACAAAATGATGAACAGTATCCGTGATTATATCAGGCAGACAAAAGAGAACTATGAGCGGGAAAGCAGGATGATCGAGAATGAACTGAGTATGAAAAATGATCTTAAGGAAGCACAGCTTAAATATCTGCAGGCGCAGATCAACCCGCATTTTCTGTTTAACAGTCTGAATGCAGCAGCACAGCTTGCCATGATGGAGGGTGCAGAAAATACCTGTCTGTTTGTACAGAACATGGCAGATTTCTTCCGCTATAATGTAAGGAAGATGGAAAAAGATACCACGCTTAAGGAAGAACTGGAACTGGTAGACAGTTATATTTACATTTTGAATGTACGATTTGCAGGAGAGATCCATTATACAAAGCAGATTGATGAGCGTGTGACCGGCACGATGATGCCGAGTATGATCCTTCAGCCACTGATCGAGAATGCAGTCAACCATGGTATACGGGAACTGCAGGGAGAAGGAAAGATCCATCTGTCTGTTTACAGTGATGGAGGCATGGTATGTGTGAAAGTAGAAGATAATGGTGTCGGAATCGAACAGGAAGTGATTGAAAAGATCATGCGCGGGGAGAGTGCACACAGTCACAGTCAGAGAGATTCCGCCGGAATCGGTATGGATAATGTGATCAACCGTCTGAAACGGTATTATAATATGGAGCATGTGATTGAGATCCGCCGGCGGGAAGAGAGAGGAACCGAAGTGGTGATCTATTTGAAAAGGGAGGACGTAAGATGAGGATACTGATCTGTGATGATGAAGGAATTGTACAGCAGGCAATCAGATTTATGATCCAGAAAAGCTTTGGAGATGAATTTGAAATTGAATCTGCAAAAAATGGGCGCATGGCGATCGAACTTGCAGAATCATTTCGTCCGGATATTATCCTGATGGATATTCAGATGCCGGGGATCAACGGAATCGAAGCGATGGAAGAGATTAAGAGAGAACATAAAAATATCCTTTTTATTGTTCTTACTGCGTATGATAAGTTTGAATATTCACAGAAGTCCATAGATATCGGAGTAATGGCTTATCTGACAAAACCGATCAATAAGGACGTGCTGACGGATACCCTGCGAAAGGCGATGAAGCTTGTAAATGACAGAAGGGAAAAAGTAAGCCAGGATCTGAAGGTGAAAGAAAAACTTGAGGTTGTGGTTCCGATGATCGAAAGTGGTTTTGTGTACAGCGTTCTTCTTGGAGAGAGCAATGATGCCTCCAATCTTACATACCGTGAGCTGCTTGGAATCAATACGGAGTATGTCTATGTAATAGTGATCGAATGCGGAGAAGAATTGCGAAAAGGAGAACTGACCAACACAGTAGGTGCAGGAATCCGGCTGCAAAAGCACAGCATGATTTTCCGTGAAATGCTCAAGGAGACGATGAATGGAATCGTAGGATCGCTGATGGGAAACAAAGTGATCGTCCTTGTCCCGTGCAGGGAAAAGGAAGAATCCTATAATGAGCGGGAAGTAAAGATTGAAAATATCCGCAGTATGCTTCGTAAAATGGAGCAGCAGATGGAGATGAAATTCAAAGCAGGTATCGGTTCTGTCGTATCCTGGGAGGAAGTTTCCAAGTCCTACAGAGAAGCACTCGATACGGCAAGGCAGGGAGTAGGAAAGGTGAACCATGCAAAGGATCTTCCGGTCAGCTGTGTATATGAAGAGGGATATCCGTACGATATGGAATCCAGTCTTTTTGATGCAGTTCACGCAGGAGATGCAGAATTGACAGAAAAAAGAAGTACAGAGTTTGTGATGTGGATGGAGAAGCAATTTCCGGAGATTACGAACAATGTACGCCTGAAAGCAATGGAATTTGTCCTGCTTGCTGAAAAATCTGTCTACGAGCAGGGGGCAATGACTTATCATTTTGATGTAAGGGCAAATTATCTGGATCAGCTGATGAGCTTTCAGACGTATGAAGAGCTGGAGAGATGGTTTGTGCATAAAATGACAGAGGCAGCAGGTCACATATCGATGAAACAGCAGGAGAAGACGGTTAATGTAGTAGAAAAAGCAAAAGTTTATATAGCAGAGCATTTTTCGGGGGAAATTTCTCTGGAAGAGACTGCAAAAGAACTTGGAATCAGTTCCTACTATTTAAGTAAGCTGTTTAAAGAATCAGAGAATGTCAATTACATAGATTATGTGAACAATCTGCGGATCGAATATGCGAAAAAGCAGCTTACAGAAACAGAGAAGAGTATCAAAGAGATCTGTATGGAATCCGGATACGGAGATCCCAATTATTTCAGTCGTATTTTTAAAAAATGGACAGGTGCGACACCGACAGAATACCGTGAGGAGGGACGACATGAATAAAACGATAAGACGATGGATGGTATTTCTGGTATGTATTGCTTTTGTGGGACAGTTGCTTGTGGGATGTTCAGCAAAATCGCAGGGTGCAAAGACCGATAGAAGTGATGAAAAGCAACTGAAGATCGGATTCGCGATCGATACTCTGGTTCTGGAAAGGTGGACCAGGGACCGGGATGTATTTACTGCAGTAGCACAGGAACTGGGAGCACAGGTAGATGTACAGAATGCGAACAATAATCTGGAAAAGCAAAAAAAGCAGATTAAGGATTTTATTACACAGAAGATGGATGTGATCGTGATCGTTGCAGTGGATTCGTATGGACTGACGGAAGAGGTGGATAAAGCAAAAGCAGAGGGAATCCGGGTAATTTCCTATGACCGCCTGATCCAGGGGACAACAACAGATCTTTATATCACAGTAGATAATGAGAGTGTTGGGGAAGAGATGGGAAAGACCATGCTGGAGAAACTTCCAGACGGAGGAGATATCGTTATGATCTGCGGACCGGAATCAGATGCTAATTCCCAGGATGTAGCGAAAGGATTTGAAAAGACGATCAAGGATAGCAATCTTAAGATTGTGAAGAAGACAAGCGTCAGTTCATGGAAGCCGGAGACCGGTTTTCAGGCAGTCAATGAAGCTCTGGCTGAACTGGACGAAGTAGATGGCGTTATGTGCGGCAATGATGCAATCGCCGGATATGCGATCAAAGCACTCAGCGAGAAACAGATGGCAGGAAAAGTGGTTGTGACCGGACAGGATGCAGATCTGGAGGCATGTCAGAGAATCGTGGAAGGAACACAGGCAATGACGGTATATAAGCCGATCGAACGCCTGGCAAAGGTAGCGGCAAAGTGTGCGGTAAAACTGGCAAAGGGAGAGCAGATTGTCGGAAAAGATATCGGTGAGAACAGTGTGAAAGACACTGATGATGGAAGAGAAGTTCCTTATTGGGGACTGCCGCCGATTGCAGTGACAAAAGAAAATATGGATTCAGTGATCATTGATCTAGGATTTCATTTACATGATGAAGTATATCTGAATGTTCCAGAAGAAAACAACCAGGACTAGGACATTTTTAAAAGAAAGGCAGTACAAATTTGTGCTACCTTTCTTTTTTTGCACAATAATATCATAAATATGTGCGGTTCTTTGCAATCTTGTCCAGTTTGTGAACTGCTATAGTATAAGCATCAAGAAAAACAAATTTTCTTAAAGGAGGAAATGAATTATGGGAAACAGAACAAGAAAGCTTCTTACAGTGGGCGTGATCGCAGCCATGACATTATCTATGGCAGCATGTACAAGTGGTAATGATACATCGTCTTCATCAGGCTCAGCAGAAAAGAAAGAAACAAAAGCCGGATCAGGTAAGATTGGTGTTGCAATGCCGACAAAAGACCTGCAGAGATGGAATCAGGACGGCGAGAACATGAAGAAACAGCTGGAAGATGCCGGATACGAAGTAGACCTTCAGTTCGCAAGTAATGATGTAGCTACACAGGTTTCACAGGTTGAGAACATGATCTCAGGTGGATGCGATGTACTTGTTATCGGATCTATCGACGGTGAATCTCTTGGAACTCCATTGAAACAGGCAGAAGAGCAGGGAATCCCGGTTATCTCTTATGACCGTCTGATCATGAACTCCTCCGCAGTAAGCTATTATGCAACATTCGATAACTACCTGGTAGGACAGAAACAGGGCGAATACATTGTTGATGCATTAGACCTTGATAATACAGACGGACCTTACAACATGGAAATCTTCACAGGTGACCCGGGAGACAACAATGTAAACTTCTTCTACGGCGGAGCAATGGATGTTCTTCAGCCGTACATCGATGCAGGAAAACTGGTTGTTCAGTCAGGACAGGTTAAGAAAGAAGAAGTTGCTACAGCAGACTGGTCTACAGAAAAAGCACAGTCAAGAATGGAAGCAATCCTTGCATCTAACTACAACGGAAAAGACCTTGATGTAGTCCTTTGTTCAAATGACTCAACAGCACTTGGTGTTGAAAATGCTCTGGAAGCAAACTACACAGGAAAATGGCCGGTCATCACAGGTCAGGATTGTGATAAACCAAACGTAAAGAATATCGTAAATGGAAAACAGTCTATGTCAGTATTCAAAGATACACGTAAACTTGCTGAACAGACAGTTAAGATGGTAGATGCGATCATGGATGGCAAAGAAGCTGAGACAAATGATAATGAGTCATATGATAATGGAACAGGCATCATTCCTTCTTACCTTTGCGAACCAACAGTTGTTACAATTGACAACTACGAAGAGATGCTTCTTGATTCTGGATATTATACAGAAGCAGATATTAAGTAATACGATATATATTTAAATGAGTACAGGCGGGATTTTAATCCCGCTTGTGCCGCTAAAAGAGAAGGAGGGATTCAGGTTGGGTAAGGTTTTATTGGAAATGAAAAATATTACCAAAACTTTCCCGGGCGTTAAAGCGCTGGACAATGTAAACCTTAAAGTTGAAGAAGGTGAGATTCACGCCCTTGTAGGTGAAAACGGAGCGGGAAAGTCAACGCTTATGAATGTACTCAGTGGTGTATATACATATGGTACTTATGAGGGAGATATTATTTACGATGGCGAGGTCTGTAAATTTAATAAAATTAAAGACAGTGAAGAAAAAGGTATCGTAATTATTCACCAGGAACTGGCACTGGTTCCGGAAATGACGATTGGCGAGAATATGTATCTCGGTAATGAACAGGGAAAGAAATTCTCAATTGACTGGAGTAAAACTTATGGAGAAGCAGATGAATATCTTGCAAAAGTAGGACTTCATGAGTCATCACGTACACTGATCAAAGATATCGGTGTCGGCAAGCAGCAGCTTGTTGAAATTGCAAAAGCACTTGCAAAACATGCAAAATTACTGATTCTTGATGAGCCGACCTCATCACTGAATGAATCGGATTCAAAGGCCCTGCTGGATCTGATGCTTGAGTTCAAAAAACAGGGAATGACGATGATCATCATCACACATAAACTGAATGAGGTTGCTTATGTAGCCGACAAGATCACAGTTATCCGTGATGGAAGTACCATTGAGACAATGGACAAGAGAACAGATGAAATTACAGAAGACAGAATTATCCAGGGAATGGTTGGACGTGAACTTACAGACCGTTTCCCGAAGAGAAAAAATGTGAAAATTGGAGACAAGGCGCTGGAGGTTAAAAACTGGACCGTTCACCATCAGGTATATTCAGAACGTAAAGTTGTAAATAACGTATCCATGTATGTCCGTAAAGGAGAAGTTCTTGGCATCTCAGGACTTATGGGAGCCGGACGTACAGAACTTGCGATGAGTATTTTCGGACGTAGTTATGGAAAAAATATTTCCGGCGAATTATATATCAATGGAAAAGAAGTAAAACTTCATTCCGTAAGAGAGGCAATTGAACATAAGATTGCGTATGTAACAGAAGACAGAAAAGGAAACGGACTGATCCTCAGTAATCCGATCCGTGTGAATACAACACTTGCAAATCTTGACGGCGTAAGTAATCACGGTGTGATCGATACGGATAAGGAGATTGCAGTTGCAGAGGAATACAGACAGAAGATGCGTACAAAATGTCCGTCTGTAGAACAGAATGTAGGAAACTTAAGTGGTGGAAACCAGCAGAAGGTTCTTCTTGCAAAATGGATGTTCGCCGAGCCAGATGTCCTGATTCTGGATGAGCCGACAAGAGGTATCGATGTCGGTGCCAAATATGAGATTTACTGTATTATCAATGATCTGGTGGCAGCAGGAAAATCGGTCATCATGATTTCTTCCGAGTTACCGGAGGTACTCGGAATGTCCGACAGAATTTACGTTATGAATGAAGGACGTATCGTCGGCGAGCTGGATGCAAAAGAAGCATCTCAGGAAGTCATTATGGGACGTATTTTGAGTTCAAGCAAAGGAGAATAGTTATGAATAAAGAAAATGTATCCGCTTTTTTTAAGAAATACACAATGGTCATTGTGCTGGTCGTTGTAACACTGTTTTTCACATGGAAGACAGGAGGAAGAATGCTTCTTCCACAGAACGTAAATAACCTGATTTCACAGAACTCTTATGTATTCATCCTGGCAACAGGTATGTTGCTTTGTATCCTGACCGGTGGTAACATCGACTTAAGTGTTGGTTCTATCGTATGTTTTGCAGGTGCTGTAGGTGCAACATTCATGGTTAACAAAAATATGAGTGTTGGTGTGTCTATCATCATCATGATTCTTACAGGTCTTGCAATTGGTGCATGGCAGGGATTCTGGATCGCATACAGACGTATCCCACCATTTATCGTAACACTGGCTGGTATGTTGATCTTCCGTGGTCTTTCAAATATTATCCTGAATGGTTTCACTATCGCTCCGATGCCGGATGCATACCTGAATCTGTTCAACAATTATATCGTAGACGTATTCCACGGAAATGGAATCAATATTACCTGTCTTCTTGCAGGAATCATCATTGCAGCAGTATTTGTTCTTGTAACATTTAAAGGAAGAATGTCAAAGATTAAAAAGGGTTATAAAGTAGGACCGGCAATCAATGACATTGTAAAATGTGCAGTCATCAGTATCGTAATCATCGCATTTATGTGGAGACTGGCACAGTACAAAGGTATTCCGATGATCCTGATCTGGGTAGCAGTGATCGTTCTGATCTATGGATACCTGACATCAAAGACAACCGTAGGACGTCATTTATACGCGATCGGTGGAAATGAGAAGGCTGCTCAGCTTTCAGGTATCAATACTAATAAAGTGTACTTTATTGCTTATGCAAATATGGGACTTCTTGCAGCAGTTGCAGCAATGGCAGTTATCGCCCGTCTGAACTCAGCAAACCCGACAGCCGGTGATGGATATGAAATGGATGCGATCGGATCCTGCTTCATCGGTGGTGCTTCCGCTTATGGTGGAAGCGGTACGATCCCGGGAGTTATCGTAGGTGCAACACTGATGGGTGTTATCAACCTTGGTATGTCTATCATGGGTGTAGATGCCAACTGGCAGAAAGTTGTAAAAGGTATTGTTCTTCTTGCAGCCGTTATCTTCGACGTAGAATCTAAAAAACGTTCTAAATAATAAAAAAATAACGTAAGGACAAGAAAGTGCAGTTAACAGGCTAAGTTTTCGGTAGCAGATACCGGCTTGGCCTGTTAGAATATAAGACAGAAAGAAGGTGGAAGAAATGAAAATCAATAAAGTAACAGATCCAGAATTCAGAAAGTATGGACGCGTGATCGACGGCTATGATTTTTCAAAGCTGATCAAAGCAATGGAACACACCCCTCTTCCGGAGGATGTTATCTATGAACCATCTATTGAAGAACTGGAAGCAACTGATGTGGCAATCGACCTGAAGATGAGAATTTATGGAGAACTTCCAATCCAGATCGGATATTGCAACGGACATAACAGCAAGCTGAATGCGCTGGAATATCACAGAAGTTCAGAAGTGAATGTTGCTGTTACAGATATGATTCTGCTTCTGGGGGCAGAGCAGGATATCGAACCGGATTTTACATATGACACATCAAAAGTAGAAGCATTCCTTGTTCCGGCAGGAACTGGAATCGAAGTGTACGGAACAACCCTTCACTATGCACCTTGCGGAGTAGATGGAAATGGATTTAAGGCAGTAGTAGTTCTTCCAAAGGGAACGAATACAGATCTGATGACCTGCCATACCAAGTCATTTGATGACAAGCTTCTTACCGCAAAGAACAAATGGCTGATCGCACATGAAGAAGCAGGAATCGAAGGCGCTGTGTGCGGACTTAAAGGTGAGAATATCGACATCGCAAAATAGAACAGACAGATTCATATTTTAGGAGGAAAAAACAATGAATAACATGCCAGAACTGAAAATCGGAGTTGTTGCAGTAAGCCGTGACTGCTTCCCGGAAAGCCTTTCTGTATCAAGAAGAGAAGCACTTATGAAAGCTTACAAAGAAAAATACGGAGAAGAACATATTTACGAATGTCCGATCTGTATCGTAGAGAGTGAGATCCATATGGTACAGGCTCTGGAAGATATCAAGAAAGCCGGATGTAATGCACTGGTTGTATATCTTGGAAACTTCGGACCGGAAATCTCAGAGACTCTGCTTGCAAAACACTTTGATGGACCAAAGATGTTCGTAGCAGCAGCAGAAGAAAGCGGCAACAACCTGATCCAGGGACGTGGCGATGCATATTGTGGTATGTTGAACGCAAGCTACAATTTAAAACTTCGTAACATCAAAGCATATATTCCGGAATACCCGGTTGGAACAGCAGAAGAATGTGCTGATATGATCCATGAATTTGAACCGATCGCAAGAGCAGTCATCGGACTTAACAACTTAAAGATCATCAGCTTCGGACCAAGACCGCTGAACTTCCTTGCATGTAACGCACCGATCCAGCAGCTTTACAATATCGGCGTAGAGATTGAAGAAAACTCAGAGCTTGACCTGTTTGAAGCATATAACAAACATGCAGGAGACGAAAGAATTCCGGCAATTGTAAAAGAAATGGAAGAAGAACTCGGAGCTGGTAACAAGAAACCGGAAATCCTTTCAAAACTTGCTCAGTATGAGCTGACACTTAAAGACTGGGTAGAAGAACACAGAGGATACCGCAAATATGTTGCAATCGCCGGAAAATGCTGGCCTGCATTCCAGACACAGTTCGGATTTGTACCATGCTATGTCAACAGCCGTCTGACAGCACAGGGCATTCCGGTATCCTGTGAAGTAGATATCTATGGAGCACTCAGCGAATTCATCGGAACCGTTGTAAGTGAAGATACTGTAACACTCCTTGATATCAACAACTCTGTACCGGCTGACCTGTACAATGAAGATATCAAAGGCAAATATGATTACACACTGAAAGATACATTCATGGGATTCCATTGCGGAAATACAGCTTCTTCCAAACTTGCATTCTGCGAAATGAAATACCAGATGATCATGGCAAGATCTCTTCCGATCGAAGTAACACAGGGAACACTCGAAGGAGATATCAAACCTGGAGACATCACATTCTTCCGTCTGCAGAGTACATCAGACAACGTACTGAGAGCTTACATCGCACAGGGAGAAGTCCTTCCGGTAGCAACACGTTCCTTCGGAGCAATCGGAATTTTCGCAATTCCGGAAATGGGCAGATTCTACCGTCACGTACTGATCGAAAAGAACTTCCCGCATCACGGAGCAGTAGCATTCGGACATTTCGGAAAAGCACTCTACGAAGTATTCAAATACATCGGAGTACCAGTAGACGAAATCGGCTACAACCAGCCAAAAAGTGTACGTTACCCAACAGAAAATCCTTGGGGCTAATTAAAACTATACACAATCATATAAGGGGCGGATGCATCACACCGCCCCTTTATAGTACAAAGAAACCAGAAATTATAAGTAAGATTTCTGTCTTAAATGGTCCAGTCGAAAGCCTTCAGGACCAGATTATGACAAATAAATAGTGCTGATTCCATTTGAGGCAATGGAGATGAGACTCAGAAATTGTGGAAGCCATTGCTGACACAATTTCCGCCCCAAGAGGCTCATCGGAATGGTTTGCCGATTGGAAGATGCAATATTTATTTGTCATAATCTGGTCACAATACCTGAAAATGAGTTCATTTAACACAGAAATACAGTCGAGGAGGAACATTATGCTCTATATAGGCGTAGACCTTGGAACATCCGCAGTAAAACTTCTGTTAATGGATGAAAAAGGTGATATCAAAAAAATTGTTTCGAAAGAATACCCATTATATTTCCCGCACCCAGGCTGGTCAGAACAGCACCCGGAAGACTGGTTCAAACAGTCCGTAGAAGGAATCAAAGAACTGACTTCTGAGTGTGATAAGAGCCAGGTTGCAGGAATCAGCTTCGGTGGACAGATGCACGGACTGGTCATCCTGGATAACGAAGACCAGGTCATCCGCCCGGCAATCCTCTGGAATGATGGACGTACTACAGAAGAGACCGATTATCTGAATAACGAGATTGGAAAAGAAACGCTTTCTAAATACACAGCAAACATTGCATTTACCGGATTTACCGCACCAAAGATCCTGTGGGTAAAGAAAAATGAGCCGGAAAATTTTGCAAAGATCACAAAGATCATGCTTCCAAAAGATTATCTGGCATACTGCCTGTCAGGAAGCTTCTGTTCAGATTATTCGGATGCATCAGGAATGCTTCTGATGGATGTAGAACACAAATGCTGGTCCCAAGAAATGATGGACATCTGCGGTGTGACAGAAGAACAGCTTCCGAAGCTTTATGAAAGCTACGAAGTCGTAGGAACTCTGAAACCGGAAGTAGCGGCGGAGCTTGGACTTTCTGAAAACGTAAAGATCATCGCAGGAGCAGGCGACAATGCAGCTGCAGCTGTCGGAACAGGAACTGTTGGCGACGGAAGATGTAACATTTCCCTTGGAACATCCGGAACCATCTTCATTTCCAGTGCAAACTTCGGTGTAGATAAGAACAATGCCCTGCATTCTTTTGCACATGCAGACGGTCATTATCATCTGATGGGATGTATGCTCAGTGCCGCATCCTGCAATAAATGGTGGGCAGAAGAAATCCTTCATACAGATGATTTTGCAGCAGAGCAGAAGGATATCACAAAGCTTGGAGAGAATCATGTATTCTATCTGCCATATCTGATGGGAGAGAGATCACCGCACAATGATCCTTATGCAAGAGCGACATTTACCGGTATGACTATGGATACAACGAGAGCAGATATGATGCAGGCAGTTCTGGAAGGAGTTGTATTTGCACTCCGGGATTCACTGGAAGTTGCAAGAAGTCTTGGAATCAAGATCGAACGCACCAAGATCTGCGGTGGTGGAGCAAAGAGCCCGCTTTGGAGAAAGATGATCGCCAATATCATGAATCTGAAGGTGGATATCATCGAGAGTGAAGAAGGACCGGCACTTGGCGGTGCAATCCTTGCAGCAGTTGGATGTGGCGAATACGAAAGCGTAGAAGAAGCAGCTGACAAACTGGTTAAGATTGTAGATACTGTAGAGCCAGAAGCAGAACTGGTTGAAAAATACGAAAAGAGATATCAGGAGTTCCGTCAGATTTATCCGGCACTCAAACCAGTATTTCCACAGATCCAGTAATTGAATATAGGATTTTTCGGCGTCAGTCAATGAATCTTATGATGGGAGTAGAATAAGAGAAAATGAAAAAGAAGGTAATTGTAGCGGGACATATCTGTCTGGATATCACGCCTGTATTTCCAGATGGAAAAGTAAAAGGTGTAGAGCAGATCTTAAGCCCGGGTAAGTTAATACAGATGGGAAATGCTGACGTGCACACAGGCGGTGCCGTTTCAAATACCGGACTTGCAATGAAACTGTTAGGCGCAGACGTCTCTCTTATGGGAAAAGTAGGCGAAGATGCATTTGGTGACATGATTTTAAATATACTGGACGGATATGATGCAAAAGAAGGAATGATCCGTGATAAGGAATCAACAACCAGTTATTCGGTTGTGCTTGCAATTCCTGGTATTGACCGGATCTTCCTTCATCATCCGGGGGCAAACCATACTTTTGCAGTATCGGATATTGATTTTGAAAAAGTAAAGCAAGCAGCACTTTTTCATTTCGGATATCCGACACTGATGGAATCGATGTATAATAATGATGGAGCAGAGCTTGTGCATCTGATGAAAACTGTTCAGGAAGCAGGGGCGGCAACGTCCCTCGACCTGGCAGCAGTCGATGCAAATTCAAAAGCAGGACAGGCAGACTGGACGAAGATTCTTGGAAGGACACTTCCTTATGTGGATTTCTTTGTACCAAGTATTGAAGAACTCTGTTTCATGCTTGACCGGGATAAATTCGAAGAATTACAGATACGTGCGGATGGTGGAGATATTACAGATGTGCTGGATATTGAACAGGATGTGAAGCCTCTCGCAGAAAAATGTATTACGCTTGGATGCAAAGTACTTCTTCTGAAATGCGGAGCAAAAGGAATGTATTTGCAGACCGCAGGAGAAGAAAAACTCAGACAGGTAAGTATGCGTACAGAACTTGACGTGGCAGCCTGGGCAAAAAAAGCAGTCTTTGAAAAGAGCTATATACCAGAAAAAATTCTTTCCGGAACAGGAGCCGGGGATACCAGTATTGCAGCATTTCTTACTGCAATGCTGGAAGGAAACACTCCGGAAATGTGTCTGCATCTGGCAGCAGCGACAGGAGCCAGCTGTGTTGCCGCTTACGATGCTTTATCCGGTCTGAAATCATTTGAAGAATTAAAGGAAAAAATCGAGGAAGGATGGGAAAAAGCATGTTAGTAAATATGAATGACATTTTGCTTCCGGCAAAAGAAGGAAAATATGGAGTCGGATTTTTTAATGCAGTTAATATCGAGATGGCGCGTGCAATCATCGAGACAGCAGAGGAGCTTCAGGCACCGGTCATGGTTGGAACTGCGGAGGTTCTTCTCCCGGCAACCGAACTGAATCTGGTAGCGGATTACCTGATCCCGATGGCAAAGAAGGCAAGAGTACCGGTCTGTGTACATTACGATCACGGTCTTACCTTTGAACGCTGTATGGAAGCACTGAAGCTTGGATTTACTTCCATTATGTATGACTGCTCAACCGTATCCTACGAAGAAAATGTAGAAAGAGTAGCTGAGATGGTGAAAATCTGTCATGCCATGGGAGTAACGGTGGAAGCAGAACTTGGTCATGTGGGCGATAACGCCGGAGCAGGAAAGCTGGAGAATCCGGAGGATTACTATACAGATCCGGATACCGCACTGGATTATATTACAAGGACAGGTGCAGACTCCCTTGCAGTTGCAGTCGGAAATGCACATGGAGACTATGCATTCCCACCGAAACTGGATTTTAACAGAATTGATGTGATCTCAAAGAAAGTGAATATTCCGCTTGTGCTTCATGGCGGTTCCGGACTTGCGGACAATGATTTCTGTCAGGCAGTACAGCTTGGGGTATCCAAAGTCAATATTTTCACGGATATCGACAAAGCGGGAAAAGCCGGTGTGGAAGCCGGAATTGCGGCAGGAGAGAGAACCATGATGGGACTCATTCCATATGAGATTGATGCAATGAAGAAAGTTGTTGCCGAAAAGATCCGTCTGTTTGGATCTGAAGGGAAAGCGTGCTAAATAAGGATATTTATGGTATCAGAGAAGGAAATCTGCATTACAGTGGATTCCCTTTTTTGATTTTTAAAGAGTTGTTCTTCTTTGCAGTCCCCGTTGACAGTGAAAGTTAAAACCCGTATAATAAATTATAAGATTGACATGATGTGGAGGGCTTGATTCTATGATTATTGCAAAGAATGATGAAGATAAAAGAAGCCGTGTGTGGAACTATGTGACAGGAATTACGACCGTTCTGATCATTATCGTGGTTGGATATTTCATTTACCAGGGATTTTTTGGAAATCCGCTGGAAGGAAAGTGGAAACATGATGAGAGTGATATGATACTGGAAGTAGATGATCATAATGAAGCAGAGCTTGACTGGAAGAACCTGATCGATGGTAAGGATGTGGAAGTGGAGCTTGGATATACACTGGATATCAAGGCAAAGCAGATTACATTTACTGTAAAGCAGGAAGAGCTGGATGAGACAGCAAAAGAACTTGGTGATAATGTAACTGCATCGGAAGTAGAGCAGGCGATCAATTCTGTACTTACTACATTCAATTACAGTGTGGACGGAACCGAGCTTACACTTACCGAGTGGGATTATGGAGACCAGATGATTTTTGAAAAAGCAGGCAAATAAAGAGAACCCTCTCTCTGTGGGCACGAAAGTCCGCAGACAGAGGGTTTTGTGTGAGAACAGGAGGTTAAAAGCTGATGACGAGGAAGGATACAAAAGTAATAAATATCGGAGGAAGAAAGATCGGCGGAGGGAATCCGGTAGCGATCCAGTCCATGACAAATACAAAGACAGAGGATGTGGAAGCTACGGTTGCGCAGATTCTTGCGCTTGAAAAGGCAGGCTGTGAGATCATCCGCTGCGCTGTTCCGACCATGGAAGCGGCACAGGCCTTAAAAGAGATTAAAAAGCAGATTCATATCCCGCTGGTGGCAGATATTCATTTTGATTATCGCCTTGCAATTGCAGCGATTGAAAACGGTGCAGATAAGATCCGTATCAATCCGGGAAATATCGGAAGCGAGGACAGAGTCCGTGCGGTTGTTGAAAAAGCAAAGGAATATGGTATCCCGATCCGTGTCGGTGTGAACAGTGGTTCTCTGGAGAAGAACCTTCTGGAAAAGTACGGTGGCGTGACAGCAGAGGGAATCGTAGAGAGTGCACTTGACAAGGTGCACATGATCGAGAACATGGGTTACGACAATCTGGTGGTCAGCATCAAGTCATCTGATGTTATGATGTGTGTGAAGGCACATGAGTTGATCGCAAAGGAATGTCCGTATCCGTTGCATGTAGGAATCACCGAGTCCGGGACGCTGCTCTCAGGCAACATCAAATCTTCTGTAGGACTTGGAATCATCCTTTATCAGGGAATTGGCGATACGATCCGTGTATCACTAACAGGGGATCCTCTGGAAGAAATTAAGAGTGCGAAACTGATCCTGAAAGCATTGGGACTCAGAAAAGGTGGAATTGAAGTCGTATCCTGCCCGACCTGTGGACGTACCAAGATCGATCTGATCGGACTTGCCAACCAGGTAGAGACGATGGTTGCTGAATTTCCACTTGATATCAAAGTTGCGGTTATGGGATGTGTGGTAAATGGACCTGGAGAAGCAAGAGAGGCAGATCTTGGAATCGCAGGGGGAATCGGAGAAGGACTTCTGATCAAGAAGGGAGAGATCATCCGTAAAGTAAAAGAGGATGAGCTTTTAGATGCACTTCGTAATGAACTGGAACATTGGGGCGAATAGAAGATGACAAAGCTATTTTTTGATGTGTTTCCAACATTGAATATGGATAACGACAGCCATATGCTGTTTGAAAAGGTGGAGGTGACGAAAATCACCTCCACTTCAGCCAGAAATCATATCAAGGTTTATATTTACAGCACCCATCTGATCCCGAAGAAAACGGTATGTTATGTGGAGAACCAGATTGAGGAACAGCTGTTTTCGCAGGGAAGTATTCCGGTGACAATCGTCGAGGAATACCGGCTTTCCGAGCAGTATACGCCGGAGAACCTGATGCATGCCTACAAGGAGAGCATTCTATTTGAACTGGAGCAGAAAAGTGTGCTGGAGAAAAATATGTTCCAGAAGGCGAAGTGCCGCTTCGAAGGGGAACGTACTATGTGTCTGACCATGGCAGATACCATTGTTGCCGAAGGAAAGACCAGCGAGATCACCAGCTATCTGAAGGATGTCTTTGAGAATCGTTTTCATGTGCCGGTGGATGTGGAGATCGACTATGAAGAGGTAAAAGAGAGCAAATACAAGAAATTCAACGAGATGCAGCTTCAACAGGAAGTAGATGCGATCAGGGAACGGAACCAGAAGCTGCAGGCACAGCATGCCACGGAGGATGCTGAAGCAAAAGGAAAAGAAACCGACGGCGTGTCAAAGAAGAAAGCAGAAAGAGCGAAGAGTGCAGCAGGAAAGTCAGAATCGGAAAATCCGCAGGCAAAATCGGAGCAGAAGAAGGTGGATACTCCGAAAAAGCAGGAATTTGCGGGAAAATCCGGTGGATTCAAAGGTGGAAAAGGCAGCTTTGTTCGCCGGGACTATCCGCTCAAGCGTTCAGATGATCCGAATGTAATCTATGGGCGGGACTTTGACGATATGCCGATCGAGCTGAAGACAGTTACCGGGGAGATGGGTGAAATCACCTTCCGCGGGCAGGTGATCAGTTTCGATACCCGTGAGATCCGGAATGAAAAGACGATCGTCATGTTTGCCGTAACCGACTTTACCGATACGATCATGGTTAAGATGTTTACCCGGAATGACCAGCTTCCGGATCTTCTTGCAGACATCAAAAAGGGTGTCTTTTTAAAGATCAAAGGAGTCACAACGATTGATAAATTTGACGGAGAACTGACCATCGGATCCGTAACCGGAATCCGCAAAACGTCGGACTTCCGTGTGACAAGAAAAGACAAGTATCCGGAAAAGAGAGTGGAGCTTCACTGTCATACCAAGATGAGCGACATGGACGGGGTTTCCGAGGCGAAGGATCTTGTTAAACGGGCACATGACTGGGGACACCCGGCGATTGCAATCACTGACCATGGTGTGGTACAGGGCTTTACCGATGCCAACCATGTGATCGAGGATCTGGATAAAGATGATCCGTTCAAGGTCATTTATGGAGTGGAAGGTTATCTGGTAGACGATCTGACCAAGATTGCAGAGAATGAAAAAGGACAGGATCTGGAAGGTACTTATGTAGTATTTGATATCGAGACAACCGGATTTTCTGCAGTGACAGACCAGATTATTGAAATCGGCGCAGTAAAAGTGGAAGACGGGAAGATCACGGACAAGTTCAGTACTTTTGTCAATCCGAAACGACCGATCCCGTTCCGTATCACGGAACTTACCAGCATCACCGATGAGATGGTCATCGGTTCGCCGGACATTGAGACGATCCTGCCGCAGTTTATAGATTTTATTGGCGATGCGGTTCTGGTGGCGCACAATGCTTCTTTTGATGTGGGATTTATCGAGCAGAACTGCAAAAGACAGAAGATTGAGACAGATTTTACTTATGTAGATACCGTAGCACTTGCCCGTGTCCTGCTTCCGGCACTGAACCGTTTCAAGCTGGATACCGTTGCAAAAGCTTTAAATATTTCACTGGAGAATCACCACCGTGCAGTAGATGATGCGGGATGTACGGCTGAGATTTTTGTGAAATTTGTGCAGATGCTCAAAGAGCGGGATCTGACCACGCTTTCAAAGGTTAATGAATTCGGGGATCTGAACCCGGATTCCATTAAAAAGCTTCCGACATACCATGTCATTATCCTTGCAAGAAATGACATTGGACGAGTGAATTTGTACCAGCTGGTTTCGGCGTCACATCTTGTCTACTATAACCGCAGACCCCGTATTCCGAAAAGTGTGTTAAATGAGCACCGGGAAGGATTGATCGTGGGAAGCGCCTGTGAAGCCGGAGAGCTTTACCGGGCACTTCTGGATGGAAAGCCGGATGAGACCATCGCAAAGATCGTGGATTTCTATGATTATCTGGAAATCCAGCCGCTTGGAAATAATGCTTTTATGATAGAAAGTGACAAGGTGACTTCCGTCAATTCTATGGAAGATATCATGGATCTGAACCGGAAGATCGTGCATCTTGGCGAACAGTTCCACAAACCGGTTGTGGGAACCTGTGACGTGCATTTCATGGATCCGGAGGATGAGGTGTACCGCCGGATCATCATGGCAGGAAAAGGATTTGGAGATGCCGATAACCAGGCACCACTATACCTTCGTACAACGGAGGAAATGCTGGATGAATTTGCATACCTTGGTTCGGAAAAAGCATATGAAGTTGTGATCAAGAACACCAATCTGATTGCGGATATGATCGAGAAGATTTCTCCGGTCCGCCCGGATAAGTGTCCTCCGGTTATTGAGAATTCCGACCAGATGCTGCGAGATATCTGTTATAATAAAGCCCATTCCATGTATGGGGATCCGCTCCCGGAGATCGTACATGAACGACTGGAAAGAGAGCTGAATTCCATCATTTCCAATGGATTTGCGGTTATGTATATCATTGCGCAGAAGCTGGTATGGAAATCCAACGAGGACGGTTACCTGGTAGGATCCCGTGGTTCGGTAGGATCTTCGTTCGTTGCAACTATGGCAGGAATCACGGAGGTCAATCCTCTGGTGCCACATTACTATTGCAGCAATTGTCACTATAGTGATTTTGATTCGGAAGAAGTGAAAAAATATGTGGGCGGTTGCGGACACGATATGCCGGATAAGAACTGTCCGGTCTGTGGACAGAAGCTGGTAAAAGACGGATTTGACATTCCATTTGAGACTTTCCTTGGATTCAAGGGAAACAAAGAGCCGGATATCGACTTGAACTTCTCCGGAGATTACCAGAGTAAAGCGCATAAGTATACGGAGGTTATTTTCGGAAAGGGTCAGACCTTCCGTGCCGGAACCATTGCCGCACTTGCAGAAAAGACGGCTTATGGATATGTGAAGAATTATTATGAGGAGCGTGGTGACCGTAAGCGAAACTGCGAGATCGACCGTATCGTAGCTGGCTGTACCGGAATTCGCCGAAGTACCGGACAGCATCCGGGGGGAATCGTAGTCCTCCCGCATGGAGAGGATATTAACTCTTTCACCCCAATCCAGCACCCGGCAAATGATATGACGACCGATATTATCACCACTCATTTTGATTATCATTCCATCGACCACAACCTTTTGAAACTGGATATTCTCGGACACGATGATCCGACCATGATCAAAACGCTGGAAGAGCTGATCAATTCCGATGCGATGGACAACGAATACGATGGAGTGAATAATGTATTTAAAGCGACCGATATTCCATTGGATGATCCGGGTGTAATGGGGCTTTTTGCAGGAACAGAGGTGCTCGGAATCACACCGGAGGATATTGACGGCTGTCCGCTTGGCTGCCTGGGAGTACCGGAATTTGGAACAGATTTTGTTATCCAGATGGTAATTGATACCAAGCCAAAGACGCTTTCGGACCTGATCCGTATTTCCGGTCTGTCTCATGGAACAGATGTGTGGCTGAACAATGCACAGACCCTGATTGAAGAAGGAAAGGCAACCATTTCCACGGCAATCTGTACCCGTGATGATATCATGACTTATCTGATCAACAAAGGCGTTGAAAGTGAAGAATCCTTCACGATCATGGAACGTGTGCGTAAAGGAACCGTTGCAAAAGGAAAATGTAAGGAATGGCCGCAGTTTAAAAAAGATATGCTGGAGCATGACGTGCCGGAATGGTATATCTGGTCCTGTGAGCGGATCAAATACATGTTCCCGAAAGCCCATGCTGCAGCTTATGTCATGATGGCATACCGGATTGCCTACTGCAAGATCAATTATCCGCTTGCCTATTATGCGGCATACTTCGGAATCCGTGCATCTGCATTTTCTTACGAACTGATGGGACAGGGAAAAGAAAAGCTTCTCTACCATATGAAAGAATATAAAAGAAGAGCAGAACTCAATCAGCTCAGTAAAAAAGATCAGGATACCTTAAAAGATATGAAAAATGTACTGGAAATGTATGCCAGAGGATTTGATTTTTTACCGATCGATATCTACAAATCCAAAGCATCCAAGTTCCAGATCGTCGGCGACAAGCTCCTTCCACCGTTCAATACCATTGACGGCATGGGCGATAAAGCCGCTGAGGCCATGGAAATTGCCGCTAAAGACGGACCATACCTTTCAAAGGATGACTTCCGTCAAAGAACAAAAGTCAGCAAAACATTGGTTGACTTGATGGCAGATATGGGTCTGCTGGGCGACCTCCCGGAGACAAACCAGCTGTCTCTGTTCGATTTCGCTTAAATTATAATATCTGAGATAAAAAAGCCAACGCACTTAAAGAGAAGTTATCACTCAACATAACTTGAAAAGTGCTTTGGCTTTTTTAGTATAAGAAAAAATTTCACTTATGTGGATAGAAATAATTATCTTACGAAATATAAGAATGTGTAAAGGTTTGTTCTTGGTTCACTACCTCACCGTTAAAATGCACAAAATCACAGGATATTTTTTGGTAGTTATTTATGAGTGAAAATGATTGACTTTGACTGAAAATGGCGATATATTAGATTTAAAGATGAATGAAAAAGAAAATAAATGATTGAAAATGATTAAATATCAAAAAGTACAATCAAAACAATCAGAAACAGTCAAATGGAGGTGAATAAAGTGCTTGCAGAAGAAAGATTCCGCGAGATCCTGAAATTGGTCGAAGAACACAAGACTATAACCGTTCAGGAACTGACCGAGCTTCTGGATACATCAGAATCAACGATACGAAGAGATCTGACAACACTTCATAAAAAAGGGAAGCTGATCAAGGTACATGGTGGCGCAACCGCAGTCAATATGGCGCAGTACACCAGAGATGAATCTGTTGCAGTCAGACAGGATCTGAACATCGATGAAAAAGTACAGATCGGAAAGTATGCGGCAGCCCTGATTGAAAAAGATGATTTTGTTTATATCGATGCCGGAACGACCACGGATTTCCTGATTGATTTCCTGACTGAGCAGGACGCTGTGTATGTGACAAACGGGATCATGCATGCGAAGAAGCTGACACAGAAAGGATGTAAAGTCTATCTGATTGGTGGAGAATTAAAAGAAGCAACGCTGGCACTGGTCGGAGAGGAAGCGATGAAAACCCTGGGAAGATACCATTTCACAAAAGGATTCTTCGGAACCAATGGGATTCATATAGAGAGTGGATGCACCACACCGGATATCCGGGAGGCTGCGATCAAAGAGAGGGCAATCTTAAGAAGCGCAAAGGCTTACATCCTTGCAGATTCAACCAAATTCGGTCAGGTAGCACCGGTGACATTTTCAGAACTGGATGCAGTGGACATCATTACAACAAAGCTTAAGGATGCTACATTTAACAAATATAAAAATATTGTGGAGGTTGCAAAATAATGATTTACACAGTGACATTTAACCCGTCTCTGGACTATGTGGTACAGGCAGATCAGCTGATCCCGGGAGAGATCAACCGGACAACAAGCGAACATATCTATCCGGGAGGAAAAGGAAACAACGTATCTGTGATCCTTTCCAATCTGGGACTTAAGAGCAAAGCGCTTGGATTCAAGGCAGGATTTACCGGAGATGTACTGGAAAAGATGCTGGAAGAGTTCGGATGTGAGACAGATTTTATCCCGTTAAAAGAAGGCAACAGCCGAATCAATGTAAAGATCAATGCAGGAACTGAGACTGAGATCAACGGACAGGGACCGGTTATCACAGAAGAAGCGATCCAGGCATTATATGAAAAGCTGGATAAGCTGGAAGAAGGCGATGTACTGATCCTTGCAGGAAGTATTCCGAATACTCTGCCGGAAGATATTTATGAGAGAATCCTGGAGAGACTTTCCGGAAAAGAAATCCGTTTTGTAGTGGATGCAACGAAGGATCTCCTTTTAAAAGTTATGAAATATCATCCGTTCCTGATCAAACCGAACAACCATGAATTAGGTGAGATGTTTAACGTAGAACTGAAGAGAAAAGAAGACATCATCATTCATGCGAAGAAGTTACAGGCACTTGGAGCACAGCATGTACTGGTATCCATGGCAGGTGACGGAGCAATCCTTGTGACAAAGGAGGGAAAAGTCTATGAGACCATGCCTCCGAAAGGAAAGGTTGTCAATTCTGTTGGCGCAGGTGATTCTATGGTGGCAGGATTTATTACCGGATATCTGAATACAAAAGATATGGAAAAAGCATTCCGGTTGGGTGTGGCGGCAGGAAGTGCTTCGGCATTCTGTTCATGGCTCGCTACAAGAGATGAGATTGTTGCACTTCTTGGTGAACCGGCAGAAGTGTATCATATATAAAACCAAATGGGAGGAAATGACAAGATGAAGATTACAGACTTACTCAAAAAGCAAAGTATTTGCCTCAATGGCAAGGCAGAATCCAAAGAGCAGGTCATCCGTGAAATGGTCGATCTGATGGCAAAAGGCGGGAACATCAATGACATTGACACCTATCGTGACACCGTTTTCAAACGAGAAGAAGAAGGAACTACCGGAATTGGTGAAGGCATTGCAATCCCGCATGGCAAGACTGAAGCGGTAAGCGCACCGGGACTTGCAGCCATGGTACTTCCGGAGGGTGTAGACTACGATTCTCTGGACGGAGAACCGGCATACCTTATTTTCCTGATCGCAGCACCGAATACAGAGGACAATGTACATCTGGAAGTACTCAGTCGTCTGTCCATGCTTCTGATGGATGAGGATTTCAGAAACAATCTGCTTCATGCAAAGGATGTTGATGAATTTCTTGCTTATGTTGATGCAGCCGAGAAAGAAAAATTCCCGGAAGAAGCAGAAGAAAAAGCAGAAGCTCCGGCGGATGCATCTGCAAAACCGTATCAGATCCTCGCAGTTACCGCATGCCCGACCGGTATCGCCCATACTTACATGGCGGCGGAAGGTCTGGAAAAGAAAGCGAAAGAAATGGGAGTTACCATCAAGGTAGAAACAAACGGATCCGGTGGTGCCAAGAACGTACTGACACCGGAAGAAATCGCTGCCTGCGACTGTATCATCATTGCAGCAGACAAGGATGTCGCAATGGCAAGATTTGACGGTAAGCCGCTGATCAGTACAAAGGTATCTGACGGAATCAACAAAGCACAGGAGCTGATCGAACGTGCCTTGAGCGGAAACGCTCCAGTTTATCACAGCAAGGGTGGAGCAACAGAAGAGGGTGGTGCATCATCTGACGGAGATACCATCGGACGTAAGATTTATAAGAGCCTGATGAATGGAGTATCCCATATGCTTCCGTTCGTAATCGGCGGTGGAATCCTGATCGCACTTTCTTTCCTGGTTGACGGTGCAAATGCAGGTACAACAGCATTTGGTAGCGGAACTCCACTTGCAAAATTCTTCAACACCGTTGGAAATACAGCATTTGGGATGATGTTCCCGATCCTTGCCGGTTATATCGCAATGGCAATCGGTGACAGACCGGCATTGATGCCTGGTATTGTAGGCGGACTTCTTGCAAAAGCCGGAACTTCCGTATTCCTTGCAGAAGACGCATGGATTTCATCCGGATTCTTCGGTGCACTGATCGCCGGATTTGCAGCAGGGTACCTGATGATCGGACTGAAGAAATTGTTTGACAAGCTTCCGAAAACCCTGGAAGGGACAAAACCGGTTCTTCTGTATCCATTCTTCGGAATCCTGATCATGGGCGCATTTATGATTTTCATCGTAAACCCGCCGGTAGGCGCATTTAACACCTGGCTGAACAATGTCCTTTCCGGAATGGGAGAATCCAGCAAGATGCTTCTGGGAGCGGTTCTTGCAGGTATGATGTCCATTGATTTTGGCGGACCGTTCAACAAAGCGGCATATGTATTTGGAACGGCGTCCATCGCAAGTGGACAGTTTGATATTATGGCATCTGTTATGATCGGAGGTATGGTTCCGCCGATCGCAATCGCACTTGCCACCACATTTTTTAAAAACCGTTTCACAAAGAGTGAACAGCAGACAACTATCACAAACTACATTATGGGACTTTCCTTTATTACAGAAGGAGCCATTCCGTTTGCGGCATCTGATCCGCTTCGAATCATTCCGCCATGTGTGGTTGGTTCTGCAGTAGCAGGCGCATTATCCATGATGTTTGGATGCGGATCAAGAGCTCCGCACGGAGGGATTTTTGTCATCGGAATTATTGACAACCCGTTGATGTTTTTGGTAGCATTGGTTGTAGGAGCTGTCGTAGCGATGGCGGGAATTGTATTACTCAAAAAGCCATTGAAAGCAGAGCAGTAACTTGTTGATTTTCTAAATAATTTTTAAAGAACAGGAGTGTTGAATCATGAAAGAATTTAAGTATGTAGTAACAGATGCACAGGGAATCCACGCAAGACCGGCAGGAATTCTGGTAAAAGCAATTGCGAAAAAAACTTCCGATATTAAGATCAAAAAAGCAGGAGATACACGTGAAGTCAATGCAAAGAGCATTATGGCAGTTATGAGCCTTGGTGTAAAAAAGGGAAATGAGGTTATCATCACAGCTGACGGTGCAGATGAAGAAGAAGCAATTGCCGAAATCCAGAAAGTATTAGAGGAGAATCTGTAGGATTATGATTACACTAAGTGGTAAAAGTGTTTTTGGTGGCGTGGCCATCGGGAAGATCGCTTTCTATAAAAGACAGGAAAAGCAGGTAAG
>Ga0129313_1000128_pt1 | contig 74932 bp, 73 predicted proteins | sample O1105metagenome_FD_94436 | JGI IMG/M metagenome (GOLD analysis project Ga0129313, IMG submission 94436) | Orangutan group fecal microbial communities from fecal samples from Wisconsin, USA - O1105 metagenome | ecosystem: Host-associated > Mammals > Digestive system > Large intestine > Fecal...
CGCGATCGTGTTATCTGTTACTTTTGCCTTGAAATCTTCAAGGTTGTTATATTCTGCGTAGGAGAATCCCGGAAGCATCGGTTTGAATCCAAGCTGACATGCGTTATCCGGCTGTCCTGTTGCTGAAAGTGCTCCGTATGTTCTTCCGTGGAAACCATTGATTGCTGTTACGATGTGGTAATGTTCCGGACCGTATTTTTCAACGCCGTATTTTCTTGCCATCTTGATCATACATTCGTTGGCTTCTGTTCCTGAGTTCTGGAAGAAAATCTTATCCATTCCGATCGTGTCACAGATCTTCTTTGCGAGAAGTGCCTGTGGAATTGTGTATGGGTAGTTGAATGTATGCATGATATCATCCAGCTGGTCTTTTACTGCTGCGACAACCTTCGGATTTCTGTTACCTGGTGTATTTACGGCAACTCCACCATAAAAGTCGAGGTAAGCTACCCCTTTTTCATCGTAGAGATACATACCTTCTGCACGTTCTGCGATAAAATCATATCTCGCATAGGTTTCTACCATATATTTTTTTACAATGTCCTTTAATTCTTCTGCTGTGAGTCCTGTGTCTTTGAGTTTCATAAGAATCTCCTCGCTTTCCTTCTTTTGATCATATACTACTTCATGCTATTCGTTCCGGACTTCGAATAAAAATGTGTAAAAGAATGTGCCTTTTGTTTAGCAGGAAGTTTCTTCGGAATTTTCTGCCAAACAAAAAGACGCCATGTACTAACTGTACATGACGTCCTTGTCGTTTACAAGACACAGTATAGACCACAGTCTATGGTTTTGTCAACAACAATTATGCTAAAAAATTATCTTTCATTTTGTCTTTTGCTTGTTCAATCTGCTGTATCTGCTCCTCATCCGTGCTTTCCTGAAGATTTTCTTTCTTCTGGCGATAAATTGTCGCAGAAAAATCCATAATGTATCCGATCAGGATCAGATTGCCAATTGCACGCCCTGCACGAACCGGTATCATGGCAACAAACGCTGCAACGATATTCTGCAGGAACATAAAAAGGAACAACGTATAGAATCCCCATGCGATCGAACTTTCCAGACAGATGATCCCTCTGTAGTTAAATGGCTTCTCATGGTAATCCCACCAGATCTCACCGAAAATGCGCTTCATCACAAGTGCCGTCAGAAATTCCAACGTCGTTGCAAGAAACGATCCCAGGAAAAACAGCAATATACTATTGTCGCTATACGGACGTAATATAAAAAACACCGTAAGCGCACCAAACCCGTAGATCGGGCAAAACGGACCTTTTGCAAAGCCCCTGTTCGTAATCTTATGATTACAAAATGACATATAGATGGATTCCACCAGCCATCCCATCATGCTGTAGGTCAGGAACCACATCACAACCTCATATCCATCAATTCCAAATATTATCTTATTCCACCACATAAAATTTTCCTGTAAAAATGGAGGGTTTATGAATCATAAACCCTCCATTATTGTTCTGCACATATTAGTTATATTTACGTTTTCTAGCAGCTTCAGATTTCTTTTTACGTCTAACGCTTGGTTTTTCGTAATGTTCTCTTTTGCGAATCTCCTGCTGAATTCCTGCTTTTGCACAGTTTCTTTTGAATCTGCGTAAAGCACTATCTAACGTTTCGTTTTCTTTAACGATTACATTTGACATAGTCTCACACCTAACCTCCCCTCCAGCCTGGTATTGTGCATCATACGACTGTTCGGGTATATTTATTGCACTACATTAGATTATATCATATTTTTCCTCTCAGTCAAGAATTTTTTGAAAAATAGGAAAAATATGCATAAATCTGTCATTTCCCGGCATTATTTTATCTGTTCTGCCAGTACTTCTTTGACTTTTGCAAGGGCATCCGGGATTCCGGCCGGGTTCTTTCCGCCAGCCTGTGCCATGTTCGGACGTCCACCGCCGCCACCGCCTACACAAGAAGCGATTGCCTTGATCAGGTTGCCTGCGTGAGCACCCTTCTTCATTGCTTCGTCTGTTGCTGTAGCCATCAGGCTTACCTTGCCGTTCGCGCTGGATGCGATCACGACCACGCCTTCTCCGAGCTTCTCCTTGAGCTGGTCTCCAAGGTCACGCAGTCCGTTCATGTCCATATCTTCTACGCTGACAGCAATCACTTTTACACCGGCTACTTCTTCTACCTGATCCATCACATCACCCATGGCATCTTTTGCAAGCTTGCTCTTCAGGCTTTCTACTTCACTATGAAGTTCTTTGTTCTCAGTCTGAAGATGTGCGATCTTCTCAGATACAGTATCCGGAGTTGCTTTCAGGAGCTTGGCTGCTTCATGAAGCAACTGTTCCAGTTCTCCATAATAATCCATCAGTCCTTTGGATGTAAGTGCTTCGATACGGCGTACCCCTGCTGCCACACCACTTTCAGACAGGATCTTGAATGCTCCGATCTCGCTTGTATTGGCAACGTGTGTACCACCACAGAACTCAATAGAGTAATCTCCCATATTTACAACACGGACAATGTCTCCGTATTTCTCACCGAACAGAGCCTGTGCTCCGGTCTTTCTTGCTTCTTCGATCGGCATGTTCTTAATGACAACCTGCAGAGATCTGGAAATGCTTTCATTTACCATATCTTCTACTTTCTGCAGTTCTTCCGGTGTCATTGCAGAGAAATGAGAGAAGTCGAAACGAAGTCTCTTGTCGTCTACATAAGATCCGGACTGTTCTACATGTGTACCAAGTACGGTACGGAGTGCTTTCTGAAGCAGATGTGTCGCACTGTGGTTTCTTGCACAAAGCGCACGTCTCTGCGGATCAACAGTCAGAGTCACCTGATCTCCAACCTTCATCATCCCCTTTGTCATATGACCGATATGACCGATCTTGCCACCAAGCATCTTCTTCACGTCTTCTACAACGAATTCACCGTCACCGCATCTGATCACACCGTGGTCGGCTTCCTGTCCACCGCTTGTTGCGTAGAACGGAGTCTCATCTACAAAGATGGTTCCTCTCTCACCGTCAGAAAGAGCGTCTACGATCTCATCTTCTGTGGTAAGTACCGTAATCTTCGATTCATATTCCAGATGATCGTATCCGACAAATTTGGAAGTTACAGACGGATCGATGGATTCGTATACGGTTGCATCTGCTCCCATGTAGTTCGTTGCCTTACGCGCTTTTCTTGCAGTCTGACGCTGAACTTCCATTGCGGCTTTAAATCCCTCTTCATCGATATCCATGCCTTCTTCTTCCAGAATCTCTTTGGTAAGATCGATCGGGAATCCATAGGTATCATATAATTTGAACGCATCTTCTCCGGACAGAGTCTTTGTTCCTTCTTCTGCCATCTTTTCTTTCATCTCGTTCAGGATGACAAGTCCCTGGTCGATGGTCTTCTCAAACTGCTCTTCTTCCTTGCGGATGACATTCATGATAAAGTCTTTCTTTTCTTCCAGCTCCGGATATCCGTCTTTAGAACCTTCGATCACAGTTGCAGCAAGATCTGTAAGGAATCCCGGTGCAATGTTCAGAAGTCTTCCGTGACGGCATGCACGGCGGAGAAGACGGCGAAGAACATATCCTCTTCCTTCATTAGACGGCATAATACCATCAGAGATCATGAAGGATACAGAACGCACATGGTCTGTGATTACACGCAGAGATACGTCTGTGCTTTCATTATCTCCATAAGATACTCCTGCGATCTCACATACCTGGTCACGCAGTGCTTTTAAAGTATCAATATCGAACATAGAGTCTACATCCTGCACGATACATGCAAGTCTCTCAAGTCCCATACCGGTATCAATATTCTTCTGCTTCAGTTCGCTGTAGTTTCCATGTCCATCATTGTCGAACTGTGAAAATACGTTGTTCCAGATCTCCATATAACGGTCACATTCGCAGCCTACTGTACATCCCGGTTTACCGCATCCGTATTTTTCTCCACGGTCATAATAAATCTCTGAACACGGACCGCACGGACCTGATCCATGCTCCCAGAAGTTGTCTTCTTTTCCGAACCGGAAAATTCTCTCCGGTGCAATACCAATCTCTTCATTCCAGATCTTCCATGCCTCATCATCATCTTCATATACAGACGGGTACAGACGATCCGGATCCAGTCCAACCACTTCTGTCAGGAATTCCCATGACCAGTGGATCGCTTCTGTCTTAAAGTAATCTCCGAATGAGAAGTTACCAAGCATCTCAAAGAAAGTACCGTGACGTGCAGTCTTTCCTACGTTCTCGATATCTCCTGTACGGATACATTTCTGACAGGTTGTCACACGGCGTCTCGGTGGGATCTCCTGTCCTGTAAAATATGGTTTCAGCGGTGCCATTCCTGAGTTGATCAGCAGAAGGCTGTTATCATTGTGTGGCACCAGCGAAAAGCTTTTCATTTTTAAATGACCTTTGCTCTCGAAAAAGTCAAGAAACATGCGTCTAAGTTCGTTAACTCCGTAAGCTTTCATCTTTATCCTCCTCGCTTCTATCAGCTAAATTCTAATTATAAAGAGATTTTGATGGCTTGTCAATATAATGGAATTTAAAAAGGAACCGCATTTTCTGCGATTCCTTCTTTTTTCCATTCTACTTAGTCTCTGAATTCTTTGCGTCTTTTCTTTCGCGAAGCTTCTTGCCTGCAAAAACCCCTCCGACTGCAAACACTCCGATAAAGAGCATCTTCAATACCGTAGAGATCAATGTTGAAAAAAATGCCATCTTGTCATGCCTCCCATGCTATCATTTTCTTTTCTCCTTGATTTATGCACATTATAGCATATACAAAAAGTTTTTCCAAACTTTTTTAGCATTTTCACATACATTTTCGGTCTTTTGTATCTGCCTTACAGTTCCTACTCCGCCATGCCAAAGAATTTCTGCGCATAGTGTACGGACTGCATGGCATCTTTTCCATAGAAATCCGCCCCGATCATATCCGCGTAATCCTGGTTCAGAACAGCCCCGCCTACCATGACTTTGCAGTCCGGTTTTTTCTCTCGTAAGAGTTTGATCGTCTCTTCCATGCTGACTACAGTTGTGGTCATCAGGGCACTTAAGCCTACCAAAGTGACATTCTCCTCAACCGCTTTTTCTACGATCGCCTCCGGCGGCACATCCTTTCCGAGATCGATCACATCAAAACCATAATTTTCGAGAAGAACTTTCACGATATTCTTTCCGATATCATGGATATCACCTTTTACGGTTGCAAGGATGATCTTCTCCTTCTTTTCTTCTTCCTGCCCGGATGAAGCAAGCACATCCTTGATAACCGCAAAAGCAATCTTCGCCGCATCTGCACTCATCAGAAGCTGCGGAAGGAACACAGTTCCTTTCTCAAATCCATCACCGACCACGTTCAGTGCCGGGATCAGCTCCTCCTGGATGATATCCAGCGGTTCCCTTGTACCGATCAGCTCGCGGGTAATATGATGCGCCTCTTCTTTGAGTCCACGTTCGATTGCATACTTGAGCGTCATCTTACCGTCTGCTGTTTTTGGCGCGCTTCCTGTTGCTGTACCTGTCTGTGAGGCCTGGACAGTCACCGTTTCTGTGGTTCCCGCATAAGTACTGATATAATTCGTACAATTTTCATCAAAGCCCATCAGTGCATTATAAGAACGATAAGCCTTCATCATATCTTCTGAGGATGGATTGATGATTCCTGCCGTCAGTCCATTCTGCATTGCCATCGCATAGAAATAGCTGTTGACGATCGGACGCCTTGGAAGTCCAAAAGAAATATTCGATACTCCAAGAACGGTCCTGACACCGAATTCTTCCCGTACTCTCTTCAGTGCTTCCAGAGTAACCTTTGCCCCGTCTTTTTCCGAACTGATGGTCATGGTCAGCACGTCGATCACGATATCTTTCTTGTCGATTCCGTATTTGGCTGCTTCGTTGATGATCTTACCCGCAACACGCACACGGCCTTCTGCATCCTTCGGAATCCCCTCTTCATCAATGGTCAGTCCGACAACTACACCGCCGTATTTCCGGATCAGAGGGAATACTTCGTCCATAGAAACCTGCTTTCCGTTTACAGAATTGATCATCGGCTTTCCGTTGTAGATACGCATTGCGCGTTCCATAGCCTTTCCATCTACTGTGTCAATCTGAAGCGGAAGACTGGTCACGCTCTGCAGTTCTTTTATAACTTTTTCCATCATGGCAACTTCGTCAATATCCGGAAGTCCTACATTGACATCCAGAATGTGCGCACCCTTATCCTGCTGCGTGATCGCTTCTTTCAGGATGTAGTCCATATCTTCATTTTTCAGCGCTTCTTTGAATTTCTTCTTTCCGGTCGGGTTGATTCTTTCTCCGATGATACGCGGCATATCATCCAGGATCACAGCCTGTCCATAAGAAGATACGATCGTATCATGCTTTTTCTCGATTCCGCACAGTGGAAGATCTTTGCATTCTTCTACCAGCTTTTTAATATGCTCCGGTGTCGTTCCGCAGCATCCGCCGATCACACAGGCTCCTCCTTTTACAACCTCCTGCATGATCCGGGCAAACTCATCCGGCTCTACATCGTAATACGTTTCCCCGTTCTTCTGCTTCGGAAGTCCGGCATTTGGCTTCACAATGACCGGAAGGGAGGTATATCTTCTTAAATCCTCCAGGATCGGAAGCATCTGTTTCGGTCCAAGTCCACAATTCAGTCCCAGTGCATCTACGCGAAGTCCTTCCAGCATTGCCACAACAGAAGGGACATCCCCACCTGTCAGAAGCTTTCCTCTTTCGTCAAAGATCATGGTTACAAATACCGGAAGAGAAGAATTTTCTTTAGCTGCAAGAATGGCTGCCTTTACTTCATAGGTGTCACTCATGGTCTCGATATGGATCAGGTCTGCACCGTACTTTTCTCCATATCGGACGGCTTCTGCAAACGCTTCATAAGCATCATCAAAATCCAGATCTCCCATTGGTTTTAACAGCTTTCCGGTCGGTCCCATATCCAGTGCCACATAAGTCTCTTTTCCGATCTGCTCCCCTGCTCTTTTTGCATTTGCAATCCCTGCACGGATCACTTCTTCAACGGTATATCTGTCGTCATGGAATTTGCAGACATTAGCGCCAAAGGTATTTGCAAGAACCACATCACTTCCTGCTTCGTAATATCTGCGGTGAATCGCTTCCACCTTTTCCGGATGTTCGATGTTCCAGGTCTCCGGAAGCTCTCCCGGTGCAAGTCCTTCTGCCTGCAGAAGAGTTCCCATTCCTCCATCTAAAAATAAAAGTTCTTTTCCCAAACGTTCTCTGATATTCATACCCTACGCTCCTTAATTTCTTCTGTAAATGCAGTCCTTCTTCTCACACACTTCGCAGCCTTTGATGTGGCATTTTTCCTGCGTATCACTGATCCCAATGAGTGCAGTCACCGATTTTGTCGGTGTGAGCATATAGCTGTCTGTCATGGTAAGTCCGATCTTCTTTGCCGTATCCAGCATCCGTAAGATATCGTCCTGATGATGGATATCAAAATCACCGTATCCCGGACTGAATCTCGGTCTGAGCCATTTATTCTGCGCTTTTAACTCTTCTTCGATCGAAAGCTGCAGATCGTCACAGTACTCCTCCAGATATGCAGCTGCGCATGCCTGCAATACGACAGATTTCGCCATATCTGTCAGTGAATAACGTTTCATCAGCATATCGACACCGGTACCGAGTGTTGCGCCAAATACAACTGCCTCTTTGCAGCCTCTGAGATTCTTTCCGAGACTTCTGCTTTTAATATTCATTTTTCCGATCGTCACCTGGTCTTCTCCTGTAACTTTACAGTCAAAAATGCGATAGACGGATTTTGCCTGCGTAGTCTGATCGAGCTCCCCGAAGGAAACATCGATCAGCGCAAGCGTCTGTTCATCTACCGCATGTCTTCCATATCCCAGATAACGAATTGCTTCTTTCGTTCTGGCATCTGTCATCTTTCTTACGTTCCTTTATTTTACGATTTCTGAAAGGTTCTGCATGATTGCAGCAGCCACTTCCGGTTTGTTCATCGAATATACGTGGATATTGCGGACTCCATTTGCGATCAGGTCAATGATCTGGTCGGTCGCATATGCAATTCCCGCCTGCTTCATCGCTGCCGGATCATCTCCGAAATAATCTACGATCGCACGGAATCTCTGCGGAACAGCAGTTCCTGAAAGGGCACAGCTTCTTGCGAGCTGCTTTTTCGTTGTGATCGGCATGATTCCCGGAAGCACCGGTATCATGATTCCCTGTTCACGGATACGATACAGGAAATTATAGAAAATATCATTATTGAAAAACATCTGTGTGGTAATAAAATCCACTCCACAATCTACCTTTTCTTTGAGATAACGGATATCATCTTTCTTGTGTTCCATCTCTACATGCCCTTCCGGATAGCATGCAGCTCCGATGCAGAAGTCTCCCGTTTTTTTGATGTCTTCGATCAGTTCACAGGCATGAGAATACTGTCCCGGAAGTGGAAACTGTCCATCCTGCGGGATGTCTCCTCTGAGTGCAAGGATATTCTCAACCCCTTCTTTCTGAAGCTGTCCGATGACCTTATGTACCTCTTCCTTTGTTGAGGACACACAGGTCAGATGTGCAAGTGCCGGAATCTTCAGGTCATTCTTGATATGACTTGCAATCTTAACCGTATTCTTACTGGTTCCACCACCGGCTCCATAGGTAACACTGATAAATGACGGGTTAAGTTCTGCGATTCCATCCGTTGCTTTTAACACGGATTCAAAGCCCGCATCCGTCTTCGGTGGAAACACTTCAAAGGAAATATGTACTCCGTCTGCTTTAATTTTGTCTATAATCCTCATAATGAATGTTTCTCCTCTGTAAAATTTTTCATTTCATGATACCATATTTTCCGGCAGATTACCAGAATGCATTTTACATATTTTCGTAAAGATCTTCGTAAAGCTTGGCTGAATTCTTCCATGAGAAGTCTTTTTCCATACCACGCTCTACGATCTTGTTCCAGTCACGCTTCTTATCATAGTAAATCTGTTCTGCATATCTTACGGTTGCAAGCATCTCATGCGCATTGTAATTGGTGAAACTGAATCCGGTTCCGGTCTTCTCGTATTCGTTGTAAGCTTCTACAGTATCTTTGAGTCCGCCTGTCTCTCTTACGATCGGCACCGTACCATATCTCAGACTCATCAGCTGGCTCAGTCCACATGGTTCAAATAACGACGGCATCAGGAATGCATCACAGGATGCATAGATCTTATGAGACATCGGCTCTGAATAATAGATCTGTGCAGATACCTTATCCGGATACTTCCATGCGAAATGACGGAACATGTTCTCGTATCTCTCATCTCCGGTACCGAGTACGACGATCTGAACCGCATCCTGGCAAAGTTCATCCATCACACAGTCGATCAGGTCAAAGCCTTTCTGGTCGGTCAGTCTGGATACGATACCGATCATCATACGGTGCGGATCTCTCTCCAGTCCGAGTTCTTCCTGCAGAGCCATTTTATTTTTTACTTTTTCCTTGCGGAAGTTTTCGACAGAGTAAGTTCTTGCAATGTTGGTATCTGTTGCCGGATTGAAATCACCGTAATCAATACCATTGACAATTCCCGACAGGCAGTTTGCTCTTGCCTGCATCAGTCCTTCCAGCTTCTCCCCATAGAACGGTGTCTTGATCTCTTCCGCATAGCTGCTGCTTACCGTTGTCACACGGTCAGCGTAGACGATTCCGCCTTTCAGATAGTTGGCATCGTCATATGCTTCCAGCTTATCCGGTGAGAAATAGTATGCCGGAAGTCCGGTGATATCCATAACCGTCTTCTTATCCCAGACACCCTGGAATTTGAGGTTATGTATGGTGATCACAGTCTTGATTCCACGGAAAAACTCATTGTTATAGCGGAAATTATCCAGATAAATCGGAACAAGCCCGGTCTGCCAGTCGTGGCAGTGAATGATATCCGGTCTGAAATCCAGAAGTGGCAGTGCACTTAAAGCTGCCTTGGAAAAGAATGCAAACTTCTCGATATCATATGCAATATCACCATACGGCTTCGGACCATTAAAATAATATTCATTGTCTATGAAATAAAAAGTGATTCCTTCATGCTGAAGTTCGAGAATCCCTACATACTGCTGTCTCCAGTTCAGATCCATATAGAAATGAAGTCTGTAAGAAAGTTTATCTTTCCATTCATCTTTCATGCACATATACTTTGGAAGCATAACACGTACATCGTATTTGTTCTTGTCAAAATATTTTGGAAGTGATCCTACTACATCAGCTAATCCTCCTGTTTTGATAAACGGAACTGATTCAGATGCCACAAATAATACTTTTTTCATTTAACACCCTCCTTACTCTCGCGGCTTATTTATAATTATACCGCAATTTCGTTCGTTTGAAAAGAATTATCTGCGCTTTGATTTCAGTCTGATCGTGTCTGCGACCAGAGCAATAAATTCAGAATTGGTCGGTTTTCCTTTCCCGTTACTTACTGTGTAACCGAAAAGAGCTTCTAAGGTATCCAGTTTTCCCCTGCTCCATGCAACCTCGATCGCATGGCGGATTGCCCGTTCAACACGGCTCGATGTAGTCTGGTTCTTTTTCGCGACTGTCGGATACAGAATCTTTGTGATCGCATTTAAAACTTCCATATCGTCAATCGCCATCAGAATGGAATCCCTCAGGTAATGATATCCTTTGATATGTGCCGGGATTCCGATTTCATGAAGCAGTTCTGTCACCTGTGTTTCCAGGTCCTCCTCAGAAGGTTCCGCATATACGGTATAATCTGTGTAAGGTGCTACACTCTTTTCCGCATGTCCGGAGCTTTTGATCCGCTGAAGGATCGTTTCATTGCGAAATGGTTTCAGGATGTAGAAAGCTGCTCCTTTTTCAAAGGCATCTTCCGTGATCCTCTCCTGTCCAATCGCAGTTACAATAATAAAATTCGGCTGTTTCTTTACTGTTTTATCTGCGCCTATCATTTCCATCACACTGATTCCATCTATTTTCGGCATGATCAGGTCAAGAAGTACAACATCAGGCTCTTTATCTCTTATAATGTGATAAATGTCTTCTCCGTCCCTGGCTTTTCCCACCAGTTTCAGGTCTTTATCACTTTCTACAATTTCTCCTAGTAAATTCAACATTCTTTCGTTATCGTCAGCAATCGCTACATTCAGTTTTTCCATAAAACCTTTCCCCTCCTTAAAGTGACAATTTGCACTGGAATGGAACCTATTATAGCCTTCTTCGTTCTGCAAATACAAGCAAATGGTGTCGCAGCAATCTGACATGATTCGCACATCTCAATCTTTTTTCAGATTTTCCAGCATGTTTTCGATAAATATTCCGTATCCCTTTGTCGCATCCTGTACGAAAACATGTGTTACTGCTCCTATAATCTTTCCATTCTGCATGATGGGGCTTCCACTCATTCCCTGCACAATCCCACCGGTCAGTTTAAGTAACCGTTTGTCAGTAACCTGAATTTCAATCCCCTTGTTCACCTCCCTGGCATCCAGGTCAACTTTTGTGATTCTGACTGTATAATCTTCTGGCTTTCCGCTTACCGCACAGCGGATACACGCCTCTCCGACCTGAATTTCTTCCTTTGCCGCAGCCGGATAAGCTTCTTTGCTGTCAAATATTCTCTCAATCCTGTCTAATTTCCCATAAATCCCTGTCTCTGTGTTTATGGTAATCGAACCTAAAATGTTGTAATGATTGTAGACAATGATCCCTTCCATCCCTCCGGGATTTCCGTTCTCACCTTTTTTGATATTCTGAATGCTGGTATCATATAATCTTCCCGTTGACATTTCGATCAGCTTACCGGTATCTACATCATGTATTCCATGTCCCAACGCACCGTATTCACTATCCGCATTCAGAAAAGTGATTGTGCCGAGTCCCTGCGCGTTATCACGCACCCAGATTCCAAGTTTATATGCCCCGACTTCATCCTTTGTCGGATGAAGTTGTACATCAATATACACTTTTTTTCGACGAATGTGTAAGATAACTGACTTATTCGATAATTTTCTAACCCGTTCGATAAGCTCGGATTTATCATAAATACTGTCAGAATCAACTCCGACAATATAATCTCCCTCCTTCACCAGATGCTTCGCCGGGTTCACACCAATCCCATCTTTCCCCTTAATTTCCTGCGTCCCCAGCACCATCACGCCATCTGTCTCCATATAGATTCCAACCGGCATTCCTCCCGGAATCAGAAGATCCCCAGAAAGCTCACTGACCGAAGCCTCCCTTTCCGCTTTCTCAGCCCGCCATTCCATGTAGCAATAGCTGCCTCCTATAACCACGATTACCGCTAATAACACACTTAACATTTTCCGATAACTTCTAACCGACATCGCACACCCCTTTTTCCTCCCTGAAATTTCGCAAAAAATAAGGCAGGATTTTTTCTCCTGCCTTTAGTATGTGCTCAATCTTATTTTTTCAAACCGGATGCCAGAATTTTCATCTCCCGTGCGTTTTCAAGCACCGCATCCGTAATCTTTGCGCCTCCAAGGATTCTTCCCAGCTCCTGCACGGATTCTTCCCCGTCAAGCTGCCGGATCTTGGTCTTTGTCATCTGATCTTCCACCCGTTTTTCAATCAGGTAATGGGTATCTGCCATTGCAGCGATCTGTGCCAGATGCGTAATGCAGATCACCTGATGTTTCCTGCCGATCAGGCACATCTTCTCGGAAACCTTCTGTGCGGTACGGCCGCTGATCCCCACATCGATCTCATCAAAGATCAGTGTCTCGATCTCATCTTTATCCGCCATGACTGCCTTGATCGCAAGCATGATCCGGGAAAGTTCACCGCCGGATGCCACAGCTGCAAGCGGTCTTGTCGGTTCGCCCGGATTCATGGAGATCATAAATTCCACCTCATCCGTCCCTTCTGCTGTGTACCCGGAAGTTTTTGAAAACCGGATTTCAAAACAGACATCCAGGAAATTCAGATCCTGGAGTCCTTCTGCGATCTTTGCCTGCAAAAGCTTTGCCTCTTTTTTACGGACCTTCGACAGGCCCTCGCATTCTTTTCGCAGACGTTCCTCTGCTTTTTTCAGTTTTCCCTTTAATTCATTTAAATATTCATCATAATTTTTTAAAATCAGGAGGCGCTCCTCGTCATCCGCCTTATGCTGCAGGATCGCCTCTGCCGAATCTCCGTATTTGACCTTCAGATGATTGATCTGGTTCAGCCGGCTCTCCGTCTCATAGAACTGTTCCGGTTCAAAAGAAAGACTGTCCAGATAACTGCGAAGCTCGCGCCCGGAATCCCCGATCAGATTCTCCACTTCGACCAGCTGTTCATACAGCTCTCCCGATTTGTCATCATGTTCTGCCGCCACAGCTGCCGCGCGTACCGCCCGTCCGATCGCTTCTGCCGCACTTATACCGCCTTCTCCTGCTGTATACAGATACGCCTCTTCCAGATTCTCCGCGATTCTTTTCCCCTGCATCATCCGCCGGTAATCTTCTTCTACCGACTGGCATTCTGCCGCAGTGATTCCTGCATTTTCAATTTCATCGATCTCAAATTCAAGAAAAGAAATCTCTTTGGCTCTCTCAGCCTCGTCTTTATCGGCTTCCTTAAGTTCTTTTTCCAGCCGGCGGTATTCCCTGTATGAATCCGCCACTTTTTTCTTCCATTCTCCGGCTTCTTTTGCAAATGCATCCAGAATTGCCAGATGATTCTTTTTATATAACAGTGACTGATGCTCATGCTGTCCGTGAATATCGATCAGGATCTGGGCTGCTTCCTTTAGTCGTCCCAGCGTCACAGTCTCTCCGTTGATCCGGCTCACACTTCGGTTTCCGTTAAACCGTCTGGTGATAATGATCTGCCCTCCGTCCGGCGAAAGATCCATCTCTTCCAGCTTCCGTACCGTTTCCGGATTATCCACATAAAAGGTCAGTTCTACAAGTCCCTTATCGGCTCCCTTACGAAGCATATCTGCGGAATATCTTCCGCCCAGGGCAAGGCTGACACTCCCCAGGATAATTGATTTTCCGGCACCGGTTTCCCCGGTCAGGATATTGAGTCCACCAGAGAAATCCACTTCCGCCTCATCGATCAGCGCCAGATTTTTTACATGCAAATTTTGTAACATTCTTTCTCCTGTCTATTGTTCCAGTAGTTTCTTGATCTTTTCCATCAGAAGGATCGTATCATCCACAGTCCGCACAGCGCACATGATCGTATCATCCCCGGCAATACAGCCAACGATCTCATTCCAGTTCATCGCATCCAGTGCCGCAGCCACTGCCATCGCCATACCAGATACCGTTTTCAGTACCAGAATGTTCTGAGCCATATCCATAGAGCTGAATCCATCCCGCAAAATGCGCACATATTTTTCAGTCATTCCGTTCTGTGCACCCTGGAGTACCGCATATTTCTGCCTTCCGTTTTCTGCCGGAACCTTGGTAAGCTTTAAGTCGCGGATATCTCTGGATACCGTTGCCTGCGTCACTTTAAATCCCGCTTCATTCAGATACTCGGCAAGCTCATCCTGTGTCTCAATCTGATATTTGTTGATCAATTCTACAATTTTGGCATGTCGGTTTACTTTCATCTTCTAGTTTCCTTTCATCTTTTCACGTAATGTTTCCAGAAAGCTCACTTTGCTGAGTTTTACGATTTTCGCTGTCTCCCACGCCTTTTTGATCCGGATCCGGTCGCCGGTATGAAGCGGGACTTCATCCGCACCATCATATGCGATCACTGCTTCCTCGATCTGATTCTCCCGTTTTGCACCGATCTCGATCACGATCTCATCTTTGTCCGAGAAAACGATACTGCGGGAATTGAGTGCATGCGAACAGATCGGTGTCACAACGATCAGAGACGCTGTCGGTTCCACGATCGGTCCTCCTGCAGACAGATTGTACGCAGTAGAACCCGTCGGTGTGGACACGATCAGCCCGTCGGCATCATAGGAGTTCAAAAATTCTCCGTTAACATAGAGATTAAAATGAACGATCTTCATGCTGCCGGATCTCGTCATAACAATATCATTGAGTGCCACATCTCTTACATTGCGGTATGCAGCGGATCCATACAGCATCATCCGCTCTTCAATCGTATATTTGCCCTCTACGAGCTGTTTTACAGCCTCTTCTACATTCTGCACCTCTACCTCAGTCAGATAGCCAAGGGTGCCCATATTGATTCCAAGCATCGGAAGATCCCGCCCGAACAGACGTCTGGATGCCTGGATAAAGGTTCCATCTCCGCCTACCGTCAACACACAATCAATATCCTTTGGAATCTTGATCTTTGAAAAATTCCCTTCTTCCGGCTGCTCTTCCAGGTAACATTTCTTCCCGTAGGATTCAATGCATTTTTTTATTTTCACGGTGATCTTCCGGTTTGCATCCTTCATATCATTCGTGATAATGTAAAACTTTTCCATATCTTTTTATTTCTTCTCCTCAGCCGGATCCTTTTTCGCAAGTGTGTCAAAAGCAGCATCGACAGTCCCCCGAATGTCTACGCTTTCCACAATCTTTGCCTCTTCCTCCGGGCATTTTTTCAGATGTACCAGATACTCGATATTCCCTTCCGGTCCTTTGATCGGTGAAAATTCAAGTGCTGCTACTTCAAAGCCGATCGATACTGCATAATCGGTTACTTTTTCAATGACCTCGATATGGGTACTCTTTTCCCTTACCACACCTTTTTTCCCAACCTTCTCACGTCCGGCTTCAAACTGTGGCTTGATCAGTGCAACGATCTCTCCGTTCTCTTTCAGGTAATTACGGATTGGGAGAAGTACCTTCGTCAGCGAAATAAAAGAAACATCGATCGATGAAAAATCAATCGGTTCTCCCAGGTCTTCCGGCTGTACATAACGGATGTTGGTCTTTTCCATGCAGACCACTCTTTCATCCTGACGTAATTTCCAGTCCAGCTGACCATGTCCCACATCGATAGCAAACACCTTGACTGCTCCATTTTGCAGCATACAATCTGTAAAGCCTCCTGTCGAAGATCCCACATCGGTACATACCTTTCCTTCCATGGATACATCAAAATTCTTCATCGCCTTTTCCAGCTTGAGTCCTCCGCGGCTGACATACGGAAGTGCATGTCCACGGACTTCGATCTGAACCTCTTCCGGAAAGGAAGTTCCCGCTTTATCCTCTCTCTGTCCGTCCACAAATACATTGCCGGACATGATGATCGCTTTTGCCTTTTCTCTGGAGGATGCCAGATTTCTCTTTACAAGTAATACATCCAACCGTTCTTTCATTCTCTATCAATCCCTCCTGCTCTCTTCTGCTATATATGCAGTGATAATCCTGGCCACGCAGGATTCCACATCCAGCATCACCTCACTGCGAAGTAGGTCTACACTTCCGTGTTCGATATAGTCATCCGGCAGTGCCAGATTCAGAACCTCTGCGTCTGTCTCAAGACCTGCCAGATAAGCAGTCACAGATTCTCCGAATCCGCCTCTGCGGATATTTTCTTCCAGTGTCACGATCAGCCGGTGCTCCACCGTCAGTTTCCGGAGCATCTCCTCATCCACCGGCTTTACAAACCGGGCATTGATCAGGGTACAGTTGTATCCGATCTCTTTTAAGCGTTTCCGTACCTGGACTGCCTGTTCAAACATATGTCCGACACTGATGATCGCAATATCCTCTTCTTCATAGACCGGCTCACTCTTTCCATACTCGATCGGTGCTCTGTATTCACGGAATCCGTCAAATGCGCTGCCTCTTGGATAGCGCACTGCTGCCGGTGCTCCAAGTCTTACCGCAAACCGCACCATATCCGCCAGCTCCCATTTATTTTTCGGAGAAAGAACCGTCATATTCGGGATCATTGACAGGTAAGAAAGATCAAAGATCCCCTGGTGGGTCTCCCCGTCGCTTCCCACAAGTCCTGCCCTGTCCACGGCAAATACGACCGGAAGCTTCTGCAGACAGACATCATGGATCATCTGGTCAAACCCTCTCTGTAAAAACGAAGAATATACAGCAAATACCGGATGCAATCCTGCCGCGGCAAGTCCTGCCGCAAAGGTCACACCATGCCCCTCTGCGATCCCCACATCAAAAAAGCGGTCCGGATAGTATCTGTGAAATGCTGCCAGACCGGTTCCGTCTTCCATTGCCGCCGTGATCGCTACCAGTCTGTCATCTTTTTTTGCCAGATCCAGCATAACCTTGGAAAACACATCTGTACAGGAATCCGTTCCACCTTTGGAAATCGGCTCTCCTGTCTGGATATCAAACGGACCGGTTCCATGGAAACGGGAAGGGTTTTCTTCTGCCGGAAGATAGCCTTTCCCCTTTTTTGTCAGTACATGGACAAGCACCGGTCCTTTTACCCTTTTTGCCTCGGTAAATGCACGGCGCAGTGCCTTCAAGTCATGCCCGTCCACCGGTCCTAAATACTTGATTCCCATATCTTCAAAGAACATTCCCGGAACCAAAAGCTGCTTGATGCTGCTCTTGGTGCGCTTAATATGCCGCACCATCTTTTCACCGCCAAACGGAATACTGCCAAGTACATTTTCCACCGTATCCTTCAGGTCGGTATAGGCCTGGGCAGTGCGCAGCTCTCCGAGATAACTGGACATTCCGCCGACATTTTTGGAAATAGACATATGGTTGTCGTTGAGTACGATGATGAAATTCGTCTTCATCTCCGCAGCATTATTCAATGCTTCATATGCCATTCCTCCGGTCAGGGATCCGTCCCCGATAACAGAGATCACATAATAATCCTGCCCCAGGATATCCCTTCCTCTGGCATAGCCAAGTCCGGCCGAAATCGAAGTGGAGCTATGACCAGTATCAAAGGCATCACAGTCACTTTCTTTCCTCTTCGGGAAACCGCTCATCCCGCCATATTTTCTCAGATCATCAAATCCTTCTTTCCTTCCGGTCAGAATCTTATGCGTATAAGACTGATGCCCTACATCCCAGATCATCTTATCCTCCGGGAGCTGAAAACTGAGATGCATTGCCATGGTAAGCTCTACCACACCCAGGTTGGACGCAAGATGCCCTCCCGTCTTGCTGATCTTCTCAACAAGAAACGTGCGGATTTCTTCTGCCAGTCCTGTCAGTTCCCGTTCATTTAATTTTTTGATATCATTTGCTTCGTGAATCTGCTCCAGATACACTTCATCCACCCCGCTTATTTTTTCCTGTGTATCAGTTCCTGTATCAGTTGTGTCAGATACGGATTTTCTCTGTCCAGTCCGGCAAGCAGCTCCAACGCCTCCTGTGAAATAACTTCCACATCTGCTGTCGCCTTTTCCAGACCTTTTAATGTGACATAGGTTGTCTTTTCATTCTTTTCATCACTGTGCACCGGCTTGCCAAGTTCTTCTGTGGTGCTTGTCACATCCAGGATATCGTCCTGGATCTGGAACGCGATTCCTACATCCGATGCGATCTTCTGTACCTTCTCAAGTTCTGCTGTATCTGCACCCGCAAGAAGTGCTCCAATCATCATGGAACTTTCGATCAGTGCTCCTGTCTTCAGCTCATAGATAAAATTCAGCATGCCTTCATCCAGTCCCACGCCACAGGATGCCACGTCTACGACCTGACCGCCTACCATTCCGTAAATACCGGCTTTATCCGCAAGGATCTTCAGGGCTTTCCCGATCAGAAGACTCTTCTCCGGCGCGACCTCAAACGCCCTCACTGCCGTTTCAAATGCATAGTTCAGAAGGGCATCTCCTGCAAGGATTCCCATTGCCTCCCCATAGACGATGTGAGTAGTCTTTCTTCCCCTGCGGTATTCATCATTGTCCATCGCCGGAAGATCATCATGTACCAGGGAATAGGTGTGGATCATCTCAATTGCCGCCATAAACGGCTCGATTTCTTTTCCTTCTCCTCCGAAAAGGCGGTATGTCTCCTGCATCAGCATCGGACGGAGTCTCTTTCCGCCTGCCATCACACTGTACTCCATCGCCTCCATGATCTGGCTCTGATAGCCTTCTGCTTTCGGCAGATATTTTACAAGAAGCTTTTCAATCGCTTCTGTTCTTTCTTTCATTTCTTCTTTAAAAGTCATGTATTTCTCCATTTTCTTCCAGCACCTGCACTTTTTTCTCTACTGTATCAATCTTCTCATTGCAAAGCTTCAGCATTTCCATGCCCTTCTGATACAGTCCGAAGGACTCTTCCAGCGAAGTATCTCCAGATTCCAGCTCCTTTGCCACCTGATCCAGCTTTGCAAAAAGCTCCTCCAGAGATTCTTCCGGCATTTCATCTGCAAGCTCTTTTTTCTTATCTGCCATATTCTTACTCCTTCTTCGTCTCTGTCACCTGTGCCTCGATCTGCCCGTCTGTCACATAAATCCGAAGCCGGTCTCCTTTTTGCACATCCGCTACTTTCTTTACTGTTCCTTCCGATCCCTGTACATAGGAAAAGCCCTGGTTCAGCTTGGCAAGCGGAGAAAGTCCCTTCATCCGTTCGATCCGGATTGCAAGCTGCTGACGGCTTTCCCGCAGATTCCGCTCCATCAGAAGTGGCAGCATCTCCTGCACTTTGCGGGTTCTCTCCCGTTCCTGTTCCAACCGCTGATGCATGGCTTTTGGGATCTGCTCCTCATAATCTGCAAGCTGCTGACGCATGGACTTAAGTTTCCCTGACGGACTTAAGTAACGGAATTTTTCTGCATACCGCGCTGTATGAAGCGATGCAACTTCCAGCTTTCTCATCATACTCCGGTGCATCCTTTCCCGTTCTGTCCGGATCGTTTCCAGAAGTTCCCGGTAATCACAGATTGCAAGCTCTGCCGCAGCAGAAGGCGTCGGTGCACGAAGATCCGCCACATAATCTATGATCGTCGTGTCCGTCTCATGTCCTACTGCCGAAATAACCGGTACACTGCATTCAAAAACTGCACGCGCTACATTTTCCTCGTTAAATGCCCACAGATCTTCAATAGAGCCCCCGCCTCTGCCAACGATCATCACATCGACCTTTGCTTCCTCCAGTGCACGGATCCCCCGCACCACACTTTCAGACGCGCCATCCCCCTGTACCAGTGCCGGATACAGAAGAATCTGCACATACGGATTTCTCCGCCTGGTAATATTGATAATATCGCGCACTGCCGCTCCGGTTGGTGCCGTTACAACACCGACTGTCCGCACATATTTCGGAATCGGCTTTTTATATTCCGGCGCGAACATTCCCATTTCTTCCAGCTCTTTTTTGAGCTTTATAAATTTTTCATAGAGAAGTCCCGCACCATCCAGTACGATCTCCTTTGCATAAACCTGATATCTGCCATCTCTTTCATAGACGCTGACGCTTCCAAGCACGATTACCTGCTGTCCTTCCTGCATACGAAAAGAAAGCCCGCTGCGCTGCCCGGCAAACATAACACAGGCAATCGTTCCGGACTCATCTTTCAGTGAAAAGTACAGATGTCCTGAAGTATGGTACTTACAGTTTGACACTTCCCCTTTGATATAAATTCGATTCAACATAAAGTCTTGCGTAAACATATTCTTAATGTACGCATTGACCTGTTTTACAGTATATACATTTCGCATGATCTCTGATTCTTATGCAAGCTTTCCAAGTACACCGTTGACAAATGCCGGTCCCTCATCTCCTGAAAAGTTCTTTGCCAGCTCAACTGCTTCATTGATCGCTACTTTGACCGGCACTTCGTCATCCCACTTCATCTCGTATACAGCAAGACGAAGGATGGAAAGGTCAACTTTGTTCATACGTCCGGTTTTCCAGCCGGTTGTATGTTCATTGATCATCGCATCGATTTCTTCTTCATGTGCTGCGATATCTTTGACCTTTTTGCGCATGTATCCGCGCTCTTCCTCACTCGCTTCTTCTACCTGCTCCAGATACAGTTCGATCTGTTCGTCTGCATCAGCCGCATCAAATCCGATGCTGAAGAGCATTTTAAATATATGTTCTCTGACTTTACTTCTTCGCATGTTCCCTCTCCAATTATTCTTCTTCCGGCATGTCCACACCTGCAACACGGATGTTTACGTCTGCAACGGTAAGACCTGTCATATTCTCGATTGCTGCCTTTACTTTTTCCTGTACCTTTAAAGTAGTATCTTTGATACTGCTGCCATATTTGAGGTTCAGGGCGAGGGATACGGTAACGATACCTTCCAGCACGTCTACCTTTACACCTTTGGAAAGGCTCTTCATTCCAAGCTTTGCGATCAGTTCTCTGGTTGCATTTCCTGCCATGGAAGATACCCCTTCTACCTCCATTGCTGCAAGTCCTGCAATAATTGCAACTACTTCATCAGCAATTTGTACTTCTCCGAGGTTCTCATCTGATTCTATCTTATAGGTATTTCTCTCTTCTTTACTCATTATAAGTCCTCCTGTCTGCGGTTTTTCCGCTCCTCGCGTTCATCTCGGAACCTCCGGTCCCTCGATGTTCGTTGCACTCACATAGGTCTGGGCTGAAAGTGATTCGTCTGCTAGCAGCCGATCACTTTCCATCCTTCCCTGCGCTCTTTTTACGCTCCTCGATGTTCGTTGCACTCACATAGTCCTGGCTTGAAAATGATTCGTCTGCTAGCAGACGATCATTTTCCATCCAGTCCTGCGCTCTTTTTACGCTCCTCGCGCTCATCTCGGAACCTCCGGTTCCTCGATGTTCGTTGCACTCACATAGTCCTGGCTTGAAAATGATTCGTCTGCTAGCAGCCGATCATTTTCCATCCAGTCCTGCGCTCGTCGCTATGCGTTCATTGTAACATAAAAGATCTCTATTGGAAAGTTTTTTAGGAACGTCCGAATTCGGAAAGTTTCAGTCCTTCGTTTCGTTCCAGCACCATACGGATGCTCCAGCTGTTGACGAACAGAAGCAGTGGTCTGTCTTTCAGGTCCTTGATCTTCTTCATATCGGATGTGCCGACCAGCTTGTCCATATTGATCTCTTCATTCTCGATCCAGCGGATGTGTTCGTATGGAAGTGGTTCCAGACGGATCTCCACGTTATATTCATTTTCCAGACGGTATTTTAATACGTCAAACTGCAGGACACCGACTACACCGACGATGATTTCTTCCATACCGGTGTTGAATTCCTGGAAGATCTGGATCGCGCCTTCCTGCGCGATCTCGTTGATTCCCTTGATGAACTGCTTTCTCTTCATGGTATCCACCTGACGCACTCTTGCAAAATGCTCCGGTGCGAAAGTCGGGATTCCTTCGTATGCAAACTTTTCCGGTGAATTGTTCAGTGTATCCCCGATGGAGAAGATACCCGGATCGAATACACCGATGATATCCCCGCCATATGCGGTATCGATCATGTGGCGTTCACTTGCCATCATCTGCTGTGGCTGGGACAGACGGACCTTTTTGCCTCCCTGGATATGGAAGACATCCATGCCCGCCTTGAACTCACCGGAACAGATACGCATAAATGCAATTCTGTCCCGGTGTGCCTTATTCATATTTGCCTGAATCTTAAACACAAATGCGGAGAAATCTTCCTCCTTCATCGGATCGATCAGTCCTTTGTCGGACATTCTCGGAAGCGGTGAAGTCGTCATCTTAAGAAAATGCTGAAGGAAGGTCTCCACACCGAAGTTGGTCAGCGCTGATCCGAAAAATACCGGAGAGAGTTCTCCTTTGCTGACCATCTCCTGGTCAAATTCTGCACTCGCTCCATCCAGAAGCTCAATCTCTTCTTCCAGCTGTGCAAACTGTGCTTCACTTACGATGCTCTTTGCTTCCTCACTGTCGATGGAAACCTTCTCAACTTCCCCGATCGAGGTTCCTTTCTTGGTATCTGAGAAAATCTCCAGCTCTCTGCTGTTCCGGTCAAATACGCCGCGGAATTCTTTTCCGGAACCGATCGGCCAGTTGATCGGACAGGTAGCGATTCCCAGTTCCTTTTCAATATCATCCAGTAATTCAAAGGTATCCATCGCTTCACGGTCCATTTTATTGATAAATGTAAAAATCGGAATATGACGCATGACGCAGACTTTGAACAGCTTTCTTGTCTGTGCCTCCACACCTTTTGATCCATCGATCACCATAACCGCCGAATCGGCCGCCATAAGAGTACGATAAGTATCTTCCGAGAAATCCTGATGTCCCGGTGTATCCAGAATATTGATGCAATAACCGTCATACTGGAACTGCAGGACAGAAGATGTTACCGAAATACCTCTTTCTTTTTCAATCTCCATCCAGTCTGAAACCGCATGTTTCGCTGTTGCCTTTCCTTTTACAGAACCTGCCTGATTGATCGCCCCGCCATATAACAGAAACTTCTCTGTCAGGGTAGTCTTACCTGCATCCGGATGGGAAATGATCGCAAATGTTCTTCTTTTCTTTATCTCATTCGTAAAATCTGCCATGTTATTCTACTCCTACTATTTTCTCAATGTCACTCAAATTCTTATTATATGGTATTTTTGCTATAATATCAATCCCCTGATTCACTCGTATTTGTACTTTCATGGATCGGTGTGATCACCACATTTGCAGCATTTACCTCTGCTTTGCGTGTGACAATATCCTCGATCTGTGCCCGTTTTGCATCCGACAGATCCGCCACATCAACGACCACATCTGCGGAATCTTCGGTAAGACTTACCACCGCATCCTGAAAGCCTTTGCTGGCAAGCAGAGTCTCAATTGCGACCTCCTGTTCGGCGCGCTGTGTCATCTCCACCATCTGCGCAACTGCATCTGCTTTCTGGTCTTCTGCAATATCTGCATTATCAATGATCGCCTGCAGGGTTTCTTTGTTTTTTGCCCGCACCTGCTCCCGGTTCACTTTTGCCTGTGCTACAAGTGCACTGGCCGATCCGTTTGTCAGCACCGCCTCTCCCGGATTCCCGTCCACCTGATCGTCATTCGCTGTCTGGAGGGAACTGTCACTTTCTGTATCCTGATCCGAAATATCCAGAAGCTCCTTATTTGCCATCTCGCTTCCCGTCTCTGCTGTTTTGTTTTTCGAGCCAAAAATTTTTCCGGAATAGTTCAGATATCCTGCCGCTGCGATCATCACCGCAAGAACTGCAATCACAATCTGATTTTTCTTAAATACTTTTTTCACTTGCCTTCCTCCTATAAGATTCTTTTTTAGTTATGTTTCATTACTTTTATCTTATGCGTGTCTACTCCGAATAATGCCTGCACAGCCTCTGTGATATTTTCAATCACGACGGCATTATCTCCGCCTTCTGCAATTACGAGAACCCCTTCTATCCGGGGACTTAATTCCTGTTTCACATATGGCGTTTCTTCTCCATTTCCGTTTGCATAAACTGCCGTCTCTGAAGAACTGGTATTTTTCCCTCCGCTCTCCCCTTCCTGCACCTCACTTGTCATCTCCTGGTCCTTTTCCACTACCTTTTCCGAGGAAGATGCCAGGGTGATCATCACTTTGACATTTCCAACTCCTTCTACCTTTGCCAGTGCATTTTCCAGCCGTGTTTCCAGTGCATCTGTATAAGTATCCTCCGATGCATTTTCCACCTTCTGCATCTGCTGTTCATCCTGTGTCTGATCTGATTTTATATCGGAGACAGGCATCGCGATCACAACCAGAAGCAGTCCGACAAGCAATATGATCAGCCACTTGTCTTTTTTTATTTTCCGGATTTCAAACATCTTCACTCACCGCCCTTTTCGAGCAAATCCGCCGCATGCTCCATCTCTTTTACCATCTGCTCATACTCCGCCGTCCGGTACAGCTCCGTCACCTGTCCGGCTGCCCCCATAAGATCCAGAACCGGCTGGGCAAGCAGAACCGTCAGAAGAAGTCCACAGAAAAAACGGACATATTTCCGATAGCTGTTCTCTGGAAGTGCCTGCAAGAATGCGGTTACAAGAATCATATAAACGGCGAGATTCTGCATCCACCTGTAAACCAGCTGTATCATTTTATCCCTCCTACGAAGCTGCCGATGCCGCAACTGCAAGTGTCACCAGAAACAGGACCGCCGTCGCAAGCACCGTCTTTAGCAGCATATGATAACCTTCCCCGGTAAAACTGATGGCCTCCACGATCCGTTTATCAGACACCGGCTGGATAAGTGCCGCCGTTCCTTTGTAAAGAATCGTCAGGATTCCCATATTGATGACCGGGATCATCACAACTCCCGTTACAAGCAGTGCCCCTGCAATTCCAACTCCATTTTTTAAAAGGACCGCACTTCCAAGCACGACTTCGCTTGTTCCGCTGACTATATCACCGATTCCCGGAATCATTCCCACGCCTTTTGTCCAGGCACTCCTTTTCACCTGATCTGCTGCCGGACTGATGATCCGCTCGATAAACCCGATCCCCGTCACCAGGGCAAGCAGACTTTTCAGACTCCATCCGATTACAAGTCGCAAAAGTTCCGCTGCCTTAGAAAGAAATTCCTCCTCCGTCAGATTGTTCAGGATCTCCATCAGAAGTGCGATCTGGATCAGCGGAACGATCCATTTCAAAATCACAAGTTCCACAAGAAAAATCAGGAAAAGCGCCAGATTGTAAAATGCGATCGCAGAAATACTTCCCACTGCGACTGCCATACAGACAAAGTAGACAGGACAGAGTACTCGCATAAAGAGGATCAGATTTTCGAGTCCCTGCTGTACCTCCCCGGCTGCCGCCTGAAAATTCCGTATGCCGACTGTAATCACAGACAGGTATACCAGAAAAAAGGCGGTCTGTGAGATCTGACGGTTCTGGAACACTTCCGAAAAACTGGAAAAAACCGCTGCGATCAGCACCAGAAAAATGATAGATGCAAGCACCGGTTTATTGACCTTCAGCACATAGAAAAACTGATCCGTCACAAAGTTTCTGATCTGCCCGGCAGACAGGTTCTCATCCTGCCGGATCACAGACTCAACAAGATCCTGAAAATGCAGTTTTTCTTCCGGGAACAGTTCCCGGATTGCCGTATCCAGATCCTTTACCTCTGTCAGATCCCAGATTTTCTGCTCTGTTTCCTCCTGTGTTTTTTCCAGATCCGTTTCTGTCATATTATCTTCTGTCCGGCTGTTTTCCGAAGAGGAATCTTCCCCTGCCGCAAATACCTGTAGCGGCAGAATCAGTACGAAGATTACAAGTCCGATCATGCATGCTATGCCATATTTCTGAAAATAATGTTTCATTTTTCTTCCCTTTTACTGTCCAAGTTCGCGGATTGCAAGAAGCAGTGCCTTTAATATCGGCATTCCGATTGCAAGTATACTGAGCCTTGCAAAGACCTCGATCTGTCCGGCGATCGTCTGATAACCGGCATCCTTGCAGATTGCTGCCGCAAATTCTGCCAGATAGGTCACACCCAGGATTTTCAGCATTGCCGTCAGATATACTGCATCGATCTTTACAAAGCTGCCAACCAGCTCCAGCGTCTCCCGGATCACCGACAGATTCTGGCTTATTCCGAGAAAAAGGAAAATGCTGACCGTAATCCCCAGATAGATCCCATATTCTTTTCTGGAATTTTGAAATTGCAATGCCAGGAAAGTCCCTGCAATACCGATGCAGACTGCCTTAAGGATACTCATCTTTTCCCTCCTTTACAGAGCAAAGAGCCGTCTGATATCGTCAAACAGATCTGAAATATAAGGAAGGATCCAGAACAAAACCAGGAGCAGTCCTGCAAGGCTGGTGAGAAATGCCTGCTCTTCTCTTCCACTGTGTTTCAGCACCTGTCCCAGGACAGAAACCAGAATCCCGACTGCCGCAATTTTAAATATCAGATTTACACTCATGTTCCGCTCCTATTTACAGAATCAAAATTGTCAGGAAAAGCCCTGCTGTAACACCCAGCAGATTGCAGAGCCTCCGCTTTTCCTGAATTTCTTTTAAAAGACTGCCTCTTTTTTCTTCCAGAAATTCTGCATACTGCAAGAAAATCTGCGTTTCCTGCTTTTTATCCAGGCTGCCAAGCTGCATCCCAAGCTCCTGCAGACGCACCCTTTCCTCCCTGCCAAGGAGCAGACATTCAAGATCTCTTTCACAGCACCTCTCCCAGATTATTGCAAGACTTCTTGACGGCATCTCCAATTCTTTTGCCAGATGTTCCAGCCAGATCCTGTAGTTCTGACTGCATCTTCGGGAAACAGAAGCGCATACCTGGGCGAGTGGTGCATAAGTATACTCCATTTCTCCCGCAAGCTGCCTGATTACTCTTTGCAGTTCTCCGGTATCCGTGATCTGCCTCTGATATTCCATTCCCCTGCTGTATCCATAGCCGGATGTCGCCGCCACAATTCCCAGGCATCCGACCATTTTCAAATACACAGTTTTTCTCCCCGTTCGTTATAAATCCCTTCAATTTCTCCTACATGTTTCCCGGATTTCATCACAACATATCTGGCAAAAGACCTTTCCTTTACCAGATTGCTGACCAGCGGCTTTTCGCGGATCTCATCCATACCGGAACCATGCACCGTCGTCAGCATGGTTGCCCCGCAGTGCATGGCGTACTCGATCGCCTCTACATCCTTCGCTGTTCCGATCTCATCCGCCGCGATCACCTCCGGCGCCATGGACCGCACCAGCATCATCATTCCTTCTGCTTTCGGGCAGTTGTCCAGAATATCCGTCCGCATCCCAAGCTGGTTCTGTGGCACGCCACGGTAGCATCCTCCAATTTCTGAACGTTCATCCACCACGCCCACATTTCTTCCTTCCACCCAGCGGTTTCCATCCGAAATCTGCCGCACCAGATCCCGCAAAAGCGTAGTCTTTCCCCCACCTGGCGGGGAAATGATCATAGTATGGCAAAGTCTTCCTTTTTCAAGAATCACAGGAAACAGCTTATTCGCACAGCCTGTGATCTCATGGCAGATTCGGATATTAATCGATGTAATATACTGAAAATTCCGGATCTGTCCCTTTTCCGGAATAATTTTCCCGGAAATTCCCACCCGATGCCCTCCTTCAATCGTCAGAAACCCCTGGCGCAGTTCATTTTCATAGGCATACAGGGAATAATTGGATACATATTCCATCGTTTCACGCAGTTCTTCCTTTGTCACCCGATGGGTAAAAAGTTCTTCCTTTCCCTCCTTTTTCACTGCAAGCGGCTGCTCTTCCCGAAGCCGGATCTCCTGGATCTTCTCAAAATCCAGTCCATGATTCAGCAGGATCCCACGGATTTTCTCCGGAAGCACCGCCAGAATCTGATCTTTCTTTTCTCTTCTCATCTTGTCCACCTCTCTTTAAAGAATGTATATGGAAAGCGGGAGAAAAATAGAACTAAAAAAGGACTCTACCGATACTGGTAAAGTCCTTCTGATTTTATAAAACTCTATTCTGCAACATCTTTGATGCTGAAGCTCAAACGTCCCATCTTGTCTTTTCCAAGGCAAACCACTTTGACGTGATCTCCGATAGAAAGAACATCTTCTACATGATCGATTCTCTGCTTAGCGATCTTGGAAATGTGTACCATTCCTTCTTTGCCCGGTGCAAATTCGATGAATGCGCCGAATTCTTTGATGCTTACAACATCACCTTCAAGAACCATTCCTGCCTCGAAGTCTGTTACGATGGTAGCGATCATCTTTCTTGCCTGTTCCATGCTGTCTGCATCTACGCCACAGATAGATACACTTCCTTCGTCTGTGATATCAATCTTAACGCCTGTCTTTTCGATGATTGCGTTGATGGTCTTTCCTCTCTGACCTACAACTTCACCGATCTTAGCCGGATCAATGTTCATCTGGATGATCTTCGGTGCATACTTGCCAACCTGTGCTCTTGGCTCAGCGATTGTTTTAGCCATAACTTCATCCAGGATGTAAAGTCTTGCTTTTCTTGTACGCGCAATTGCTTCTTCGATGATCGGTCTTGTCAGTCCATGGATCTTGATATCCATCTGGATCGCTGTGATACCTTTGTGTGTACCTGCTACCTTAAAGTCCATATCTCCGAAGAAATCTTCCAGTCCCTGGATATCTGTAAGTACCAGATAATCATCATCAGTAGCACCTGTTACCAGACCACATGAGATACCTGCAACTGCAGATTTGATCGGTACACCGGCTGCCATAAGTGACATAGAAGATGCACACACACTTGCCTGAGATGTAGAACCGTTGGATTCAAATGTCTCAGATACAGTACGGATCGCATACGGGAATTCTTCCTCTGACGGAAGTACCGGTACGAGTGCTCTCTCTGCAAGTGCTCCGTGTCCGATCTCACGACGTCCCGGTCCTCTTGAAGGTCTTGTCTCACCTACAGAGTATGACGGGAAGTTGTAGTGGTGCATATATCTCTTGGATGTTTCTGCTTCATCAAGTCCATCTACTTTCTGTGCTTCAGAAAGTGGTGCCAGAGTTGTAATCGTACAAATCTGTGTCTGTCCACGAGTGAACATTGCAGAACCATGTACTCTCGGGATCAGGTCAACTTCTGCAGCCAGCGGACGGATCTGTTCGATCTCACGACCATCCGGACGTTTATGATCTTTCAGGATCATCTTACGGACAACTTTCTTCTGATACTGATATACAGCTTCGCCAAGTTTGGCAAGCCATTCTTCATTGTCGGCAAAAGCTTCTTCCAGCTTTTCTGTGATCTTGCGGATGTTCTCTTCTCTTGTCTGCTTGTCATCTGTAAATACAGCAACTTCCATCTCTTCCGGAGTTACAACCTCCTGGATTGCTGCGAAAAGTTCTTCCGGTACAGCAAAGCTTACATAGTCATGTTTTGGTTTTCCACATTCTGCAACGATCTGGTCGATGAATGCGATGACTTTCTGGTTCACTTCATGTGCTGCAAAAATAGCTTCGATCATCTTATCTTCCGGTACTTCATTTGCTCCTGCTTCGATCATGATAACCTTTTCTTTTGTAGAAGCAACTGTAAGTGCAAGATCTGATTTTTCTTTCTGCTCTGCGGTTGGGTTGAATACCAGTTCTCCGTCAACAAGTCCTACCTGGGTAGAAGCTGTCGGTCCGTCAAACGGGATATCCGAAATAGCGGTTGCGATTGCTGATCCAAGCATAGCAGTCAGCTCCGGTGAGCAGTCCTGTTCAACAGAAAGAACCAGGTTCTCCAGCGTTACATCATTTCTGTAATCCTTCGGGAAAAGCGGTCTCATCGGACGGTCGATCACACGGCAGGTAAGGACAGCATTTTCAGATGCTTTTCCTTCTCTTTTGTTGAATCCTCCCGGGATCTTTCCTACTGCGTAAAGCTTTTCATTGTATTCAACACTGAGTGGGAAGAAATCAATTCCTTCTCTTGGTTTGTCGGATGCAGTTGCTGTCGAAAGTACAACTGTATCACCATAATGCATAAGTACTGCGCCGTTCGCCTGTTTTGCAACTCTTCCAACATCTACGCGGAGTGTACGGCCTGCAAGTTCCATTTCAAACTTTTTGTACATAAATGTTCTCCTTTTTAATCTGTTTATCTGACGGGTAAAATCTCCGAAACTACTGAAAAATACACTTCTCAAAATATACTTTTCAGTGGTCTCGGACACAATCTCTACCCACAATCTTTTATATTATATCATATCCTTACATCTCTTGCAAGATTCTATATAACTAACTTTAGAATGGGGCAAAACGCGGGTTACTGGTCACTCCCGTGGCAATCACTACGCTGATTGGCATGGAGGATGCACGTTGTACCGGTTCGGCTCATTGTTTGCGAAAGCAAACAGGGAGCGAAGACATCCATCCGATGCCTTTCGCTCCCTGTAAAAATATGTCTTACTTTCTTAAACCTAATCTTTCGATCAGTGAACGATATCTTTCAATGTCATTCTTCTTAAGGTATGCAAGAAGTCCTCTTCTCTGTCCAACCATCTTAAGAAGTCCTCTTCTTGAGTGATGATCCTTCGGATTAGCTTTGAAGTGATCTGTAAGATCATTGATTCTAGCTGTCAGAAGAGCTACCTGTACTTCCGGAGATCCTGTATCTCCTTCTGTTCTTCCATATTCTTTGATAATCTGTTCTTTCATTTCTTTTGTGATCATTTGTCACTACCTCCTAAATATACTGTTAATTGCCTGATATTAAGCAGTGGTTGGAGAATCCATCTGCCGAACATCGGTTTTTCATACTTGCCTAGTGTACCATATGCCCCGGATCCTGTCAAGCAGGTTTTTCTTTTTCCTGCATCTGGCAGGTTTTCATAGTTACTGTTCACAATATCTGTGACCAGCAACGCAGGCCGCCTGTAAATGACCGCATTTCCTAAGCTTTTTCACCGGCTCTGTTATTTCTTATGATGATAACGGAAAAATTCTTTTGCGTAAGCAATATCCTGATCGATCTGTGCCTTCATCGTTTCTACCGATTCAAACTTCTGCTCCGGTCTTTTAAAATGATAAAGCTGAATTTCTACGTCTTTTTCGTATGCATTACCGCTATAATCAAAAAGATTGCTCTCGATCAGCATACGTTTATCACTTGATACCGTCGGTTTGAATCCAACATTTCCGATACCATTATACCAAATCCCGTCAATCTTCACGCTGTCCAGATAAACTCCGTTCGGTGGAAGGAGCTTATCTTTAGCCGGATGCACATTGAGAGTCGGAAATCCCAGTTTTCTGCCAAGCTGCTGTCCATACTCTACTTTCCCCCGTACAGTATATGCATATCCAAGCATATCATTCACCGCTTCCATGTTACCTTTGCGAAGTTCTTCACGAACATAGCTGCTGCTGATTTCCCTGTCTCCATACATCTCTTTTTCAATCACAAAAAGTTCATATCCATACACACCCGCATATTCTGCAAGCATTTTTGCATCGCCACGCTTGTCATGCCCAAAGTGGAAATCCGTTCCGATCACAATATACCGGGCATGAATTTTTTCAATCAGGATCTTCCGGATGAAATCCTCTGCCGACATACTTGTGACATCTTCGGAAAACGGGCATTCCAGCAGTACATCTACTTTCCCGTCCAGAAGACATCTGCGCTCCTCATTGGACATGATCCCTTCTCTTGATTTTCCAAGCTTTTCATAAAGCGGATTCATATCAAATGCAAACACAACAGAACGAACGCCTTTTTTCGCCTTCAGCTGACATACTTTTTTGATCAGCTTCTGATGTCCTCTGTGAACTCCATCAAATTTACCGAGTGTGATTGCTGCCTCTCTGGAATCCTGATAGGCTTCCAGACCTCTGATATAGTCCATGTTCTTTCCTCTTTAATTACTTTTTTCATTTCCATCAAAAAACATTTTAACAATCTTGAAGAGATCGTCTTTCCTGCAGTAACAGTAAATCGCAATAAACTGATGGGATTCATCGTACACACGGACTCTCTCTTCGTTCTCATACTCCTTTAATGCTGTTTCCTGTGAAATCTCTCTTCTTCTGAAACTATTCCCGTTCCGTACTGCCGCAGCCGTTTTCGGTGGCAGTACGACCTTTGCATACGCCGGAAACATTTCATCTATCGCGATGATCTTCTCCTCCAGAATCCCTTCTTTCTGAAGCTGTTCGATTTCACCGAGCCGGATACTGTCTTGAAGTTCAAACCGCTCTACACGTGTTCTCAAAAGCTCTTTCATGCATCCGCCACAGCCAAGCTTCTGACCGATATCATGACACAGCGTACGGATATACGTTCCCTTTGAACAGGTCACTTCCAGTTTTACCTCCGGAAGATTGATCTCCAGGATCCGGATCTCATGAATCGTGATTCTCCGTGCTTTCCGCTCTACTTCTTTGCCCTCTCTGGCAAGCTCATAAAGCTTTTTCCCGTTAACTTTGAGTGCCGAATACATCGGCGGAATCTGATCGTATTCCCCCTCAAAGCTGCGGATCACATTTTCCACTTTTTCATTGGTCAGATCTTCTGTACTGTGCTTTTCCAGAACCTGACCGGAAGTATCCTGTGTATCCGTCACCTGACCAAGAAGAAGAACCGCCTGATAGGTTTTATCTTTATCTGTCAGCAGGTCACAAAGCTTTGTTGCTTTTCCAAAGCAGACCGGAAGTACTCCTTCGGCATCCGGATCAAGGGTTCCGGTATGCCCGATCTTTTTCTGCTTTACGATCCCGCGCAGCTTTGCAACCACATCATGGGACGTATAACCTTTTTCTTTATATACATTCAGTACGCCATGTATCATTCCGCTTCGCTCCCACTGTTAAACTGAAGTTCCAGTCTTCTTGCCAGATTGTTGATGATATCATGCGGTGTGGCAGTCATGGAGAATCCGGCTGCCCGTGCGTGTCCGCCGCCGCCAAAATAGCTTGCAACTACACTTACGTCTATCTTTTCACTGGATCGCAGACTTACCTTAAAGGTTCCATGTTCAAGCTCATACATAAAAATTGCAACATCGATACCTTTTGTGAGTTTCAGCTGGCTTACGATTCCATCCAGATGTTTCGCTTTTACCTGGTAGAAATCCATCTCTTCTTTTGTGACGTAAGATACAATACATCTTCCGTCCATAAAAAGAAAGCTTTCCAGCAATGCACGCCCCAGAACCTGGTTCTGTGCATAGGTCTTTTCATCAAAAGTCTCTGTAATGATCTTTGTAAAATCAATTCCTTTTTCCATCAGTGATGCCGCCGCGCGCATGGTCGACGGATGGGTACAGGAATAACGGAACACACCGGTATCATGCACCATTCCCGTGTAAAGGCACTCGGCAGTCTCCACAGACATCTTTCCATAATCCAGCAGATCGTAGATCAGCTCACTTGTCGAGCTTGCATCCGGCATGATATAGTTCTGGTCTGCAAAACTCTGGTTGCTCACATGATGATCTACACAGAATCTTACTGCCGCTTTTTTGAAAAGGACTGCTGAAAATCCAAGTCTTCCCATATCCCCGCAATCCAGTGCGATAAACAGATCATAGGTTTTTTCTTCCGTCACTTCATGCCGGATCTTATCTGTATTTTTCATGAACTTCAGTGTATTCGGAAGCTCTTCCAGATAAACATCAATCTCTTTTTCAGGAAAATTCTCTCTGACATAGTTATACAATCCCATGCAGGAACCTGCGCAGTCCCCGTCCGGGCGGACATGTCCGCCCAGTGCGATCGTCCCGGCTTTTGAAATTGCATCTAATAACATACTAATCATCCTCTTCCCGTAAATCTCTGGTTACATCATCAATTTTCTTTGACATCCGGACACCATATTCAATGGACTGATCCAGTACGAACTTGATCTCCGGTGTGTTACGCATATTCAGTGTATGAGCAAGTTCGCGGCGGATATAGCCTTCTGCGCTCTGTAATCCCTTCAGGGTATCAGCCTGGGCTTTTTCATCGCCCAGGACACTGATATATGCTTTGCAGGTTTTAAGATCCGGAGCAACCTCTACCGCTACAACCGAAGTCATCGGTGCAACTCGCGGATCCTTGATTCCTCCGCGCAGAATAGTACTCAGTTCACGCTGTACCTCTGCGTTTACTCTTGTATTCTTAATGCTGTTTTTTCTCATTTTCTACCCTTCTTTATCTAGGAACTTCCACCATCTTGAATGCTTCTACCTGGTCTCCTTCTTTGACATCGTTGAAACGTTCAAATACGAAACCACATTCATATCCGGCTTTAACTTCCTTCACATCATCTTTGAAACGCTTTAATGAAGCAAGCTTACCATCGTAGATCACAACGCCGTCACGGACGATTCTTGCCTGGCAGTCACGTTCAAATGTACCGTCAAGGACATAAGATCCTGCAATTGTTCCGACTCCGGAAGCCTTGAATGTCTGACGTACTTCGGCATGGCCAAGTACCTTTTCTTCAAATACAGGCTCAAGCATACCCTTCATGGCTGCTTCAACATCTTCGATCGCATTATAGATGACACGGTACAGTCTCACATCAACGCCTTCACGTTCTGCTGTTTCTTTTGCAGTTGCATCCGGACGTACATTGAATCCGATAATGATCGCATTGGATGCTGCAGCAAGTGTAACGTCAGATTCGTTGATCGCACCAACACCACCATGGATGATCTTGACAACGACTTCTTCATTGGAAAGTTTGACAAGGCTCTGCTTGATTGCTTCTACAGATCCCTGTACGTCTGCTTTTACAACGATTCCAAGTTCTTTTAAGTTGCCCTCCTGGATCTGGTTGAACAGATCATCCAGGGACATCTTGGACTTGGTCTCTTCCAGTTTCTTGATCTTGTTCTGGCTGATGAATGTCTCTGCAAAGCTTCTTGCATCTTTATCATTCTTGCAGCCAACAAATACTTCACCTGCATTCGGCACATCATTAAGACCGAGGATCTCAACCGGCATAGAAGGACCTGCTTCTTTTACGCGGCGTCCCTGGTCATCCATCATGGCACGTACTTTACCATATGCAGAACCTGCTGCGATCGGATCTCCGACACGGAGTGTACCCTTCTGTACAAGAACGGTTGCAACCGGTCCTTTTCCTTTGTCAAGCTCAGCCTCAATTACAAGACCTCTTGCACGGCGGTTCGGATTTGCTTTCAGTTCCATCACTTCTGCGGTAAGAAGAACCATTTCCAGAAGCTCTTTGATTCCTTCTCCTGTATGAGCAGATACCGGTACACAGATGGTGCTTCCGCCCCAGTCTTCCGGAATCAGTTCATATTCGGTAAGTTCCTGTTTTACACGGTCGATATTGGCACTTGGCTTGTCGATCTTGTTGATCGCAACTACGATCTCGATTCCTGCTGCCTTTGCATGGTTGATCGCTTCTACAGTCTGCGGCATGACACCGTCATCTGCTGCAACTACCAGGATTGCGATATCGGTAGAATTTGCGCCACGCATACGCATTGCGGTAAATGCTTCATGTCCCGGTGTATCAAGGAAGGTGATTTTCTCACCGTTGATTTCTACAACCGAAGCACCGATATGCTGTGTGATTCCACCTGCTTCTCCTGCGATGACGTGTGTGTCACGGATCTTGTCAAGAAGAGAAGTTTTACCGTGGTCAACGTGTCCCATAACGCAGACTACCGGCGGACGTTTCTTCATTTTCTTTTCGTCCTCTTCGTCTTCCTTCAGAAGTTCTTCGATCACATCGACGACTTCTTCTTTTTCACAGAGCACGTCGAATTCCAGAGCGATTTCTTCTGCTGTCTCATAATCGATCTCCTGGTTGACGGTTACAATCTTGCCCTGCATGAAGAGTTTCTTAACGATTACGGATGGCTGGATCTTCATAGCATCTGCCAGTTCCTGGATTGTAAGTACTTCCGGAATTGTGATCTGTTTGATCTGCTCCTCCACAACTTCTTTCTTCGGCTGCGGTTTTACCATTTTCGGCTGGGCATTATTATTTTTGCCCTTTTTGCCTTTCTGCAGTCTGTCTTCGTTCTCTTCATTTCTGTTGTATTCTTTTTTCTTGTGCGCATCTTTTGGTTTGTTACGGCTTGGTTTCTGTTCTGCGATTGCAGGTGCCGGAATAGACGGGCTGGATTTTCTTCTGTCGTCACGGCGTCCGCCATCACGCATCTCTCTTCCGTCTCTGTTATCTCTGTTATCTCTGTTATCCCGGTTATCTCTTCTGTCTCCGCGGTTCTGGAATCCACCATCTCTTCTTCCATCACCCGGGCGTCCCTGTCTCTGATCCTGACCGTTTCTTGGTCCGTTTGGATTTCTGCGCTGTCTGTTGTCGCGGTTTTCTCCCTGCGGACGATCCTGTCTGTTTCCGTTCTGCGGACGTCCCTGGCCATTTCCATTACCCTGCGGGCGTTCCTGTCTGTTTCCGTTCTGCGGACGTCCCTGGCCATTTCCATTACTCTGCGGGCGTCCCTGGCTGTTACCATTCTGTGGACGTTCCTGTCTGTTTCCATTGCCCTGTGGACGTCCCTGACCATTTCCATTGCCCTGCGGGCGCTGTCCGTTTCGACTGCCCTGCGGGCGTCCCTGGCCATTACGACCTCTTCCGCCGCCCTGTGAGTTCTGCGGTCTGAAAACCTGCACGATATTTTTCTTCTTCGGTGTATCTTCAGAAGCTTTTTCACCTTTTACTGCATCAATCTGTTCATCTGAAAGTGTACTCATATGACTTGCCACCTCAATTCCTTTGTCTTTTAATATAGAGAGTATTTCTTTGTTTGTCTTATTCATCTGTTCTGCCAGTTCATATACTCTTAATTTTGCCATAAATCTACCTCCTGTATACAGTTCCTGCTATCCTTCTTCCGTATCCAGATGTTTTCTGATTCCTTTTGCAAACCCTGCATCTGTTACTGCAAGCGAAGCGCGGAACTCTTTTCCCATCGCATGGCCCAGGGTATCTTTATCTTCAAAAAAGTATATTGGCACTTTATAAAAATCACACATGTTCTGAAATTTCTTTTTTGTATTGTCCGATGCGTCGTCTGCCACGATCACCAGATGCGCGCGTCCTTCCTTGACTTCTTTTTCTGTCATGAATTCCCCGCTCTTTGTCTTGCCGGCTTTGGTCGCCAGACTGATCATCGATAATGCTCTATTCATGTTCAAGCTGCTCCAGCTCCTTTTCCAGATTTTCGTATACCTCTTTTGGTATCGCCTGTTTGAAAGAACGTTCCAGTCCTTTATTCTTTATTGCTTCCTGCAAACATTTTCTGGAAAAGCACAGATATGCCCCACGCCCGTTCTTACGTCCGGTTGCGTCCAGAATGAATTCGCCTTCTGCTGTTTTCAGAACACGCAGCATTTCTTTTTTGTTCTTCATTTCCTGACATCCCACGCATTTACGCATCGGGATCTTTTTGGTCGTACTCAAATAATCACCTCTGTCTATTCTTCATACAGATCAAGATCATCTGCTACTTCTTCCTCTGATTCTTCATCAGCAGAATATTCTTCGTCCGAATACTCTTCCTCCTGATAATCATCTTCATAATTCTCAGCCATATTCATATAATCTGCCGGAAGTTCGCCAGACTCGATCGCCTGTGTTTCATTCTTGATATCGATCTTATATCCGGTCAGTCTTGCTGCAAGACGTGCATTCTGACCTTCTTTACCGATTGCAAGTGAAAGCTGGTAATCCGGTACGATTACACTTGCTGTTCTCTCATCCGGATCAGCCATTACAGAAATAACCTTTGCCGGGCTGAGTGCATTCTCGATCAGGATTGCCGGGTTATCACTCCAGTTGATGATATCAATCTTTTCACCGCGGAGTTCATTTACAACGGCTCCGACTCTGGCACCGTTCATACCAACGCATGCTCCAACCGGATCTACATCCGGGTCGTTAGACCATACTGCGATCTTGGTACGTGAACCTGCTTCTCTTGCAATGCTCTTGATTTCTACAATACCATCACGCACCTCGGTTACTTCCGCCTCAAAAAGACGCTTAACCAGTTCCGGATGTGTTCTTGATACAAGGATCTTTGGTCCTTTTGTCGTGTTCTTCACCTCTACAACGTAAAGTTTGATACGCTCTGTCGGCTCGAATTTCTCACCTTTTACCTGTTCATTCTCAGTAAGGATCGCATCTGCTTTTCCAAGGTTTACACTGACATTCTTGCCAATATATCTCTGAACCACACCTGTCACGATATCTTTTTCTTTTTCAAAGTACTGATCATATACAACTTTTCTTTCTTCTTCACGGATCTTCTGAAGAATCAGGTTCTTTGCATTCTGTGTTGCGATACGTCCGAAAGATTTGGACTCAACCGGGATCTGTACGATGTCACCGATCTCATAAGAAGGATCGATCATCTTCGCATCTGCAAGACTGATCTGTTCTACTTTGTCCTCTACTTCTTCTACAACGGTCTTCTCCTGGATCAGAGTGTAATCACATGTCTCCTTATCCATAATTACTTTGATATTGTCTGCTTTTCCGAAATGATTCTTACAGGCATTGATCAGTGAATTCTCAATAGCATCCATCAGAGTATCTCTGCTGATATCTTTTTCCTCTTCAAGAATTGTAAGTGCTTCTAATAATTCGGTATTCATTTCCTTCTTCCTCCTGTCACTAGAAATCGAACGCCAGACGGATCAGTGCGATATCTGCTTTGTCAAATGTCATCGTCTCACCGTCTTCATATTCAATGGTAACTGTATCTTTATCATAATCTTTTAAGATTCCAATAAACTCTTTCTGTCTGTCGATTGCCCGGTAAGTACGAACTTCTACTTCTTCTCCCAGGCTTCTTGCAAAGTCTTTTTCTTTCTTAAGCGGTCTGCCAAGTCCCGGCGAGCTCACTTCCAGAATATACGCTTCATCGATGAAATCCTTCTCATCCAGAATGTCTGAAAGTTCCCGGCTTACCACCTCACAGTCATCAACCATGATTCCGCCCGGCTTATCGATATAAGCACGCAGGTACCAGTTTCCACCCTCTTTTACATATTCCACATCCCAGAGATCAAATCCATGCTTTTCCACGATTGGGATCAGAATCTCTTCTGTTTTCTGTTCATATACTTCTTTTTTTGACAATCTGCAACTTCCTTTCTTTATCAGGTTCCAGAAATCTGTTGGATTCTGGTTGTATGACTGGCAAAAAGAAGAGTGAACTTTCGTCCACTCTTCTGCCAGATTTCTTATGTAACTGCATACAGTATAGCACTACTTTTCCTGAAATGCAAGGATTTTTAAAATATATGCCTGATTCTCTTTGTAAAGACGCTTTCCATCGTTCTCTTTCAGCCATTTTACAACCTGGATATCTGCTGCCCAGTCATCTGCCCAGACTTCATCACCTTCGCCACGCGCCGCCGCTTTTTCTGCGATGTATCCCGCCGGGTCTTCCGTAAGATCTTTCAGTACTTCATATGCTTTTTCGTTCTTATCATCCAGATCCTGTATCAAAACAACGGTTTCTGTATCCGGTGTCTTTCCATCGAGCGCCTGCAGCTGTTCATTATATTTTTCCAGGTTCTCCAGGCTGTCCTTCGCATCCTCCAGACATTCTGTCAGGATTTCGATCTCCGTTTTTCCAGTACCACCCTTTGCAACCGGGCGGATGGATATTTCCGAATCAGCAGTCGTCTTTTTCAGCTCTTCCCGTATCCTCTCCTCATCGTGATCCATTCTTCCGATATCATATCCAAAATAAAAACCGCCAATTCCAACCACAACAAGAAGAACGATTGCAAAAATTCTTTTTCCGGATTTTTTCTTTTTCATCTTCCGTCCTCCTTACCCTAATATCGTACCTGCTATAATTCCAAGGATCATTCCGCCGATCCCGGTTCCGATAAGTGCCGCAAGATATAACAGTACCTTTACCGCTTTGGACTTTTCTTTCTTCGCTTTCGGAAGGTCTGTTCCCGGATTCCTTGTCTCCGGGCGTGGCTGCTCCGCATCTTCCTGTCGTGGAATCCGTTCCGTTTCTTCCGCTGTCGGATATTTGAACGGAATTACTCCTGCTTCGCGAGCCGAAAAAAGCTTTCCGTCTATCCACTGGAAATACTGCCAGATTGCCGCATCAAACATCCGGTGGGTATCCAGAAAATGATACCAGGATTCCACAAAAGTCTTCGTCCTGAAATATTCTCTATACGCCGGTTCCTCCAGGATATCCTTCCAGTGGTACAGCTTATTCCGTTCCTTTTCATTCAGATACAGGCTGATGCACTGTTCCATGATCTTCCGGATCTCACGGTCATCTGCGCCCTGTCGCTCAGAAGCATCCGCCATATTCTGGAACTGGCGGTCCCAGTCACTGTCCCATGTCCGGGAATCTTCCTCTAACTGTACAGGTGGCTCTCCTGCCTCTTCTTCCCGGAAACTTTCCTCAGAATCTTCGTCAGAATGCACAGGAAGTTCTTCATACTGCGCAGAAGATTCTTCTGACTGTGCATCTTCTTTCTGAGGATTTTCCATGTAATCCTCTTCCGGGTTTCTCTCCGGCTCTGCATAATTCCATGTTTCAGATTCCGCTGCTTTTTCCTGCTCCGCTGCTCCCATCTCCATCTGCCGCGGTTCTTCCGGCATCTGCTGCTCTACTTCGCTTTCAACATTGCGTTCTGCCCACGCAAGCGCCTCTTCGTAAGCATCGTGGATCCTCTGAAATTCCTCCGGGTGTTCTTCCGGGTGGAACTCCCTGGACTTTGCCGCATATGCTCTCTTTATCTTTTTCTTTTCCGTTGTTGGTTCAATCCCAAGTACCGTAAAACAGTTCATCACTGCTGCCTCCTCCACTCATCATACAGATACGCTTCTATCTTGACCGGCACCGATCTCTTCGGTGTATTCTCCACAATATCCAGAAGCTCACTCGTCCTTGTATACGCCTTCTCGATCGTCCGCAGATCCTGTGAATTTAATGCAACTGAAAAATCTGCCAGGATCTTGTCCAGATATTTCCGGATCTCTCCGGTATTTTCTTCGTAAAGACGGTCTCCTCTCTCCAGAAGAAGGCGATTCTTTTCCTGCTCTCTTGGGTGGATCTTTATTTTCTGCAGCTCTTTTCTTCTTTCCTCGATCTGCTCCGGCGTAAGCTGGATATCTTTATTGACGATCACCTTACTGAAGTGCTCTTTTGTGCTGACAACTGTCACATCCACCTCCAGGATCCCGTTGATATCATAGGTAAATCTTACATCCACTGCTTCCCTCTGGTCCGCTCTTTTTGCCAGTGGAACCGGCACACGGATCCGCCCGAGCTCCAGATTCTGATCCGCAAAGCGGTGCTCACCCTGCAGGATCGTGATATCACAGTATTCCTGGAACTGATGCACTGTCCAGTACCGCTCTATCCGGCTGATCGGAAGTACCGAATTCCGCTCAATGATCGGAGACATGATCGCCGGTCCCCTGGTATCTCCGTGAATGATCTCGGTTCCAAGTGTAAACGGACAGATGTCTGTAAGAAGTACATCCCGCACTGCCTGCTGCCGCTCCTTGATTCCGGCATACATTCCGGCGCCGACCGCAACCGCAACATCCGGATCGATCTCACACCGCGGTCTTTTACCACTCAGAAACTGCAGATAATTCTGCACGATCTTCATCTTACCGGATCCACCGATCATAATGATCTCGTCAATATCCTCCCAGCTATAACCGCTGTCATCCATCGCCCGCTTGAGCGGAATTCCGATTCCTTCAAGCAGCTTTGAGGACACTTCAAGAAGTCCTTTCGCATCCAGCTTCATCTGGTAAACCTGTCCGCCGATCACAACTTCCATCTCGCCCTCCGGCTCACTTGTCAGCGTCCGTTTCAGCTTTTCACTCTCACGGATCAGGCTGGCTCTCTCTTCATTGGTGATCCTGCCCTCATCGATCTGGTTGACACTCAGGAATTTCTCTGCAATTGCACGGTTCACGTCATCTCCGCCGAGATGATTGTCCCCGGCAACTGCCACGATCTCGATCACACTGTCAAATGCATCCACGATCGAGATATCCAGAGTTCCTCCGCCAAAGTCAAACACCAGAAAGGTCTGATCCTCCTCAGTCTTTCCAAAGCGATAGGCAAGTGCTGCCGCCGACGGCTCATTGACCAGACGTTCCACTGTAAGTCCGGCGAGCTCTCCTGCCATCTTCGTCGCATTTCTCTGAAAATCATTAAAATACGCCGGAACACTGATGACTGCCTCTTCAACCGGCTCACCCAGGTATTTTTCCGCATCTTCTTTCAGCTGCCGCAGGACCATGGACGACAGATCTGCCGCTGTAAACCGCCTGTTTCCAAGTATAAATGTCTTCTCTGTCCCCATAAAACGCTTGAAGCTTGCCACTGTACTTTCCGGATGGGAGATCAGCCGCTCTTTTGCGGTTTTTCCCACCAGCATTTCACCGTTTTCATCAATTCCTACTACCGACGGTGTTAAATATTCTCCCAGATTATTTGGAATCAACGTGCATTTATCATCCTGCCACACGCTTACCAGACTGTTTGTTGTTCCAAGATCAATTCCTACCGTTGCCATATGACCGACCTACTTTCTCATTCGTGTTCCTGTTCCATCTCTTTTCGCCCGTTTCAAACGGTTCAGTGTCACTTCTTTTTCATGGAAGATCACCTTGCTCTCCGTTCCTTCTTCAAACAGATATACCTCTTCCACGCTGTCATTTTTCTGTAATTTCATACCGCGCACACCAACTGCACCCTTTTTCTTCTCCGAAACTTCTTCCGCCGGGAAACGGAGCACAAATCCATTCTCCGTCATCAGAACTACATCCTGCACATCCCGGATTGGCTGGATGCTTACCAGTGCATCCTCATCCTGCAGTTTCGTTGCCGCGATTGTCCGCTTAGTTACCTGGAATTCACTTCCTGCCACCTTTTTGATCATTCCCTGCTTCGTGGCAAACAGGAATTTGGAGAAAAAGAGTTCTCTGTCATCACACAGATATACGATTTCTTCTTTTGTACTGTCAAAATTACTTACATTGTCGATTGGAAATCCTTTGTCCCTGAACTTTCCATAAGGGAGATCCATCACTTTGATCTGATGCATCTTACCATCCGATGTAAAAAGATACAACTTGCCGGTATTCATACAGCGCAGAATATACTTATTCTCCTTATCTGCCGCTTCCCGGTTACGTTCATAGACGGATCCATCCACCGTCTTTGCATAACCAAAACGGTCCATCAGAAGGACAACCTCCTGCTCCTGTACTTTATTTTCCTCAAACACAGCTTCTTCTGCATTCTCGATCTTCGTTTTACGCTTCACGGCATATTCTTTTTTCAGCGCATCCAGATCATCAATGATCACCTGCGCCATAGAATCATAATTATTCAGAATATCCTCATATTTTGCAATGTTTGCAAGCGTTGTCTCATGCTCCTTCATCAGTGCCTCGATTTCCAGACCGATCAGCTTGTACAGACGCATCTCCAGAATTGCCTGTGCCTGCCGGTCGGTAAACCGGAGCATGGATGCCATCTTCTCAGATCTTTTCGACTTAAACTTGATCTTCTCTGTCGCACCTGTTGTCAGACATTCTTTTGCATCCCTGATGGACGAGCTTCCACGCAGGATCTCAATGATCAGGTCGATCACGTCACACGCCTTGATCAGACCCTCCTGGATTTCTTTTTTATCCTGCTCTTTTTTCAGCAGCGTTTTGTATTTTCTGGTTGCAAGTTCAAACTGGAAATCTACATGATGTTCGATGATACGTTTGAGTCCCAGTACTTCCGGTCTGCCATCGGCTACCGCAAGCATATTGACACCAAAAGTATCCTCCAGTCTGGTCTTTTTATAAAGCATGTTGATCAGGTTGTCCACATCTGCATCACGCTTCACTTCAATTACAATACGGATTCCTTCCTTGGAAGACTGATTGGAAATGTCTACGATGTCACTGGTCTTCTTTGTCTCCACCAGATTGCAGACATCGTTCAGAAATTTACCGATTCCGGCTCCGATCATGGTGTACGGGATTTCGGAAATGACGATCTTCTTCCGTCCGCCTTTTATCTCTTCCACATCTACTTTTCCACGGATCTTGATCTTTCCGGTTCCGGTCTCATAAATTTCTGCCAGATCATCTTTATTGACGACGATCCCGCCTGTTGGGAAATCCGGTCCTTTGATGTACTTCATCAGCTGTTTTGTAGTGATATCATTGTTCTTCATGTATGCCTTAACCGCATCCACAATCTCACCCAGGTTATGTGTCGGAATACTGGTTGCCATACCAACTGCGATTCCTTCCGCACCGTTCAGCAGAAGGTTCGGAATCCTCACCGGAAGAACTGCCGGTTCTTTTTCTGTCTCATCAAAATTCGGTACAAAATCAATGATATCTTTGTCCAGATCGGCAAGATATGCCTCCTGTGTGATTTTCGCCAGTCTTGCTTCGGTATAACGCATGGCTGCCGCCCCGTCTCCTTCAATGGAGCCGAAGTTTCCATGACCATCTACCAGGATCATTCCTTTTTTGAACTCCTGTGCCATAACAACCAGTGCTTCATAGATCGAGCTGTCTCCATGGGGATGATATTTACCCATGGTATCCCCGACAATACGCGCACATTTACGGTATGGCCTGTCGTAACGGATTCCCAGCTCATACATGTCATAGAGTGTTCTTCTCTGTACCGGTTTCAGACCATCCCTGACATCCGGGAGGGCTCTGGAAATAATAACACTCATGGCATAGTCAATATATGATTTTTTCATCAGATCCGAATATTCCGTCCGGATGATCTGTGACTCTTCCATTTTCTCTTACCTCTTCTAATTTATGTTTTCTGATGCACAGACTTTCCCCTTTTGAAAATCCATGCCTTTCTGATCTGTTTTTAAATATCCAGTTCTGCCTCTGTCGCATTTTCATAAATAAATGTGCGGCGTGGCGGAACTTCTGTTCCCATCAGCATCTCTGTCACACCGGATGCCATACGTGCATCCTCGATCTCGATCCGTTTCATCATTCGGGTTTCCGGGTTGAGGGTTGTCTCCCAGAGCTGCTCTGCATCCATTTCACCCAGACCTTTGTATCGCTGCAGGGTAAAGTCAGAATGTGTCTTTCTGTATCTCTCCAGTGCCTTATCATCGTAAAGGTACTCTTCTTCTCCCTTTTTCGGCATCGCCTTATAAAGCGGCGGCATTGCCACGTAGACATGACCTTCGTAGATCAGTTCCGGCATAAACCGGTAGAATAAAGTCAGGAGCAGCGTGGAAATATGTGCTCCATCCACGTCCGCATCCGCCATGATGATAATCTTGTCATACCGCAGCTTTGTGATATCAAAGTCATTACCGTATCCCTCTGAAAATCCACATCCGAATGCATTGATCATGGTCTTGATCTCGGCATTTGCCAGAACCTTATCGATGCTTGCTTTTTCCACGTTCAGGATCTTCCCACGGATTGGCAGGATTGCCTGATACATTCTGTCGCGGGCAGTCTTTGCGCTTCCTCCCGCAGAATCTCCCTCGACGATGAAGATTTCACATTTGGATGCATCCCGGCTCTCACAGTTTGCAAGCTTTCCGTTGCTGTCAAAGGAATATTTCTGCCTGGTCAGAAGATTTGTCTTTGCCTTTTCCTCGGTCTTACGGATCTTTGCTGCTTTTTCCGCACAGGAAAGAACCTTTTTCAGTGTCTCCAGATTCCGGTCAAAGAAACGCGGGATTTCATCACTGGTCACCTTTCCGGTCGCTTTTGCCGCATCCTGGTTGTCCAGCTTTGTCTTGGTCTGTCCCTCAAATCTCGGATCCGGGTGCTTGATCGATACGATCGCCGTCATTCCGTTCCGCACATCCGCACCGGTAAAGTTGGCATCCTTATCCTTTAACACACCGATTTCACGGGCATACTGGTTCATGATCGTCGTAAATGTCGTCTTGAACCCGGTCAGATGAGTTCCACCTTCCGCATTATAAATATTGTTGCAGAAGCCTAGTACATTTTCATGGAATTCATTCACATACTGGAATGCAACTTCCACTTCGATGCCTTCTGCCTCTCCTTTATAGTAAACCGGATCGTGGATCACTTCTTTTTTGGAATTCAGATCCTTGATAAACCCAATGATCCCATCCGGTTCATGATACTCAATCCTCTCTTCCTGTGTCTTTCTTTTATCTGTAAATATAATCGTCAGTTCCGGATTCAGGTAGGCTGTCTCATGCAGTCGGCTCTTGATCTCTTCCTCTTTAAATCTCGTCTTCTCGAAAATTGTCGGATCCGGAAGAAAATTGACACAGGTTCCGGTCTTTTTGGTCTTTCCGATCACCGGAAGAAGCCCATCCTCCAGTTCTACCACCGGAATTCCTCTCTCATAACGGTCGTGGTGGACCGCACCGTCACGGCTGATCTTTACATCCATATAAGTAGACAGTGCATTAACAACCGAAGAACCTACTCCGTGCAGACCGCCACTTGTCTTGTATGCCGAATCATCGAACTTACCTCCTGCATGAAGGGTGGTATATACGATTCTGGCTGCCGATACTCCTTTTGCATGCATGCCTACTGGCACACCTCGTCCATTATCTGTTACCGTTGCAGAACCGTCCTTTTCCAGTGTCACCTCGATCTGTGAACAAAATCCTGCCAGATGCTCATCTACCGCATTATCTACAATTTCGTACACCAGGTGGTTAAGCCCCTTGGTACTGACGCTTCCAATATACATTCCCGGTCTTTTCCGGACAGCTTCCAGTCCTTCCAGAATGGTAATACTCTCCGCATCATATGTAGTCTTTTTTGCCATTTTCTTCCTCTCCTCTTATGATCCATTCTAAAATATCCAGGTAAAATCCTGCGGCAGCAGCCTCCTTACAATCCCCCGGATTCCCTGATCTTTTTCTTCAATTCAGTAAGAAAAATTCTATCTCAATTTCAATCCTCTTGTCAAGCCAAATTGACCTCTCCTGCCATTATAACATATTTTATATCGTTATATTTCTGTAGTTTTCATTCTGTCATAAGACTCCTTCTATCGTCCGGTCAGTACACTATTTAAAAGGTCTGCCAACACCTCCATGGCATTTCGCATTTCCTCTACCGTGTTAGTCTGCGCGCCCGCCTCAATAAGAAGCATCCGCGGCATCAGATCCATATTGTATTTATAGCCGCGAAGATAGTTTCTCCTTGCAAATCCCGGATATTTTGTTTCTGCCGCAATCTTCATCTGCAGGGAAAATGCAAGATTATCCTGCAAATATGGATTGGCCATTCCGGCAAGATCTCCGTTTACCCGCGTCCGGCTCAGTCCATTAAAAAACATGATCTGTGCCGTCGGTTTCCCATTTATCTCTGTCACCAGATGCGTAGTATCCGCCACGCCGTCTCTATGCAGATCGATCACCACTTCGATACTCGGATTTTCCGCAAGGATCTGTTCCACCTCAGGTTTGGCAAATTCATAGGCTTCGCTCCGGTCCAGTTTACCATCGATCAGATCATATACTCCCTCATGATGCATGGTCGGAATCTTGTATTTGTCATTTAAAATCTCCGTCAGATAACGCCCGATCCCTACAATTGAGGTGGACGGATCATTGTCCGAATCTGCGAATGTCTCCTGGGAATGGGTGTGATAGATCAGGATTTTCGAACCACCCGTACCCAGATCGATTCTCAGATCCTTTCCAAGCAGCTCCGAAGCGTTCAACTCCGAAGGATTGATATAAGTCACGCTGTCCACCGTATAAAAATTGCTCACAAGATATTCAAAATCATTTAACCGGTCCATCGAAAGATCCATCGTCGGTACGGACACCTGCCTTGTCTCTTCGCTTTTGTCTTCCCCGATAAGCTGTCCGTTTTCATCCACCGAATTTTCTTCTTCCGCCTGCTTTTTTGCAAGAAGCGCATAGGTGGCCTCATCTTCTGTCAGAAGCTCTGCCGCCTCCCGCTCAGTCACATAATTGCCAAGAGGAATCAGGGCAGATGCCATGTGGACGACAGCCTCCGTCATCCGGATTTTCCCTTGTTTTTTCTCCGTATATGTAACTCCCGGCATATAAAGCCGCTCCGCATTTTCCTGAACACTCTGGATCATCCTGATCTTCCATGACTTCGGGATCAGTGAACCGCTGCTTTTTGCTTCCAGTCCCCAGATCCCCAAAATCATAATGGCGAGAAGCACACAAATTCTCTGTTCTTTTTTCATCTGCGCGCCTCCCTGCCTGTTTCTGAAGATTACCGTAGCAAAACCATATCTTTCCAGACTGGATCCTGCCCCGGATCTTTTGTGTCATATTGACATAATATATGCAACTCACCGCCTGATTATGTCGCTGAAGCTGCAAAAAGCATATTCAGTGCCTCAGAAATCGTATAACTGATTCGCCTGACGGTCTCATCAATATCTTTTGGTGTTACAAACATTCCATTTAAATGTGGTGCGATCAATTCTTTGATCAGCTCATATTTTTCTGCCGGGCTGTATCCTTTGATCACACTTGCCATGCCTTTTAAAGACTCAGATACTTCCACTGCACTAAGCAGATTATCCATCGTATCACCTACAATGGTTGCCGCATCCACTACAGTCGGCACACCGATTGCAATCACCGGGATCCCGACTGTCTTTTCCGTGATTGCATTCCGGTGATTTCCCACCCCGGATCCCGGATTGATTCCCGTATCCGCAATCTGGATCGTCCGGTTCAGCCTTTTTGAATTTCTCGCTGCCAGCGCATCGATCACCAGAAGGATATCCGGTTTTGTCTCTGCCACCACCCCCCGGATCACCTCCACAGTCTCCATTCCGGTCTGCCCCATAACCCCCGGTACGATCGCGCTGACCGACCAGACTTCATCTTCCCCTGTCGCATACTTTCCGTATTCCTCAATGATATGCCTTGTGATATGCAGGTTGTCTACCACATAAGGACCAAGTGCGTCCGGTGTCACCTGGCGGTTGCCAAGACCGACCACCAGGATCTTTTCCATCTTTCTTTTGGGAAGCAGTTCTCCAATGAATTTCCGGAGTTGCTGTGAAACCTCCTCATGATATCCTTCATCGGGAACTGCCATTTCCGGTGCCTCGATCGTAATATAGCTGCCAACCGGTTTTCCCATCACTTTTGCTCCGTTTTCGGTCTTAATCCGCACTGTTGTGATACGGATCTCATTTTCCTCATCATACTCTTCCGTCAGGATCACACCCTGGACCTCAACATGGTCAGCTTCAAATCGTTCCTTCTCTTCCAGAGCCAGATCCGTCCTGATATTATACTTTTCAACCATAGTCCTCTCCCATTTCTGTATTTTCTGTTTTATTCACTTAGTTTTTCGCAAAAAAATTGGAATTATGTATTGACAAGCAATCTTTCTTCGCCTAAAATAAATAAGTGTGTTCGACGGATGTTCCGTGTCACTTTTCGTCGAATTCAATATTATGATTATATAATTTATGAAATGATAATTTGGAGGTGTCGGAAATGGCTAATATTAAATCCGCAAAAAAGAGAATTTTAGTAACTGAGACAAAGACAGCTAGAAATAAAGCAATCAAATCTAAAGTGAAAACTTATGTAAAGAAAGTTGAAACTGCTGTTGAAAAGAAAGATGTTGAAGCTGCAAAGGCTGCATTAAAAGAAGCAATCTCTGTAATCAACAAAGCAGGAAGCAAGGGTGTTTACCACAAAAATACTTGTGCAAGAAAGATCTCTCGTTTAACAAAAGCTGTTAACGAAATTGCTTAATTCCGGTTTCGAGATAAATAATGAATGATAAAAAGGCAGCCATCCCGTCAGTGGCTGTCTTTATTGTTTTCATAAATCTTTAAAAAAGAGTCTGTACTGAATGCTGCTTGCATCCGGTACAGACTTTTTTGTCTTCTGATTTTCTCTTATAATTTAGAATAGCCGTAGCTGTTCACGATAGCTTCGATCCGCTGTCCTTCTCTGCACTTCGGGCAATCCTCCGGAGAATACGCTCTGTAATGCGGGAGGTCACTGCTTGTGAAGATCGTATTGACTTCCATTCCTGCAATCTTGTTGACTGAACTGAAAATTGCACTGATTCCGCAGACTCTTCCGCCGTAGTACAGAATGGACTCGATTGCCTGTTTGACAGATTTACCGGTTGTGATGGACGCTGCAAGGATCAGGACCTGTTTGTTCTCGACCATTCTCTGTTTGTTGTCACGGAACAGGATCTGTCCGTCCTGATACATCTCCGGGGTAATAATGGAAATGTTGTTTCCTTTGCTGAGTGAGTACTGGTTCTCATCGGCAAGCTGCTCGGCAAGGAAGGTTCCGATCACTTCTGTCTCTTCCATGCAAACGATGGTATCTACCGTTGTGTTAGAAAGGTAAGCTGCTGCAAGAACTTTTGCAGTCTCACGGGCGTTGTTGTGACGGGATTTGACCGTCGACATGTCGATGTAGGTGTTGATGTGGGAATGACTTGTTGCAAAGTGTCCTTTTAAAATTTTAATTCGCGCCTTTGGGTTTTTGGTGGAGCGAAGGTCTTCCAGTCTTTCATCCATTTCTAGTTCCTCCTTTAAGTTGTTTTGGTGGTTTTGACTGGTTTTAGTATAGCACAGAGGGGTGGGTTGTGCAATATGTATATTGGGTGGAGTGTGGGGAGGGAGGGATTGGATGAGACGGGATGGGTGTTTATGAGGGGGACGCCAAACTGGCGCGGGAGCGCGGTTTGGCTGGGTTGAGTTTGTGGTTTGACGGGACTTCTGTTTTGGGGGGACGCGGAATTGGCGCGGGGCGCGATTCCGCTGGCTGTGTTTTTAGAGTTTGTGGGTCGAATGATTTACGATACAAGCCGGTCAGAGTCTCACAAGCAGAGCTTGTTCGACCGTTGGCGTCGCCAACTAACTAATCAGAAATAGAAGGAGTCCCGGAAAAGCATGCGAGCATGTTTTTCCGGGACTCCTTCTATTTCCGCTTAGCTGACCGGCTTGTTGCCTATCGCTTAGTTATTGATCAGTTTATCTTCACCATTCCAGCTGTAGAGTTTTCTAATCTCTTCTCCAACTACTTCTGATGGATGTTCTGCGGCTTTCTTTCTCATGGCTTTGAAGTGTACCTGACGTCCTGCTGGTGACATGTCGAGAAGGAATTCTTTTGCGAATGTTCCGTCCTGGATGTCTGAAAGGATCTTCTTCATTGCTTTCTTTGTATCTTCTGTGATGATCTTTGGTCCTGTGATGTAATCACCGTATTCTGCTGTGTTGGAAATTGAGTATCTCATTCCGGCGAATCCGCTCTGGTAGATCAGGTCTACGATAAGTTTCATTTCATGGATACATTCGAAGTATGCGTTTCTTGGATCGTATCCTGCTTCGCAAAGCGTTTCGAAACCTGCCTGCATAAGGGCACATACACCACCGCAAAGTACAGCCTGTTCTCCGAAGAGGTCTGTTTCTGTCTCTACTCTGTATGTTGTTTCAAGAAGTCCGGCTCTTGCTCCACCGATTGCAAGACCGTAAGCAAGTGCTCTGTCCCAGGCTTTTCCTGTATAATCCTGTTCTACTGCGATCAGACATGGTGTTCCTTTTCCTGCCTGGTATTCGCTTCTTACTGTATGTCCCGGTGCTTTTGGAGCGATCATTGTTACATCTACGTATGACGGAGGTGTGATGCATCCGAAGTGGATGTTGAATCCGTGAGCGAACATCAGCATGTTACCTTCCTCAAGGTTTGGTTCGATGTCTTTCTTATACATATCTGCCTGAAGTTCATCGTTGATAAGGATCATGATGATATCAGCTTTCTTTGCAGCTTCTGCTGCTGTATATACTTCAAATCCCTGAGCTTCTGCTTTTGCCCATGATTTGCTTCCTTCGTACAGACCGATAATGACATTGCATCCTGAATCTTTCAGGTTCAGTGCATGTGCATGTCCCTGGCTACCATATCCGATGATAGCGATTGTCTGTCCTTCTAATACTGATAAATTACAGTCTTCCTGATAAAAAATTCTTGCTGCCATTTTTAATTTCCTCCTATGACTTATTGATTCTATAGAGTTAAAGGCTCCATGCCCCTAGCTTTCTTATGTAACTACTGCTGCATCCCTGAAGGTGCCGCTTTCGAGCTCTGCGCTCTTTTAAACGTCCCTCTGCTTTAATCAAACATGATCACGTCATCGCTTCCACGCTTTAGGCCGGTAATACCGGTTCTTGCCAGTTCCAGGATCTCATATCCTTCTAGAAGCTCCATAAACGCTTTCAACTTTGATTCGGTTCCCGTCAGTTCAATCATCAGACAGTCTTTTTCAACATCAACGATTTTCGCACGGAAAATATCTGCCAGTGAAATAAGGTCTGCTCTTTCAGATGCATTTGCACGAACCTTGATCATAACCAGTTCTCTGCATACTGAATTACTGTCGTTTAACGGCTTCACCTCAATCACATCTTCCATCTTACGAACCTGCTTCTCGATCTGTGAAAGAATCTGTTCATCTCCACTTGCTACGATCGTGATCCTTGTAAATCTCGGATCTGCAGTTGTACCTGCGGTAATACTTTCAATATTGTATCCCCGTCTGCTGAACAATCCTGCCATACGGCTTAATAGTCCCGGATTGTTATAAACCAAAATTGAATAAGCTTGTTTTCTCATAACATACTCCTTTACTTTACAAAACAGAGTGCGTTCTGTTTTTTTATTGTAGCAATTGACACTACCTTTGTCAAGTAGCTTTCTAAAATTTTATCACTTTAATTCGATTTTATCAATTAGAGGAACCTCTAATTATCGTTTTCACACTGATTTTTCCGGATTTTGTCAAAATATATCCTTTTATCATCTGGACATATAATTCTTCGATTACCTGCCGGACAAATCGTTTTTTGTCAAATTCGACTGTTGTCAGCTGTGGGCGGCAAATGAGTGCTGTTTCTTCTTTTCCGACTGCCATCACTTCAATCTCCTCCGGCACCTTGATTTCCAGATCATGCAGATAACCGACAGCCTCTGCTCCCTGTACGGCAGATGCAAATACGAGCATATCTGCGGATAATGCAAGCCCTGCCAGCCGGATTTTATAGAACATTCTCCGCAGATCCCTGTCTTTTGGAATTTCCAGATATTGTTCTTCTTGAAGACAGCAGCCTTTTTTTGAAAATATTTTCTGCATTCCCTGCCATACCATTTTCCCGTACTCTTCCGTTCCGTCCAGAAACCAGATTCTCTGTTCCTCTCTTTTAAGCAGAAATCTTGCGACTTCCTCACCGGCTTTTCCGTAAATCCGGTCTGTTCTGTATATCGCAGCCACCGGAACCGCACACATCTGCCGGATTCTTGTACACTCCTCTTCATTGAGCCAGATACAGATAACCCCATCCAGTTTCCATACTGCCGCATATCGTACAAATTCTTCTGCTGTTTTCACAAAATGCAGCAGCATATAATATTCCCTCTCGTCCAGACTCTTCTCGATCTCACGCAGTATTTCTTCTAATTTTTCACTCTCCTGCTCCCATTCCTGCCTTTTTCCAACAACTACAGCAATCATCCCGGAAGATTTTCCTGAAAGGATACGCGCTCCCATGCTCGGGGCATATTCCTGTTCATCCAGGATCTCCTCTATCCTTTTTCTTGTCTTTCTTGATACCTTTTCCGTTCTTCCATGGATCACATTCGATACAGTTGTTGCACTCACTCCGGCTATTTTTGCAACATCTTTGATCCTGATTTTCCCCTCAGCCATTTCTTTTCCCCACTTACTTCTTTTATTTTCTCTGTTTCTACTATCTTACACTTCTTTTCTTCTTTCTTACTAATTCGCATTTTTTCGACAGCACCTGTAACTTTTCGATAAAATATTTTACAGATCATTGCCCGGATACCCACCTTGTGCTATCCTTAACCTATTAAATAATTTTTTCAGATACAGGAGATTGAATCATGGATGGTATTATATTTGACGTAGACGGCACACTCTGGGACTCCACCGAAGCAGTTGCCAGATCCTGGAATCAGGCGATAGATGAGAATACCGATTTTTCCCTCTCACTTACAGCAGATGGGCTTAAGTCACTTTTCGGAAAAACAATGGATGAGATCACGCTTGCACTCTTTCCTTCCTGCCCAAAAGAAGAACGTGACCGGATCGGCTATCTTTGCTTTGACTATGAAAACCGGCTGCTTGAAACCGATCATGGTATTCTTTACCCGGATGTTGCACGGACACTGGAAAGCCTTTCTCGGAAAACCGACCTTTATATCGTCAGCAACTGCCAGTGTGGATATATCGAAGTTTTTCTAAAAACGATGGGACTCGGAAAATATATCAAAGATTTTTTATGCTTTGGTCAGACACAGGTCCCAAAAAACGAATCCATCCGTCTTCTGATGGAGCGCAATCATCTGCAGGATGTGGTCTATGTCGGAGATACCTCAGGTGATTTTGATGCCTGTCAGAAAGCAGACGTGCCTTTTATTTATGCTTCGTATGGATTTGGTGATGTTCCGGATCCACCAAGACAGATTGGCGCAATCAGGGAACTTCCTGCTCTTCTTGGACTGTAGATTTTCTCTGTTTATGTTCCTGGTTCAGGATTATATAGCAGTTTTTTCCATCATTCAGTATCAGCAGAGTCTGCCACCGGCAGTTTCCTTCCATACACATGACAATATAAAAAGATCAGAGTCTGATAACCACATTTTTTATCAATCTCTGATCTTTTTATATTGAATTCTTTCCAGTGGATTTTCCTTCTCTTTATTCCACATCCTCTTCATCAAATTCACACACCACATAATACCCCTGCGGTGTCTGCTTTACGTCAATCACCTTTCCCTGTCCGGACTTAAGCCTCTGCCATGAACGGTAATTGGCACTCATTGCCACAGCCGGCTCAATCGTATAATAAAAATACGCAGCTACAACGCCCTCTGTCACATCAACAATCTGTCCGGGCTCAACCAGTCCCGGACGCTCCATTTTAAATTCCATCTGTCTCATTTCTGCCTGATACCTGCCTCTTTTTCTTTATTGTATTCGTTTTTACTTGTAATTGCAAGCATTTACACAGACTGTTTTGAGACGAAGCTCTGAAGCGGAACGCCGCTGTCAGGTGGCCTTTTTAGCCACCTGATCTAAAACAACTGAAATCACATTATCCTTCGTTCTATTCGGATTTCTTACACTGCTTTTCATGCAGAACTTCCGGAACGATCATATAATGCTCCTCAATCAATTTTGCTGTCTTTTCAACAGGCAATTCTTTTATTCCTTTTAAAAGGATCTCATGATTATAGCGGAGTACATCAAAGGGGATGATGGATTCAATACCCATTGTATAATATCCGCACAAATTGCTTTCCCGGAGCATTGCCCATATTTTATATAAGGTTTCGCACCTTGCTGCTCGAACAATGCATGAATGGAACTGTTCATCATAACACATAATGTGGTACACATCTTTTTCTTTCGCAGCTTCTTCCATCTGGTCCAGACACTCTTCCATTTCCCGTTCGATTTCTTCCGGAAGTTTTCCGGCAATAATCCTGATTGCCAGAATTTCCAGGGTAGAGCGGACAAGATATTTTTCCTGCATTTCTTCATAGGAAATCGTCTTTACTGTACTGCCTTTATGAGACTCATAAACAACAAATCCTTCCTCCCCGATATGTCGCAGAGCTTCTCTGACCGGTCCGCGGCTTACATGAAACTTCTCCGCAATATCTTCTTCTACAATTCGTTCCCCCGGTTTGATCTTTCCCCGGATGATGTCTTCTCTTAATACATCAGCGATTTGCTGCCAAAGAGTTTTTCTTTGTATTGATGCCTTCCTAGTATATTCCATTCATTCTCCTTTCAGATTTTTGCAGTTTTTTATAAAAAGAACAGACTGATTCCCACAATTACTGCAAGTGTAATGGCCAGAGCCGGCCAGAGTGCCCAGAAGGCACCCAAAACCATGGCCAGATAATCTCCCTTTTCAAAAACAATGTTCTGTTCACTCATCTGCTTTTTAAATTCCAGAAACTTTTTATCCTGTTCTTCCAACTGTCTTCCTCGTTTGCTGTATCCTCCAAAAAAGCTCATGATACTTCCTTTCTATTGATCTTATGAATCCTTTTCTACTCCAAGTGGATTGTGGCAAGCCACAAAGTGTCCCGGTCTCATTTCCACAAGTTCCGGTGTAATATGCTTACAGATCTCTGTACAGTATTTACATCTTGTATGGAACTTACATCCCTTCGGCGGATGAACCGGACTTGGGATATCTCCTTCAAGCGGGATCATCTCTCTATTTGAATCTACGTCTGTTGTCGGGATTGCCGATAACAGTGCTTCTGTATACGGATGTGTCGGATGGTCAAACATTTCCTGTGACTCTGCAAGCTCTACGATGTTTCCAAGGTACATAACACCGATTCTGTCACTGATATATTTTACTACACTTAAGCCGTGTGAGATAAATAAATATGCAAGATTGTCTTCACTTCCGAGATCCTTCAAAAGATTGACGATCTGTGACTGAATGGAAACGTCAAGTGCGGAAACTGCCTCATCGCAGACTACAAATCTTGGTTTCAATGCAAGTGCACGTGCAATACCGATTCTCTGTCTCTGTCCACCGGAGAACTGGTGTGGATAACGATGGATCATGTATGGTGCAAGTCCACATTTTTCCATGACTTCCATTACATATGCCTGCATTTTTTCATCATTTTTCTTAAAGATGCCGTGGGCAAGAAGACCCTCTCCGATGATCTGGCCAACTGTCATACGTGGATTAAGTGATGAGTATGGATCCTGGAAGATCATCTGCATATCTTTACGGAGAAAACGCATTTCTTGTGTTTTAAGTCTCGCAAGATCTACTCCATCATCACGGTATGCTTCGTATTTTACAAAAGCTTCATCGCTTTTATATTTACTGCGGAGTTCTTCTAACTTCTTCTCCGCTTTTTCAAGTTCCACTTTCTTCTCCGCGATTTCTTTTGTCTTATCGACACCTTCCATCTGGTTTTCTTCATTTAAACCGCTGATCACCCTGGCAACTTTAAATTTGTCAAGCAGTAATTGTTCTGCTTCTTTTGTGTCATCTAAGCTGTAGAATCCACCGATGATCTGAACAAGGTTCAGGAATTCCATATTACATTTCTTCTGGATATTTTCACATTCAGCCTGTTTCTGGAATTTTTCCGCAGAATCTTCCATTTTTTCATATTCTGCTTTTAATGTTTCTGTCTTTGCTTCTAATTCAGCAATTTTCTTTTTACTGGAAGAAATATTTTTAATTGTCTCATCTACATAAAGCGGTGCCATATCGGCAAGAGTTCTGCCGTAATACATTGTCTTACCTTCTGTCTGTTTGTAAATCTGAAGTAAAGTTCTTCCAAATGTTGATTTTCCGCATCCGGATTCTCCAACAAGACCAACTGTTTCTCCTTCGTAAATATTCAGAGTAATTCCGTCATTGGCTCTTACATACTCCTGCTCTTTCTGGAATAGCTTTGTTTTCTTAAGTGGAAACCACTGTTTCAGATCCGTGACCTTCAAAAGCACTTTCTTTTCATCATTATTTGGCATGGCGTGCCTCCTTATCCGGGTAGAAACAACGAATCAAGTGATTGTCTTCTGCCAACTCTAATTTTGGTTCTTCATTCAAACATTTCTCTGTTGCATATTTACAACGCGGAGCGAATTTGCATCCCTTCGGAAGATCCAGCGGATGAGGTACTGCTCCCGGAATTGCCTCAAGTCTTGCTCCAACCGGTGTATCCAGACGCGGAATTGAAGTCATAAGTCCTTCCGTATACGGATGTGAGCTGGTTGTCTCTTTTGCAAAAATTGTTCTTGCTTTACACATTTCCACAACCTGACCGCAATACATAACTGCCACCTCATCCGCCATCTGGTTAATAACTCCAAGGTCATGTGTGATGAACAGAATTGATGTTCCTTTTTCCTTTTTCAGTTCATTCATCAGCTTTAAGATCTGTGCCTGAATGGTAACGTCCAAAGCAGTGGTCGGTTCGTCAGCGATCAGAAGACTTGGTTCGCAGGCAAGAGCCATGGCGATCATAACTCTCTGACGCATTCCACCTGACAGCTGATGCGGGAACTGTTTCATAACAGATTCCGGATTCGGGATCTTAACCGCTTTTAACATTTCAAGTGATTTCTCACTTGCTTCTTTTTTTGTAATTTTCTGATGAGTTAAATAAACTTCATTTAACTGTTTTTCGATCGTATATACCGGGTTCAAACTTGTCATCGGTTCCTGGAAAATAACGGAAATCTCATTTCCACGAATCTGGTACATATCATTGATTGTACACTCCGCAAGATTTCTTCCCTTGAAAGTAATTGTACCGCTGTCGATATATCCGTTTCCATCCAGAAGCTTTAAGATACTCATTGCCGATACACTCTTTCCACTTCCGGATTCTCCTACGATACCTAATGTTTTCCCAGGCTCTACTCGATAGGAAACACCGTTGACCGCTTTTACAATTCCTTTTTTTGTCTTAAAAAATGTATGTAGATCATCTACTTCCAATAAATATGCCATCGTTATTCCTACCTTTCATTTGCTTTCGGGTCAACTGCTCTACGAAGTCCGTCACCAAACAAGTTGATACTTACAGTACAAAGTCCTAATACAACTGACGGGAATACCCATCTCCACCAGTACTGTGAGATAACTTCTGAAGAACGACAGTTGTTCAGCATATTTCCCCATGAAGGAATTGGCTCTGCAACACCGAATCCTAAGAATGATAATCCGGATTCTGTTAACATACAGGTTGCAAATGAGATTGTTGCCTGTACAATGATGATCGTCATTACGTTCGGTACGATATGACGGAAAATAATATTCTTTTCTCTTACGCCCAGTGCTTTTGCAGCAACAACGAATTCTTTGTTACGCTCTGCAAGCACCTGTGCACGGACAAGACCTGCGATACCGGTCCATCCGAGGAAACCGAGGATCAACATGATCATAATGATTCTTCCGACGTCAGATACTTTATTTCCGATCAATGCAGAAAGGATCAGTGCCAGTGGGATGAACGGAAGGGATCCGACAACCTCTGACAGACGCATAAGAAGGATATCCACGGTTCCACCATAGTATCCGGAAATACCACCTACTAAGATACCGATTGCGAACTGGATGATAACAGCGATAAATCCGACTGTCATAGTCATCTGTCCACCCTTTAAGATACGATAGAATACGTTTCTTCCAAGGTTATCTGTCCCAAGTAAGTAACCTTTCAGTCCCCATGTTACGACAGATCCATCTTCTTTGATGATGCAGTTCTGATAATAACCGGAAGTTAATTTTGCAATATTGGATGCTTTTGCAGGAACTGTTGCCTGTTTGTTTTCGTTTCCGCCCCAGGCTACCGCGTTTCCATCCTCTGTCACAACCACTAGGTGGTTACGTCCACCTGAAATATCCACCGCTTTGCCCTGTACTTCTTCCGGTACAGAGAAAATATGGTCGTGGTTGTTTCCCCAGACTTTTACGGTACCATCTTTTAATACAGCTGCTGCTGCCTTATCTGTCAAAGCGATTTTCTCTACTTTTCCCTGAATCTCTTCCGGTACATTATCTAAAGCAGTTTCTTTCTTTGCAAGAGAGATGACTTTTCCATCCTTTGTAAGGGCGATGGCTGTCTGAATATTTGCTTTTACTTCTTTGACTTTTTCGTCCTTTACATTAGCTGTAGAAATATCAACTGCACTTGTGTTTCCCCATGAAACAACTTTTCCGTCTTCTGTTACAACAACGGATACCTGATATCCCGCTTCAATGTCAGCAATTTTTTTGCCTTTCAGCTCCGGCGGGATCACATTAAGACCCATTCGGTTGAAGCCCCAGGTATATAAATTGCCTTTATCATTGATTGCCAGCACATGATCCTGACCAACTGCGATATCAACAACCTTTCCCATATCAGCCGGGATTTTTTTCAGGTTTTTCGTTAACTGTCCCCACTCATAAACGTAACCGTCTTTGTCAACTCCTACACCGTATGTCGGACCAAATTCAATCACTTCGGCATTGTTTTTTAAATCTGATGGAACCGAAAGGAATGAAAATCCCGGTGCGATATTTTTCTGTGTTGGATCCTGATAGTTTAAATCCTGGTGAAACCAGATTGGAAGGATGAAGCACATTGCAAAAATTGATACGAATACGATCAATCCCCCCATAGCCAGTTTGTTTTCCAGCAGATTTTTTATAATCGTACGAAAAGGACTTTGCATCTGTTCTTCTTCCAGAACGGAACGCTGCTCTTTTTCTTTCTTCTTTCCAAATAACATTTGTCTTCCTCCTAATCGAGTTTAATTCTTGGATCAACGATACAGTAACATAAGTCTGTGATCAGGTTTGCAGCAAGTCCTAACAAAATGTAAAACATCTGCATGGACAGTGCGACTGTATAGTCATGCTGGTTCAAGGAATCGATCAGAAGTTTTCCGACACCTTTCCATGAGAACAGGGTCTCAATGATAACCGCTCCACCAAAGATACCTACGATAGAGCCTACGATCCAGCCTGTGATCGGGATCATTGCGTTACGGAACGCATGTTTGTAAATAACAGTTTTTTCTTTCAGACCTTTAGCACGGGCTGTTCTAACATAATCCATAGATAATGCATCAAGAAGAGCTCCTCTGACATAACGGATCAATCCACCGATACCTGTCAGACATACAATGATAGGAAGTGCCATATGATATAAATAATCTAAGAATGCTCTGAAGCCAGTGAAATTCGCACCGGTTGTAACCATTCCACTGATCGGGAAGATCGGAATTTTAATCGCAAACAGGTAGATAAAGATCAGTGCCGAAATAAATGAAGGAATACTGATACCGATCATTGTTGCTACCTGAAGTGATGTATCAAATACCGTATCTTTTTTTACCGCACATTTGATTCCCAGCGGAATTCCGATTGCGAAAAGGAAAATATAATATACAACGTTTAATGCGATTGTATTTTTCATCGGAGGTCCGATCAGTTCTTTAACCGGAATACGATATACGGTAGAGTAACCGAAATCTCCCTGTAAGATATTTCCCATCCAGCTTAAATACTGAACCGGAATCGGTTTATCAAGTCCAAGACGTACTCTTGCCTGTTGATAAAGCATCTCATACTGTTCCGGTGAAACGCTCTGCTTCTGTCCCTCGACCATAAGTCTGGCAGGGTCACCAGGTACCATTTTGAAGATACCAAACAGTAAGATGGAAAGCAGGAAGAATACTATAATAATATAACCAAGTCTTTTCAATATGTATTTTGCCATAATGTAGTTTTCTCCTTCTGGATTATATAGTTATCCTGAATTATCTATGACATGTGATTCTTTCTGAATAATTCGTCATAATTTTGTTTTTCACACTAAGAAAAGATACGGGAAGACAGAACGTTTCCCTTTGTTCTGTCCTCCCTGTTTTGTCATGCATATCAAATGTTAATAGAATTGATCTATTCTAATGAATCCTTCTTATTTATTCTTCAACATATGCATCTAATACCATTGCTCCCCATCCCACATGAGCTCTCGGAACGAAATTCTTAAGCTTCGGATTGAAGAACATATAAGAAACTCCTGATCCCATTGGAAGACTTGGAAGTTTTTTGTTGTATGCCAGCTGGAATTCTCCATATAATTTTCTGAATCCGTCAATGTCTTCAGGATCAACTTTTTGCATCTCTTTACCGATTGCTTTTAATTCCGGATCGGAAATGTAGTTAACATTCCAGCTTCCCATTAAACTCGGATCGTCATCGAAGCAGTTCCAGTAGAAGAGAATTTCCGGAATTCCGATACTACTGTAGAAAATGTTATATTCTGGTTCATCGATACCCTGGCGATTCAAATGGTTGATCATAAGTGCAAAGTCCATAGATGTGTATTTGTATTCCATACCGATCTTTTCTGCTTCCGGTGGGATTACTGTGTTGTAAAGTTTTGAGTAGTCATCTTCACAGCATGCTACTTCAACTTTTAGTTTCATCAATTCACCATCTACTTCTTTATAACGGTATTTGTCTGTACCTTCTTTATACTCGTCACCTTTTTCATTCAGTGTCCATCCACCATCGATGAGTTCCTGTTTTGCTTTATCAAGGTCATATGAGTAGTGAATCAGTTCAGATTCAATATCATCTTTGATTGCTGCAAAATCTGTTGTTGCATCTGTTGCGTAACAGTCTACTACTGTACCGTATCCGCCTGTTAACTGTTTGTTGATTTCATCACGGTCTACGATGTAAGCGATTGCACGTCTTACTTCTTCAAACTGTGTCGGTCCAAAGTCACACATGTAACGCATCTCGTTGATACGTGTTCCCGGTACAAGACCATAGTTTGCATCTAATTTTCCTTCTTCTACTTTTGTTAAAGCAGCTTCGATCTTTTCTCCCGTACCTGCTGAGTAGAAGTCGATTGTTCCTTTTTCAAATTCGTCACGGATTGTTTCATCTGCAACCGGTTTGGAAATAATTGTCTGGATATGTGGTTTTGTTCCATCATAGGTTCCAAGGTATTCTTCGTTGATCTCAAGTTCAACAGTTTCTGTTGTAAGGTCAACACTCTTTAATTTGTAAGGTCCACATACAACCGGTGCTTTGTAACGGAATCCTTTATCCGGATCAAGTAAGGTTTCTCTGATGAGATCTTCTGTAAATCCGTCTGTGAGGTATGCTCCGTTTCCGTCATCCTTCACGTCGCATCCAGGAGCGATTGCTGCAAGCGGTTCCGGTCCATAGGCAACATTTGCCATCTCATAGTAGTTCGGAAGCTGATCTGCACTGATTGTCATAGAGAATTCGTAATCCCCAAGAAGGTTAACACCTGCGAATTCTTTTGTTGTTCCCTGTACATGATCGTTGTATCCAACTAAAGCCCATCCGTATGTTGCATCACCTTCACAGGCTGCAAATTCCGGAGAAGAGTGAAGCAGAAGACTGAATACATAATCTTTTGCTGTGATCGGAGAACCGTCACTCCATTTCAGGTTATCATTGATTTCAAAACGGTATGTCTTGCTTCCGTCGTCGTTCTCGATCACTTCATGATCTTTAACGACAACCGGGTCCCAATCAAGAACATAATCACGATTGTAATCAGCGAGGGCGTAACCACTCATCAATCCGATGAATCCGGAGTTTGTTGCATTGTTAGACCAGCCGCCGTACATATCCGGTGATAAAGTACCCGGTGAAATTGCAACTACTACCTGTCCCCCTACAGGAGCATCTTCCGGTGGTGCACTTTGCATGTCTTCGGTCACCTCAACTCCAACCTGTTTGCTTTCGCCATCATCCTGGTTCTGTTGGTTTTTGCTGGAAGCTCCTCCACCGCCACAGGCTGTGGCTGAGAATACCATGATACCAGCCAGCATAAGGGCTATCATTCTCTTTTTCATTTTGCATTCCTCCATAAACTTTGTGTTAAGGCAATTATAACATTTTACCAATTAAACATCTATTGTCGTTTTCGTTTTTGTGCATTTTTGTGGAATACGCCGTATTTTTATTGTATACAGAAAAACAAGTCTTTCGTGTACGGATTTTACTACATATATGGACGATATCTGTTTTTCGTTCACACACATTCAGATTGTTAACATTCTACAATTTGGGCATTTTTAACAAATTGTCAAATGTTAACATTTGACTAAAAACAAAAAAAGTAAGACGATTGTCCTACTTTTTTCATCAATCTTTTTGTTATCGCGATAAGAGTACGACGGTTTCCAAATGCTCTGTAAACGCAAACATTTCCACCGGCTGTATCTTTTTTACCTGATATCCTTTTTTTGTCAGATACTTCAGATCTCTTGCCAGTGTCTCCGGATTGCAGGAAATGTACACGATCTTCTCCGGTCCCATCTTCACTGCCGATGCCATAAATTTCTCATCACTTCCGGCTCTCGGCGGATCCATAAACAGCACATCCATACTTTTTCCTTCTGCTGCCATTGCCTCCATAAATTCACCGGCATCTCCCTGGAAAAACTTCACATTCCGGATCTGATTTTCTCTGGCGTTTAATTTTGCATCCTTCACAGCATCCTTATTGAGTTCCACACCAACCACTTCTTTTGCATGTCCCGAAGCGATAAGACCGATCGTTCCGATTCCACAATAGGCATCGATCACGCTTTCTTTCCCTGTCAGATGTGCAAATTCAATCGCTTTCTGATAAAGGATCTCCGTCTGCACCGGATTTACTTGATAGAATGACTTTGGTGAAATCCGGAAGGTACACCCACAGAGTTCATCCCGGATAAATCCTTTCCCATATAACACTTTTTCTCTCTCCCCAAGGATCATACTGGTCTTTCTGTCGTTGATATTCAGTACAACCGTCGTAATCTCCGGATGTTCTTTTCTGAGTGCTTTTACAAAATTATTAGACGATGGAAGGATTGGTGATCCAAGCACCAGAACCACCATGATTTCTCCGCTTTTAAATCCTCTTCTGATCAGCACATGACGGAACAGGCCATATCCTGTATCTTCGTCATAGGTCTTGATCTTAAAAGATTTCAAAAGTCCCCGGATCGTCCGGACGATCTCTTGACTTTTTTTGTCCTCTATCAGACAGTTTTCAACAGGAACGACTCTGTGGGTCTTCGCTTCATAGGTTCCGGATATGATATTTCCTCTTCGGTCTCTGTCAAATACGGCGTGTACTTTGTTTCTGTAATAATACGGATTCTCCATTCCGATGATCGGTTCTACTTTTCCAAATTTCGACAACAATGCATTTACCGCTTTTTGTTTCTTTTTCAGCTGCTCCTTATAGGACACTCCCTGATACTGGCATCCTCCGCATTTTTTTGCCACTTTACAGACTTCCGGTTCTGTCTGTTTTTTCTTTTCTTCCATTTTTTATCCTCTCTTCTTTTTCATTCTTTTCTAAAAAAAGATCCGGCATATTATCCAGATACAACTCTTCTCTGACCGGGAGATGGTAATATGCTTTTTTTGTATCTGATTTATTCATTCTTATAATCCTTTAATCGTTCAGATCCGTCTGGAATCTTGATAAATGTTCATACGGCAGGATCAGTCTGCCCCGGTATAATCCGCATCCGTCATTGATCAAACTGTTATTTGCCGCAGCAAACATATTAACTTCCAGATCCTTCAGTTCCAGCCCCAAAAGCCGCATTCCTCTTTCGTATGCCTCATCAAAATAAATGCATTCTCCTTCCGGAATGGCTTCTCTTCTGGCCCTGACTCTTTCCTGCTCCTTCTCATAGGCCTGGTGATTTGCAGCTCCAATCTCCGCTATATCATCCATCTTCTTTGTCCGCAGCTGCACTTCCATATAGCTTCTCGAACAGTTGTCGTAAAATGTGATGTGCAATGATTGATAGCTGCTTCCATTTCCATTAGAAATATAATCCCGATAATAAGGTTTTACCGCCTCATCCATAAAAAGAGATGTACTTTCAAGCACTCCCTTTGCCGGTTCTGCCGTAAACCCTCTTTCCTCCAGAAAGCCCGGAAGAACATTCGCGATCCTGTATAAATACTTGATTTCCTCTTCCTCTCGCAGTTTGTCATCCCTGATATTGCATTTCGGAAGAGAGATTACCAAACGGTATGCGATAATATCCCGAAAGCAGCTCAGCTTTTCCCTTAGGTCCGGCACCGACGGATAGGTATGATGCTTTTCGTAATAATCATAAATATATTCTACAATATACCCGTTGAATTTTTCCTCTGCACGGATCAGCGACTTGATCCTTCCTTTAAAAGTAAAGGCAAGCAGAGGATATTCCTGTACCATATATTTATAAAACTCCCTGATTTTCTGCGACTGTGCAGTAAGGAAATCATTGTGCTCAAGCAGTTCCCTGATCTGGATCAGGAAATTGGAATGGATGAGATCTATTTCGTTGTGATTCTTTTTTGCTTCTTTCTTCAGATCCACTGTATAATTTCTTAAAATCCGAAAAATCGTATCGCCTGAATATAAATAGTCATTTAATGTGATCATATGCTTCACCCTTCTTTTATCTGACGTTTTTCTTATACAGTATAGCAGAATCCGGCTAAATTTGATACTGCTGTTTCAAATCGAGTTATATGATTCATCGTATATACAAACAGGAATTGATCTGCTGCATATAATCCAGCAAGGTCAATCCCTGTTTGTATTACATATTTATAATTTATCCAGGACTATTGTGCAGACTATTCTAATTCCAGAACCACAACTTCACAGCTCCGTAAATTCAACGTATCTGCTTCACAGTCTGCCATTTCCTCTGCCCGGTTCGACAGCCATACTTTTTTTATACCGCTTTTCAATTTAATTGTTGCAGCATCCTTTCCGAAATTAGCAGCCACAAGAATACACTTGGATTCATCTTTGCGATAAAATGCCATGATTCCGTCCACATTTTCATATTCCGGAAGAAATTCTCCATAGGTAAATACTTCTTTCAGTTCATCCGCCTTACGCAGTGCAACCAGCTTACGATAATAATTCAGAACCGATTCCAAATCCTGCTCCTGTGCTTCCACATTCACGTCTTTAAATAAAGGATTTACCTTTAACCATGGAGTCCCTTTTGTAAATCCGCCATTTTCCTCACTGCTCCATTGCATTGGGGTTCTTGCATTATCACGGCTCATACGGCTGCATACTTCTAATGCTTCCTGATCCGATAATCCTGCTTCACGGGCAGTATGATACTGGTCTTTTGTACTGATATCATCAAATTCCTCCATGCTGTTCCATTTGGCATTTCTCATACCGATTTCCTGCCCCTGGTAAATGAAAGGAATTCCTCTGAGCAGAAGACTGATGGTACCAAGCATCTTGATTCCCGCCGGTGTCTGGGCATAAGACGGTAAAAATCTGGATGCTCCTCTTGGCTCATCATGATTTTCAATAATATTTGCCTTAAAGCCATACTTCTGTGTTTCTAATTGTGCCTGAATGATCGCATCTCTCCATTTGGCAAATTCCAGTTCCGGAGCATCATACCATCCATGTTCTCCATCACTGAGCGTATGGGCGCTAAAATCAAATATTGTTGAAAAATGACCGGTTTCACCAATAAATTCCGGTAATTCATCCGGTTTCATATTAAATACTTCTCCTACTGTAAAGGCATCATACTTTTCAAAAGTTGACTTTTTCAGATCTTCCAGCAGCTTCCCTACTCCGTCTACACTTTCAACCATCTTCCAGCAGCTTGCCAGACCATCTTTCCCATCCGGTGCAAAATCAGGAAAGTCCAGATCCTTCTTGATGTTGATGATCGCGTCGATTCGAAAACCGGAGAGACCTTTTTCCAGCCACCAGTTGATCATTTTGTACAGTTCCTGCCGTAACTTCGGATTTTCCCAATTCAGATCCGGCTGTTCCTTTGCAAACATGTGAAAATAATATTTGTCCGTTCCCGGCACCTTTTCCCAGCAGCTTCCTCCAAAATAAGAGCGGTAATTGCTCGGTGGATTTCCGTTTTTGCCCTTGCGGAAATAAAAATAATCTGCAAACTCTCCATCCGGATCCGCCAGAGCTTTTTGGAACCACTCATGTTTGTCAGAGCAATGATTAATAACCAGATCCATGATAATATACATGTCTCGTTTTTTTGCTTCTGCCAGCAGTTCATCAAATTCTTCCATTGTTCCAAACTCTTCTGCAATTGCATAATAATCTGCAATATCATATCCCTGATCTACAAATGGTGATTTATAAATAGGTGATAACCATATAATATCAATTCCTAATTCTTTCAGATAATCCAGTTTAGAAATGATTCCTTTCAGATCTCCGATTCCATCTCCATTTGTATCCAGAAAACTCTTTGGGTAAATCTGATACGCTACTTTGTCATGCCACCACTTTTTTTCCATTTTTATCAACCTCTTTCATATATGATCATCGTATTGCTTCGCCATTGCTTTATTTCTTTGGCTGTATTATACTGCTATTATATAATCTTAATCGTAACAAATCTTGTATTATTTTTTCATTTTATAACACAATCCTGCTATTATGGAGGTATTAGAAATATGAAAACACCGCATTCACTTATACCGGAGCAAAAAGAAAACGCAAAACATGGAGAGGTTTATTTTCCGATTCAGAAATATATCTCAAAACTCTCAGCAGATTCTCCTGTCATAACAACGCACTGGCACGAAGAAGCAGAGCTGACCCTCATAACAAAGGGATCCTGTATTTACCAGATCAATCTGATGGAATACGAAGCAGGTACAGGGGATATCCTGTTTATTCCACCCTTACTCCTGCATTCCATTATCCTGAAAAACAGTGCAGAATTCTGCTCGGAAACCTATGTGTTCCATATGAATCTTCTGGGTGGAAATAATGCAGATATCTGTTCTGCCCGCTATCTTACACCTATGGTAAATCACGAATTAGCCTTGCCATATCTCATTACCTTGGATCACCCTGCCTATAATTCTCTCAGAGAGTACTTTTCACAGCTTACTTCCCTGTACGACGCCCGGATGTTTGGGTATGAACTCGCCATAAAATCCTGTCTGCTGCAGACTCTTTTTCTTCTGCTCCAGTACAGTAACGCAAGATCCTCTACAGAATCAGACTCTTCCGATAAATTAAAAATTGTACTTGATCATATTGATCAGAATTATGCAGAAGCTCTGTCGGTTTCTGAACTTGCAAAGCTTTGCTATTTCAGCGAATATCATTTTATGCGCTTTTTTAAAAAGCATATGAATATGACCTGTATCCAGTATATCAACAGTATCAGGCTGGAAAAAGCAGTAGAGTTATTTGAGCACGGAAACACCTCCATATTAGAGGTATCTTTATCCGTCGGCTTTCGTAATCTCTCTTATTTTTACAGGGCATTCAAGACAAAATATCATATGACACCGCTGGCTTTTATAAAGAGATTGGGACCGGATTCTGTATAAGCTCCTTTTCTGGGCAATTTTACAGTTCCTTACAGACATCTACCCACCCGTTCGCTTCTGCTACCAATTCCAATTCAGGAATAGTGAGCTTTACAGCGCTATGATCATTCCCTGCTGCCGGGTAAACCGTATTGAACTTTTTCAGACTTTCATCAAGATAGACTTCTATTCCTTCATTGATACCAAATGGACATACTCCGCCCGGAGCATGACCGATGATATCTTCTACTTCCTCAAACGGAATCATTTTTGCTTTTATATGAAAAGTATCTTTATATTTTCTGTTGTCTACTTTTGCAGTTCCTTCCGTTAAAATCAGAACTGGCTTATTTCCTTGCAAAAATGACATGGTTTTCGCAATCATTCCCGGTTTTACCTGTAGTGCAGCAGCTGCTTCTGTTACTGTAGCTGTAGATGCTGCAAGCTCAATCACATGATCAAGGAATCCTTTTTCTGCCAAATATTTTTCTGCTTTTTCTAAAGACATTTTTATTTTCCCCCTAGTTTTATTACCTGTCATTATTGTTACATAATCTCTAAGATTACTTCCTTAATTAGATTATTATTTTTTGAGAGAAATCCTTTCGCAGGCTATTTTTATATATTATTTCCGATAAATCCGAATCATCAAAGGCGTTTCTACCAGCAGCATGGCAACCCAGCCTGCCAGATAGGAATATGGCAATGCTTCAATCCCGAAGTTCCATAGCAAAATCATTGGTGCTGCCGCAATGACCCGGACCGCCATATTGGTAAAACTGCTCATCAGTGTTACCTTCAGGTCTCCGATCCCACGGAAGAATCCCTGGATTGCATTCGTAATGGCCGGAAGTATATACATTACGGCAATCAGATGCAGATAAATGATACCATGCCCTATTACTTCCTCGTCTTTTACGAAAAGTGCCATAAGTTCTCCGGCAAATACCAGGCAGATTATCATAACCGCTGCTCCATAAACAATCTCCAGGATCATTCCGCAGCGAAATCCTTCCCGCATGCGGTCATTTTTTCCGGCTCCCTTATTCTGCGCCATAAGTGCCGTCATGGCATGGGCAATATTCTGTTCCGGTGTAATAGCAAAATCATCAATCCGATTAACAACTGCAAAGGCGGCGGCTACGGATACTCCCATGGTATTAACCAGTGCCTGGATCGCAATTTTCCCCATTTGGACGGTAGCCTGCTGCATAGCTGACGCCCATCCGTAAGCAATCGTTTTCTTCAGCAGACTGGCATCAAATACCAGCCATTTCTTGCCAAGACGAAGAATCGGTACTTTTTTCTGTATATAAATAACACAAAACAGGCAGCACAGTGCCTCACTAAGCACTGTGGAAATGGCGCATCCATTGCTTCCTGCCTTTAGTACAATGACAAAAAACAAATCTCCGAAAATATTCAGGACTGCACTGATGATCAGAAAATACAGCGGCGATGCACTGTCACCCAAGGCTCTTAGAGTGCTGGAAAAAAAGTTATATAAAAAGGTAAACATTAATCCCATAAAAATAATCCGCAAATATTGCCGCGTCATCTCCATAATCGATGCATCTACCTGCAAAAGATGCAGGATCGGTACTGCAAATACCACGCAAAATAAAGTTAGGAAAAACGAAAAAACGACTCCCGACAACATGGTTGTACTGATCTGCCTGTGCAAAGTCTTATAATCTTTCGCCCCATACTGAATTCCCATAAGGATACTTGCGCCCATACATAATCCATTCAAAAACAGTATCATAAGCGTACTGATCGGATTGCAGATACCAACTGCCGCCAGGGCTTCTTTCCCTACAAAATGTCCTACGATAATACTGTCCACCGCATTATAAGTCAGCTGAAACAGATTTCCTAAAACCAGCGGCACGGTGAAATTCACAAGAATCGGCATGATTTTCCCTGTAGTCAGATCTTTTGTCATATCATTCCTCCCCTTCTTTTGCCGAATTAGGAAAGGACCGGGTACACGATCCCGCTCCTTTCCACCTTTACTGTTTTCTATTTGTCCAGAACCGCAACCTGAATTGTCTTTACTGCTTCCTCCATACATTTGATGTCCTCGGCACGCAACTTTATATCCAGACACTTTACGGTATCTTCCACACTGGAAGCTTTTCGCATTCCAACCAGAAGACTCATTCGGTCATACTGAGATAGTGCCCAGGCTTCTACCAGCGTTGCAAAACTGCAATGATATTTCTCACAGAGCGGTTTCCAGATTTCAAAAGCCCTGCGAAGTCCTTCTTTTTTCTCCGGATCTGTCCAAGGTATTCTGGATCGGATATCGGTTTTTGCAAATTCCCGTTCCATAAAGGCAGGAGAAGTCAAAAATCCTTCCTCCAGCACACCATAGGTCTGAAATACCGTGTTATACTTTTTACACAGATCAAAATATTCTCTGCCATGGAAAGGAGAGAGAATACTGAAAAACTCCTGTACAACCGATACGTTTCCGCCGGCTAACTGATATGCAGCCAGATCTGCCGGCTGACTGTTAGAAAGTCCATAGGTGCGGATCTTTCCTTCACGAACCAGATTCTCCAAAGCTCTAACCGTTTCCTCCACCGGAAAGCTGCCGCATACATAATGTACAATAACAGAATCCAGATAATCGGTTCCCATTCTGCGCAGAGAGTCTTCCACGTCCTTTTTCACTGCTGATGCGCGGGTGTCATTGTTAACGGTATAACCGTCTCGTTCGTAATGGAAATTACCGCCCTCATTTCTCCAGTTCAACGAACATTTGGTCTGCAAAACAAAATCATTTCTTCTGCCTTTCAGTGCCTTACCAAGCAGTTTCTCACTTACTCCTGTGCCATATACCGGTGCGGTATCGATGTAATTTACACCATATTCATGACAAACATCAAGCAGACGCTTCGCGTCCTCAACTGTAGAATCTCCGTCTGTCCAGACACTTCCGCCGCCAAGCCCCCAAGTACCTAATGCAACCACTGAAACATCGATATCCGTGTTGCCAAGCTTTTGAAATTTCATTTTAGTTTCTCCTCTTTTTCATTATTCTTTATTACATTTTAATACATAGGAAATGAGATTTCCTATGTATTAAAATAAAATCACTTTCTGTCATCCCCACGACTTGCTGAAAATGTATTATAATCAACGATTATTGTTACCTTTTCACCAGGTGTAAGCAGATTAATTTCTCCAAAATCTGCATCATGTCCTCCAATTTCTGACGAAATCAGTTTATAAATTCCCGGTGGGAGCAAAATGGTATCATCACCGTCATATAGATCCCCTTCGTACACATTATCATTTCTCAGAAAAATAATATCATCTTCCGGAACATTTTCTCTGCTAATGTAATCTACCGTCACATCTACATAAAATTTTTCTTTTTCCTCTGGACTCATTTTATCTATACGGTCATCGACATTTTTATCATAATAATCCGCTCTATCGTTAATATCTGTATTTTCGGAATTGAGTTTCTTTTCATCCAGACTCTGATATGTCGAGTCTTTTTGATTGCATCCTGTAACAATCGCTGTTATTAATAAGGTCAAAACTATCCATCTTTTGATTTTCATAACAGCCTATATCTCCTTTACTGCTTTTTAGCATAACTAATAAACTTTTTCGATATCTGCAAATCATTTCTCCTTAAAGAAAAAGAGGGAGAAGCCTACAGGCTCTCCCCCGCCTGTAGGCTTCACAAGTCTCTACAGAACGATTACTGCACTTAGTATATGTCTTTTTAAATGTTCTGTCAATATACAATCGTCTGAATACTCGTTTACGATTTCCATGATTTACATGTTCTGGAATTCCACATATCTCTTGAGTTTTTCTTTCTGAGCATCCAGACTATAGCCATCTACCTGCATGGTTGTGGATACTCTGGTATATATATCGCATTTAATCTTTTTATTCACTTTTCCTCCTCAGTACATCCCAAAGCAATTTCCAGCAATTCCGCTGCAACTTGTGAATTTCTGATACGCATTAAGTTATCCCAGACATCAGCTTTTCCAAGTAGATTCATCCCACCATGCCATACTATTTCATCATCAATAACGGCGAAACATTCTTCTACTTCTGTTCTTGTTATCACATTTATTCCTACCAATTGCATTGTTCTGATTAATTCATAACATACATCCGATTTTCCGTAAGTAATATCTTCCGGATCTGTTGTAATAACTGTGACCTTTACCCCTACTTCCTGTCTCTTCTTTATTAGTAATAGAAATCTGTCAATTTTATCCTGTCTGATATCCGGACTGGAAATTACCACCATTTTTTCTGCCTCTACAATATCTTGCTCAAATTTTTCGGTATAATTTACAGAATCAAATATTGCATTTATTATTTGTTTAGGTTGCAACTCTTGCGTCCAGATTGAAAATCCTGTCTTCCTGTATGTTCTCAATCTTTTTGCATACATTTTATCAAAATAACGCACATGAGAATCGATATAATCATACACATAAACGGCTTCTTTTCCGACATAATCTCTGTTTAATCTACCTACATACTGTTCCAGGCGTCCTTCAAAAGATACAGGTGCTGCAAGCATTAATACATCCAGTCTTGGGAAATCAAACCCTTCTCCTATTTTCTGACCAGTTGCCACCAAAATAAGCGATTCATTTTCAGGTATCTGCTTTAATTTTACTCTTATTTCAGCATTTTCCTTATCCGAATTATCCCCATACAGAAGGAATACATGATCTGCTTTTTCCTTTAAGTCATCATGTAAAAATTTTGCATGTTCCTTAAATCTTGTCAAAATTACAGGAGTTTGTTTTCTTGCAACACAAGTTATAACATCATCTATGATCATTTCATTGCGCACCTTACTGGTACTAATCAAATTATATGCTTTATTAATATTATCCTTGCTTTCTGCAGTATCAACTACTCTTGTATATCTTGGAACAAAATAATGTCCAATCCCTTGCTCCTTAGCTCTCTCCAATGCAGTAAATCTATGTCTCAAAGGTCCCAGCAGCATATAGATAATCCGATCAAGACTGTCACCACGTTTAGGTGTAGCAGAAACACCATACACGTATTTTGCATTTATTTTTTGTAATAATTCCATAGATGTGTTAGAAGCTGCGTGATGACATTCATCCATAATTACCATTCCGTAAGAATTAATTCGTTCATTAAATTTTCCTCTGCTGTACATTGAACCAACCATTGCAACATCTATAATCCCTGTCAATGTATTTTTATTTCCATGCAAAACGCCTATCACACTACTTCTTTTTTTCTTTCTTCCTGTTTTTGTTTCATATTCCGGTGGTTCTTCTCTTATCTCTAAGAAATGATTTAATTCATCAACCCACTGATTAAGCAAATCTTTGCTTTGCAGCAAAATAAGCGTATTTACTTTTCGCTCTGCAATAAGGTAACTACATACTACAGTCTTTCCAAATGCGGTTGCCGCACTCAGAACCCCATCTGAATGTGATAATAATTTTTCTGCTGCTAATTCCTGTTGCATTCGCAAATCACCTTTAAAAGATACTCTGATAGGTTGTCCTGTTTCTCTTTGATCTGAAACGTCAACTGAAATACCTGCTTTTTCACATTCCTGTATTACATTTTCACGCAGCCCTCTCGGAATCTGTATATATCCATCTATATCCTTACCTAAATATACAGCACTAAAATTATAATAATTAGAATATCCCAGCCTTTTATTTTTGTAAAATTCCGGATTATCAAATGCCGCCAAACTACGAATCTGATTTTGTATTCTTGGCATAAGATTCAGA